>ENA-OPCX01001320-OPCX01001320.1-human-gut-metagenome-genome-assembly--contig:-NODE-1320-length-10771-cov-2.173292_pt1 | contig 10771 bp, 8 predicted proteins | sample MGYA00241570_ERZ501491 | MGnify/ENA primary metagenome ERZ501491 (study PRJEB25962, sample SAMEA2042620) | human gut metagenome | biome: human gut; feature: human-associated habitat; material: faeces... | reverse complement strand
TGTTGATGAATTCGTTACAAGAATTGTTTTTTCATCCATAATATCTGCAATTTTTTGATAGATTTCTTTTTTAGCATTAAAGTCTTCGGTCATGGATTCAATTACTAGATCTGCATCTTTTAGAGATTTATTTAAATCCATTTCTAACTTTATGTTATCTATTGTTTCATTGATTTTTTTTAATGTTTTCTTATAATTAAAATTATCAAAATCAGCAATACCTAGAGACCAAGTATTTATATTTACTTCATTCTTCATTGTTTTTATTGCGTCGATATATGAATTTTTAATATTTTCAAGTTTTATTTCTGTTCTTTTGATGCTTTCTTTTGTTCTTAAATAGATTGTGGTGCTATGTCCCGTGAAGGCTGTTTGAAATGCAATTTGACTTCCAAGAACTCCCCCACCTATTATTGTTACATTTTTTATCATTGTACCCACTCCCAAATTGTAAATGTATCAAATAATACAAATGAACCACGCATTGGAATATCATTATATGTATACTTTTTTAAGGTAAAACCTAGGCTTATGTAATCTGTTTCAAGTTCTGCATCTTGCTTTATTTCTTCCTTTTTTAAGGTGATTAGTGGTTCTTTGGTGTGATTATTTTCAAGTCGCATTGATTCAATTAGAATGAATGTTGTGTAGATTAATACAACTATAATTATTGTTTTTAGAATATTTTTCATTTTTTCTCCTTATCTCCTTATATATTACAAATTAATTATAACATCATAGCAAAAGAAAAACAATAAGCTGTATTAGTTATTGTTCTTAAAATTTTTATACCATTTATCTAGTTTGTCTTTGGTACTATTTAGTATTTTACTTCCACTGTCTTGGACAAAGTTTAGAGCATCTTTGCTTTTTTCTTTAAATTTTTGAGATGCATCAATTAATGCTTGATAATTTTCTTCACCAAGACTTTCTCTTGCAAAATTATCCATGTTAGTTGCATTATCTTTGATTATTTCACTGGCTTTGTTAAGTACTTTACCTGCTGTATCACTGATTTTATCTTTGTACCTGGTGATTTTTCTTCGAGAGAATTATCAATTTTACTAGCAAGTTCTAAAACTTTTTGCTTTCCTGATTCTGTTAGTTCATCGAATGTTACTCCCTTGATTGTGCCATCATAAAAGATGAAATCAACTAGAGTTATAAATGTACTTTTGGCACTTTCAGTAAAACTTGTTCCTCTTTTTTCTTTATTTATCGTATCGATTGTGGTGTTTAATTCATCAATTACTAGATTATCTTTGGTACTGTAAGTTACATTTTTATTTTGGGGTGTTTCTTCTTTAGTTGTTACATTTTCATTTTCTTTTGTCTTTTCAAAGCCATTATTTGATTCATTATTGATATTATTATTGTTATTAAATGTTCATTTTATTCATTTATTTATCAGGATTATCGGATAAGCTTTTTCTTTATACATATATCTTTCAATCATTCATATTATTTTTGATATACATATCAAATAATTTGGAGAGATTTGGCATTTTCCCTTCTATGATTTTACTCAAAAATCCCATTATTTCTCTTTGTCATATCAAAATAAATATATTTATTCTTTTGGAGGCATATTAGTTAATTCCTTTCATTATTTTAATAATATACATTTTTATATTTTTACTTTCGATCTTTCTTTAAGGTTTTGTTTAATATACAACTCCTTTTATCCTGTTCTTATTAGTAATATAAAGAAAAAATTCTTTCAAGGTGAAAATATATGTTTTGGAATAATATTTAATTTATTGAATATTTAATAATAACTTTTTATGTATTATTTTGTAATTAATTATTTATAAATATCTTTTATGATATTAGATATACCAAATGGATATTTTCCTTATAAAATGGTATTGGAATAGTATTAAAATCTATCCTATGATGAAGATGTCGAAAACACATGCTCCCCAGAAGGGCATAACCGCAGAGTGACTCACCGAAGTGCACACGGACGAGTACATTGCGGATCTGTGTTTCTAAGTTATTTGTTTAGGAGGTTATTACTGTGAAAAAACTAAAGATCGCTTATTCGGAAAATGCTCTCCAAGCTTTCGGCGCCGTTGACGGCCGCGAAATCATCGATGTAAACAATACAGACTACACTGACGTGGCTGCTGTTGTCATTACCGAACAAGATTCTGATGTGCTGAAAAACGAAATGATTGGCGCTTTTAAAATTCCTGTCATGTTTATTAAAGATGCAGACAGCCACGTAAGCGATGAAATAATCAAACAGGTATACCGCGTCATTGATTTAAATGAGACTGATCACGATTTTTATTCCCGCCAGATTGAAAGCGCTGCAGCCCATTATGAAGAAAATGTACTTCCTCCCTTTTTTAAAGACTTAGAGAAGTATGTTGAAAACGGATATTCCCAGTTCGACTGCCCCGGCCACCAAGGCGGTGCTTTCTTCCGTAAACATCCGGCAGGCCGCGCTTTTTACGATTTCTTCGGTGAGAATACATTCCGCGCCGATCTCTGCAATGCGGATGTCGCATTGGGTGATCTCCTCATTCATGAAGGCCCTGCTCTGTCTGCGCAAAAACATGCAGCCCGTGTATACAATGCCGACAAAACATATTTCGTACTGAACGGGACATCTACCTCCAATAAAGTTGTTTTAAATGCGGTTCTCGCTCCTGGTGATATTGTCCTCTTCGACAGAAATAACCACAAATCTATAGACCATGGTGCTCTTGTTCTCGCCGGCGCCACCCCGGTATATCTGGAAACGGCGCGAAACGCTTTCGGTTCTATCGGCGGCATTCTTGAACACTGCTTTGACGAAGAATATATCCGCAAACTCGTTGCCGAAAAAGATCCCGTAAAAGCGAAAGCAAAACGTCCGATCCGCATGGCGGTCATCCAGCTCGGCACATATGACGGCTGCATTTATAATGCCCGTCAGGTTGTCGACAAAATCGGCCATCTCTGCGACTACATATTCTTCGATTCCGCCTGGGTAGGGTATGAGCAGTTCATTCCGATGATGAAAGACTGCAGTCCGCTGCTTTTAGAGCTTGGACCGGAAGATCCGGGGATTTTCGTTACTCAGTCCGTCCACAAACAGCAGGCAGGTTTCTCCATGACTTCCCAGGTACACAAGAAAGACTCCCACATTAAAGGACAAGATCGTTATGTACCGCATAAACGGGTGAACAACGCATTCATGATGCATGCCTCTACATCTCCGCTGTACCAGCTCTTTGCCGCACTTGACGTAAATGCAAAAATGCATGAAGGCGAAGCAGGTAAAAAACTGTGGGTAGAAGCTGTTAAAACCGTTATCGAAACACGTAAGCAGATTCTCCGCAACTGCCACTATATCCGTCCTCTCGTTCCGCCTGTTGTAAACGGCAAAAAATGGGAAGACGGCGATACGGAAAAGATGGCAAACGATATGGATTACTGGGCATTTGAACCGGGCGCCAAGTGGCATGGCTTTGAAGGATACGGCAAAGGACAGTATTTCATCGACCCGATGAAACTCCAATTCGTAACCTGTGGTATTGACATTGAAAACGGCGGCTATGAAGAATTCGGTATTCCGGGCAATATCCTGGCAAACTATCTCCGCGAAAACGGAATCATTCCGGAAAAATGCGATTTAAACGATATCCTTTTCCTCATGACTCCGGCGGAAAGCAAAACTAAGATGGACGATCTCGTTGCCAAACTGATCCGTTTTGAAAAGTTGATTGATGAAGATGCTCCGATGGCGGAAGTGCTTCCGTCCATCTATAAAGCCTACGAAGACAAATACAAAGGATATACGATCCGCCAGCTTTGCCAGGAAATGCATGATTTTTATAAGGATAGAAAAGTCTTCACCCTTCAGAAAAACCTCTTCCTGCATGACTACCTGCCGGAATACGTCATTAATCCGCAGGAAGCCCAGTATGAATTCATGCGCGGACATGGCGAACTGGTGGACTTGGAACAGGCGGAAGGCCGCCTCGCGCTGGAAGGTGCACTTCCCTATCCGCCAGGTGTACTCTGCATCCACCCGGGTGAAAGATGGTCCAAAACTGCCGTTAAATACTTCCTTGACCTTGTAGAAGGCATTAATCAGCTTCCCGGCTTTGCTCCGGAAATCCAGGGCGTTTATGTCCAGGAAGCGGAAGACGGCAAGAAACATGCTTACGGCTACGTCATGAAGAAGGAATTTGATAAGAAGTAAGAAAGCAAGTTTACGATTTATACAAGATATACCGAACCGACAGACAGGAACCCGATTAAAGAGTTCCTGCCCATGCCGGTCCAAATCCTGAAATCATAAAAGGAGATTATAATATTATGAGTCAAAGCAATAAAATGAGCGTTATGCAACTCACCATCCTGACAGCAGTGAACATGATGGGTTCCGGCATTATCATGCTCCCTACCAAACTGGCCCAGGTAGGCGCGCTTTCTATCGTATCCTGGCTGGTTACCGCAGTGGGCTCCATGTGTCTGGCTTATGTATTTGCAAAATGCGGCATGTACAGTAAAAAAGGCGGCGGCATGGGCGGCTATGCGGAATATTCTTTTGGGAAAGCCGGTAACTTCATGGCTAATTACACCTACGGCGTTTCTCTGGTTTTCGCAAATACTGCGATCGCCATTTCTGCTGTAGGTTACGCCTGCGGATTTCTCGGCACCACGCTTAATCCGCTCTTCACGGCTATCGCCACAATAGGCGTACTTTGGCTGGCTACCGTCCTAAACTTCGGCGGTCCGAAATATACCGGCGGCGTTTCCTCCATTACCGTATGGGGCGTCATTATCCCATGTATCGGACTTGCTGTTATCGGCTGGGGCTGGTTCTCAACCGATATGTATATAGCCAACTGGAATGTGAATAATATGGCTTTCGGCGAAGCGGCCACAAACTCCATTACCATGACCCTTTGGGCATTCCTCGGTATGGAATCCGCCTGTGCCAACGCCGATGCTGTTGACAATCCGGAAGTTAATGTGCCGAAAGCCGTTCTTGGCGGCACACTCCTTGCGGCAGCCTGCTACATCGTTTCCACAAATATCATGTTCGGAATCGTTCCCGCATCTGAACTTCTGAAATCCACCGCGCCTTTCGGAATGGTATTTGCCCACATGTTCGGCGGCACAGTAGGACACATCATCATGGGACTCATGGTTCTCTCCTGCTTCGGTTCCCTCCTTGGCTGGCAGTTTACCATCGCCAACGTATTCAAAGCTGGTGCTGATGAAGGCTACTTCCCTGCATTCCTGCAGAAGATTACATCCAAAGGCGCACCGATCGTGGGTATGGTTACAATTACCTGCATCCAGTCTCTCTTTGGCCTCATGACTATCAGCCCTTCCCTGAATGAACAGTTTGAAACATTGGTCAATTTGGCAACAATTACCAATATTATTCCTTACCTTCTCTGCATGGCCGCCATTATCGTTATCATGAAAGCCGCCGGCCACGAGGGAAGCGAATTAAAGACAACGACCTTTATTGCTTTCATTGCTTCCATCTACAGTCTCTATGCATGCTATGCTTCCGGATTTGAAGCAATGACTTACGGTGCGATTGTTACCTTCTTAGGCTGGACCCTCTACGGATTTGCTTCTGACAAATTTGATTTGGAAAAAGCAAAAGAAGATAACAGCAAAATAGCTTAAAGCTGATCATCTCCCATTAAATTGATATATTTCCCACTGAAAACCACCGGGCTTCGTGTTCCGGTGGTTTTCAGCGGGAAAAGCTATTCAGCAAAAAGTTCCGGCATGCAGCCTGTCTTTCACTTTTCCATTATAAGATTTTTTCATACTCCTTTTTTAGTACCTGGGCATACACATGGAACTTCCCATCAGCTGCCCGCTCCATATATACCCCCTGCAGTTCCGGAGTGAAACCCGGAAAAAGATTGAATACTTCTGCCAGTGCCATGAAATAAGCAATAGCCGTCTTCGACCATTTTTCCCCCGGCTGAATGCAAGGAACCCCCGGCGGATAAGGAACTCCCCCTTCCAATGCCACGCGCCCCTCCGCTTCTGCTAAATCGATCAGCTCGCCATGTCCGCGGACAAGCTCATAATTCGCTTCCTGCGGGCTCATACTGTATATGGGAAAATAGTTTTTCAGAAACAAATGTTTTTGGAGGACATTGACCTTACGTTCCTTATAAAAATCATGCATTTCCTGGCAAAGCCGGCGAATCGTATATCCTGCATACTTATCCTGATACGTATGATAAATATTGGGAAGAACCTTTGCCATAGGGGCATCATTATCTACAAATGCTTCAAAATGGAGAATCCTTGAAATCAGGTTATTAATCTTCGCCTTAGTTTCCGCCGGCGTTATGATAAAGAGAATATCATTTAAATCGCACTTTTCGGGAATCACGGCATTTTCCCTGAGATAATTAGCAAGCACAATCCCGGGGATCCCGAACTTTTCATACCGTCCGGTTTCTACATTGATTCCCGGCGTAGTAAAAGCAAAAGAGAAGTTTCATAGGATCAATAAAATACTGTCCTTTCCCGTATCCCTGAAAAGAATGCCATTTCCCGCCCGGTTCAAAAGTAAAATAAGCAATATCATTAATAATTTCTTCCGTATCCCATTCTTCCCAATTCTTGCCGTGAACCACAGGAGGAACGAGAGGCTTCAGATACTTGCAGTTGCGGATAACTGCCTTTCTCGCTTCCACGGAAAGCTCCATACATTCTTTCCACAAAAGCGCTCCGCCTTCTCCCTCCTGTATACGGGCATTCATGTCCAGCGATGCAAAAACCTGATAAAAAGGAGATGTAGACGCATTCACCATGAAAGAATTATTCAAGCGTTTATGAGGCAAGTACCGTTCCTGTCCTTTAATATGCGCATCTTTTTTATGAATCTGGGATGACATGGAAAACCCCGCCTGATGCTTGTGGACGGACTGGGATACGATGATTCCCGGATCATCCGGCCCAAGATTCAAAAGCAGCGGACTGCAGTCACGGAGCATAGGGATGAACTGCTCATACCCTACCCAGGCGGAATCAAAATAGATATAATCGCAGAGATGGCCGATCTTTTCTACAATCTGGCGGGCATTATAAATGCAGCCGTCATAATTTCCCAACTGTATGACCGCCACTCTGACAGGCCGTTTTGCCTTCGCCTTCTTTTTATCTTTTTCCGCGATGACCATGCGGATATATTCTTCATTGAAACAATGTTCTAAGATACCGCCAATTGAGCCAAAAGGATTCCGCGCCGTCTCTAAATAGACCGGAACAGCACCTGCTTGTATCAATGCGCCATAGCTGATAGATTTATGGTTATTTCTTTCATAAAGAACAATATCTCCCGGCGCTAAAAGAGCATCCAGAACGACCTTATTGGCCCCCGATGTACCGGTAAGGACGAAATATGTCTTATCCGCATGGAAAACACGCGCCGCGTGACGCTGGGCCTCTAACGCCGGGCCCTCATGAATGAGAAGATCCCCCATAGCCACATCTGCATTGCAGAGATCGGCACGAAAGGTATTCTCGCCGTAAAAATTATAGAATATTCTTCCCGCAGGATGTTTTCTGAAATAAGCTCCCCCCTGATGCCCGGGACAGTCAAACTGCGTATTTCCCCGCTCCACATATTCCATCAGTTGTTTGAAAAAAGGAGGCAGCAGCCCGCTCTCGTATCGATCTGCGGCGCCTTCAATCTGCCGCGCATATAAATGGTGATCCCCATCGGTAGGATCGATAATACTGTATGCCTGCCCGATCAATTCATCATGTTTTTTACCTGCAGCCGACAGGATCAGAAACACAGGAATCTCAAAAGCATGGATCCGCGGATTTCGTAGTGCATCCCCGTCCTCATCAGTCACCACCACAGCGGCCACATCGGTAAAATCCGTTTGAAATACATCTGCAATATCCCTTTTCTCTACCGCACCGAAAGTTTCCAACGCTTTTCTCGAGTAAGCTATCTTTAAATGCTCCTGCATTGCCCCCACACCTTTCATACAGAAAGATTGTATACAGAAAATTTCCGAAATATACGATTACTTACAGAAATATATACTTATGTTCAGTATAGCAAAAAAAACGATAAAATGCACCTGTACTATCGACATTTACTGAATAAAACCGACTCTCTCCTTCTGTTTGCGGAATGATAAGCGACAACTCTCCAAAATGAAATTTATCATGGGCTGAAACGGATGGAAAACAGAATGGCTGCCTCTTTCTTTAAGTAAAATAATGCTTCTATTCATCATTCACAGAAAGACTGGTTCCCTTTCGAGTATTTCTGCATCTTTATTTCTTCCAAGCAAAAAGCCATGTCGAAAGAGGGATTGCAGTCTCTTTCGACATAGCTTTTGGGCTGAATTATTTCTTTGCTTTCTTAGCAGCTTTCTTAGAGTTTACTCTTTCTTTCAGCTGTTTGGAAACTCTCCAAGCCGGGCTCTTGGAAGCCGGAATCTTGATAGCTTTCTGGGTCGCCGGGTTGTGGCCTTCACGGGCTTTGCGCTGGCGGACTTCGAATGTACCGAAACCGATAAGCTGAACCTTATCTCCCTTTACAAGAGCCTGGGAAATAACATCGATTACCGCTTTAACTGCTTTTTCGGAATCTTTCTTTGTCATTTCTGCCGTCTGGGCAACTGCACTGATGAGTTCTGTCTTGTTCATAACTAAACATCCTCCTTTAATTAACTCTGCGGAAAATCCCGCTGTAGTCCCGATGGATTAACTTACACTTTTGCATTGAATTCCCGCCACAGTTCTTCCAGCCTCTCCTGAGACAAGGCATCAAAAGATCCGCATCCTCTAATACCGTCCTCAAATTCGCTGAAGCGCCGCATGAGATTCACACAAAAACAGTGTAACGAAAGTTCCGGATCAATTCCCTTTTCCTGCATGACACGGGCAAGCTCAAAAAGGTACGCTCCTGCACTTTCTTCCCCCATTCTATTCCCTGTCTGTACCTCTCTTTGAGTGGCATTCCTCCAGAGCGGCTTTTCATCTTCACGAAAAGCCGTGAGGTCATAAATCCCTACAGAACTAACTTTCTTTTGAATTATACACGCTAAAAGCAGACTTGGCAAGCATTTTGGTATTCCGGAAAGCAGATATTTCCTGTTTTTTTCTTTTCTTTTACGCTTTTCCCAATTTTTAATCACCGCAAAAAGGTCTTCTTTGCTCATTTTTTCGAATACAAAGGGATGGCGTTTCACCATTTTATTTGCAATACCGTCTACCACATCCTGCATAGAAAACTCTCCATTTTCTTCTGCAATCCGCGCGTGAAAAACGACTTGAAGAAGTACATCACCTAATTCTTCTTTCAAATTTAATATGTCATTTTCTTCGATAGCATCGATAACTTCATATACCTCCTGGAGAAAATATGTCCGCAGCGTCATATGATTCTGACTCCGGTCCCAGGGACACCCTCTTGGTTCCCGAAGAGTTTTCATCGTATCAATAATCGGTTTTAAAGTGAATTTTTCCATCTCTTTTTTTATGATTTCTGAAGATTTAAGTATCACTGCCTCCACAGGAAATATAATTTTGTTATTCAATTCTTTAATTGTATGTTTAAGAATTTTTCCATTGCGCATTAATGTAGTAATTGGTGTCGTTTCATCACATATTTCCATCAACCGGATAAAAATATACTTCTGCCGCTCTTCATCTTCCGCACCGGTAATAATCAGCGTACCATAAAACGGCAAAGAAATATGTTCCGCCTTTTCCCCATTCATAAGAATGAATGAATCTTTCTCCGTGAGTAACCCATTTTCTAAAAGCTTACGAATGATCCATACATAATCTCTCATAACAGACTCCGTTTCTTTATAGAAAAACGGCACATCATCTCAAATGTGCCGCCATACTTATTTCTTTACAATACTGCAGCGGTCAATCAGTGCTGCCATTTTTCCGCCGATTTTGGGAATACTTGCCACGTCTTCACCTTTTACAGCACGAAGCATGACGACAGCAATACAGTAGACAATACCGCTTGCGCCAATTGCCGCCAGTGTAGACAGTGTATTGCTGTGGATTATCCCATAGAGCCCCGTGTACACGCCATAAGCAACAGCACCCATGATCCCTGCCGCAATAAAGAGTTTAACCGTATGCATGATATCCATCATGTATCGCCGATACTTATAGAGGAAAAATAAATTTAGGAGGGCCGCCACACCGAAATCCGCATTCGTCGCCCATGCTGCCCCAAGAACGCCCCAGCTGGGTAGCGCCGTCAGATTCCACGAGAGGAATACTTTTACCGCCGCGCTCACCACCATATTGATAAAAGGAATAGCAGTCTTTCCCATTCCCTGAAGTACACCGGTAGTGACCTGCTGCACGCCTAAAAGAAATACGCCAAAGCTCATAACCGCAATACAGGGGCCTGCATCAGGAATTGCATAAAGCATCGCAGAGATTGGTGTAGCAATAACACACATGCCCACGAAAGAAGGAATCGTTATTAAGTTCGCCAGCCGCATGGCGGTATGCGTTCGTTTCAGGATCGTCTCGCTCTTATTTTGTGCCACCGCCTCGGAAATAACAGGAACAAGACTTGCCGCAAGGGATGCCGTAACAATAGTCGGCATATTCACGAGAGCTGTCGCCATACCTGTCAAATAGCCAAAAAGCGTGGTCGCCTCTTCCACGGAAAATCCTGCCACGGCCAGGCGGCGGGGCACGATGAAAAGATCAATACTCGATACAACAGGAAGCATAATATTGGCCAGCGAAACGGGGACTGCCAGTATCAAAAGGCGCTTCAGAA
>ENA-OPCX01001319-OPCX01001319.1-human-gut-metagenome-genome-assembly--contig:-NODE-1319-length-10771-cov-3.449888_pt1 | contig 10771 bp, 8 predicted proteins | sample MGYA00241570_ERZ501491 | MGnify/ENA primary metagenome ERZ501491 (study PRJEB25962, sample SAMEA2042620) | human gut metagenome | biome: human gut; feature: human-associated habitat; material: faeces... | reverse complement strand
CTTTTTCTACAATGGCACTGCGAAGTTCAAAGTTATTATAATCCTTACTGATTCCTATGTTATGCTCTATCTGTTCGGGGGTGACGCGTGTCTGACCTTTTGGAAGTGTAATAATCAGTTTCTCCAGCTCACCAGTAAGGCGGCTGAGGTCGGTTCCCACAAAATCGGCAAGCATGGAAGTTGCTTTGGGTTCAAGATCTACTCCCTTACGCTTCATATAAGATGTGATGAATGCCGGTAGTTGGGCATCTTTTACTTTTTTGGACTCAAACAGTATACCGGACTTCTCTATTTCGGCAGCAAGCTTTTTCCTTCTGTCCAATACACCATGTTTGTGGCATATTACCAATATGGTGGATAGCAAGGGCTTTTGAAGATAGTAGGAAAGTTCCTCCATATTGCGTATGTTTTGTGCTTCCTTCACTACTACTACCTGGTGTTCGGACATCATTGGATAGCGTTTGGCAGCATTGATGATTGTAGCCACATCTACATCTGCGCCGTATACTACGGTTAAGTTGAATTCCTTTTCGGTTTCGTTCAGTACATTATCTGTTATATAGCCTGAAATGAGATCGATATAATACGGTTCTTCTCCCATTAAATAATAGATAGGGTGGTATTGTCCGGTTTTCAACTCCTTTATGATGTCGTCACATGTAATTTCTTGCTTTGCCATGTTTCTTGGTTTTACCAGTCGAATTTCAGATGTTTTACCGTTTTCTTTTCATCAATAATCATACGTAGAGATGCGATACCGATTTCCACATGCTCTGTTACATAGTTTTGAGTTACTATGCTATCGCTTTTATCAGTCTTGACGCCTTCCGGAATCATGGGTTGGTCGGATACTAATAGCAAGGCGCCGGTTGGAATATGGTTGGCAAAACCGCAGCTGAACAAGGTTGCCGTCTCCATATCAACTGCCATGGCACGGGTTTTCTTGAGATATTTTTTAAAATCTTCATCATGTTCCCAAATGCGACGGTTGGTGGTGTATACAGTACCTGTCCAATAATCACGGGCATAGTCACGAATGGCGGAAGAAACGGCACGCTGTAACATAAATGCCGGCAATGACGGTACTTCCGGCGGAAAATAGTCGTTTGAAGTACCTTCACCGCGGATAGCGGCGATTGGAAGGATAAGATCTCCTATCCTGTTTTTCTTGTCTATGCCTCCGCACTTGCCCAGAAACAGACAGGCTTTGGGTTGGATGGCGCTTAATAAATCCATGATAATGGCGGCATTAGGGCTTCCCATTCCGAAGTTGATAATAGTCATTCCTTCCGCGCTGGCAGAAATCATATTGGCGTCCTTACCAAGAATGGGAACATTGAATTTTTCGGCGAAAATTTCTACATACTTGTTGAAGTTGGTCAACAGAATATACTCTCCAAAATCTTCCAGGTTACGTTTTGTGTAACGGGGTAGCCAATTAGCTACGATTTCTTCTTTTGTTTTCATAAGATTTCATTAAATTTGTTCCCTAAAGTCGTTAGGAAGCGATTATTTAACTCACAAAAATACAATAAAAAAGTAAAAACAAGAAATTAAAGTAGAATGTTCTCACTGAATCTGCCTGCGTTTGATGCCAAGATTGTTGTAAGGGATGGAAAAAGGAGTATTTTTGATGTTATCCGTCGCCGATATGTTGCCTTGACTCCGGAAGAGTGGGTACGACAGCATTTTGTGCACTTTCTTATGGCACATAAGAGTTATCCGCAGGCGCTTATGGCAAACGAAGTGCAGGTACAGTTAAACGGTACTAAAAAACGTTGTGATACAGTTCTTTATAGACGAGACCTTACAGCGCGTATGATTATAGAATATAAAGCTCCCGAGGTAGAAATCACCCAAAAGGTTTTCGATCAGATTACCCGCTATAACATGGTATTGAAAGTGGACTATCTGATAGTGAGCAATGGTATCAGGCATTATTGCTGCCGTATGGATTATGAGCGGAATGGCTATACTTTCTTACAAGATATTCCTGACTACACAAGCCTTTGAATTACTCACCAAACGAATCATACTCACTCCGGGACTGAAAGGCATTCAGTTACGGGATGAATATGGTTCAGCCCTATACTTATCTCTCTCCCTCTTGGGAGATATAGTTTTCAGATAAGTATTCATCGTATACCATCCGGGAAATACGGGCGATAATAGCGGCATTTTCATCGTCTGTCTCACGTGAATTCATTACAAAAACGGCAATATAATACTTCTTTCCGTCAGGCATGATTACGACTCCGGCATCATTATCTGCAATTTTCACACCTTCCGAATTACGGTCGGAAGAGCCTGTCTTATGCCCTACAATTGTATTGGAAGGCAATAATCCCTTCAGTTTATTACTTCCGGTACTGGTTGCTATCATGGTATTCCATAAAAAATCTTTGTATATAGGATCGAATAGTTCCTTTTTGTCAGCTATTTCCAGTAATCGTACCATTTCAGCGGGAGTACTCCAATTCAGATATGTCTTTGAGGGATTCCGGTGCATGGAATCTTCCGTTTCGGACAGATTAAAATCGCAGATGCCTAACTTGTTAATATACTGATGGGTATGCCCTATCCCACCGGCATATTCTATGAGGATGTCGCAAGCATTGTTATCACTTAGCGAGATGCTGTATCGTAAAAGCTCTCCTAATGAGATATCGAGATCTTGATTGGGATACTTTTGCCGTAACGGACTGTAAGTATTTGGCTGCAACTGAGATGCTTTTACATGAACGATATGGTCTAATGGAGTTCCCTGCTTGTTCATCTTGTCCAATACAGCCAGTGCTACGTGGAATTTGAATACGCTTAGCAACGGATAGTTCATCTTGTTGTTGTGCAGCAGGATTTTGTTCCGGTCTGTCAATACAGCCACGCCTACCATGGCTTTCTTTCCTTTAAGGAAATCGTCAATTTTGCTTTCCAATGTTTGCTGTTGTGCTTGCAAAGCGATGCTCATGCTGAAACACAACACATATATTAAAGTATATCTAAGTCCCATATTATTAATTTCATACATTTGCTCAATCCGCAAATGTATGAAATTAATTCAAAATAAGGAAACTGGACTTTTTTATTTGGCTATATTCTTTCCGAACTTTTCTTGCAGCTTTTGCATCAGTTCATAGAAATTGGGAATATAAACCGTTGCAAGTAATGTATTTAGCGCCATACCGAACACCACTGCCGCTCCAAGAGCAACACGGCTTCCCGCCCCTGCCCCTGTGGCAAACAGAAGTGGCATGACTCCCAGCACAAATGCCAATGAAGTCATCAGAATAGGACGAAGCCGGATATGTCCCGCCTGGAATGCAGCGTCACGGATACTGTTACCTTGTGCACGGAAATCACGTGCGAATTCTACAATCAGGATACCGTTCTTGGCGGATAGCGCCACTAACAGGATTATACCGATTTGAGTGTAGATGCTGACCGGAGTTCCCATTACATAACACCCCAGCATTGCGCCGAGCAATGCTACCGGAAGCCCCATTACGGCAGATACCGGGCTGGTCCAGCTTTCGTATTGTGCGGCGAGTACGAGGAAAGCCACTAATAACGCCATGATAAAGACGACAGTTGTAGTTGTTCCTGCCTGTGTCTCTTGATAGGCAACGGAAGTCCATTCGTAGCCGAATTCATTACCGAGTTGATTCTTTATCAGACTCTCCGCTTGCTTGATAGCTTCTCCGGAGCTACTTCCCGGAGAAGCATTGCAGGTAATGGATGCGGTAGAATACATATTATACCGGTTGATTTGGTCCATACCCAGTTGTTCGTCTATCTGTGTGAAAGAAGAGAAAGGGACCATCTCTCCCGAAGCATTAGATACACTTAATTTGAGTACGTCGTCAATAACACGTTGGGCACGGTCGCCAGCTCCCAATTTTACTTGGTAAATGCGTCCGAACTGTACATAGTCGTTAACGTAGGCTTCCCCCATATAATATCCTAAGACGGTGAAAACGCTGTTCAACTGTATGCCCATTAATTGCACTTTGTCTCGGTCTATATTCAGGAAATACTGAGGAACATTTGCTTGATATTGGCTGCTGACAGATGTCAAGGCCGGATACTCACGATAGTGCTCCATTAAATTTTCTACGGCACGCTGCATTTCGGTAGTACCGAGATTGTTACGGTCTTCCAATTGCAGTTGCAGCCCGCCGGTGGCACCCAGCCCGGGAATGGCGGGCGGAACCATTGCAAAGACTTCAGCTTCCTGAATACCGTAGGCTTCCATATTGAAACGGTCAACGACGGCCGATGCCGTATGTTTCTTCCCTTTGCGTTCATTCCAGTTTTTCAGGACAACGAAGTAGGTGGCTGCATTACTCTGTTCTCCCCCGCCCATAACGGAAAAGCCGGATATTCCGATATAATTCTTTACTTCGGGATAAGTGTCGAGCAAAGCATTGATTTGTTTTCCCACTGCTTGCGTGCGTTCCAAGCTTGATGCAGGTGGAAGTTGCACAACAGCGAGGAAATATCCGTCATCTTCTTCCGGTATAAAAGTAGAGGGCCACTTAACGAACAGCAATACAGCGATTATCGTAAATACAGCATAGGAAGCCATTGCGGCAAAAGGCCGTTGCAACAAATAGCCCACTGCTTTGTCATACACTCCTTGCGTCTTGTCGTACAAACGGTTAAATCCTTTATACAGAGGAAATTTCGAGGGTTTGGTGGGTTGAAGCATTAATGCGCAGAGTGCAGGTGTCAGAGTCAGTGAGTTGATACCGCTTAATACGGTACTGGCTGCAATGGTCAAGGCAAACTGTTTGTACAACTGTCCTGATATTCCGCTGACAAGGGTGGTAGGGATAAATACGGCAAGCAATACTAAAACCACCCCCACGATGGGGCCTGTAATCTCTCCCATTGCTTCCGTTACAGCTTGCCGTGCCGTATATCGCCCGGTATCCAACAGACGCGTGGAGTTTTCTACAACCACAATAGCATCATCCACTACGATGGCAACCGCCAATATCAGTCCGAATAGTGTTAATGTATTGATAGAGAAACCGAATAACGACATGATTGCCAGCGTACCAATCAGTGAAACAGGTATCGTGATACAAGGAATGATGACAGCCCGCCAGTTTTGTAGAAAGAGGAAGATTACAAGCACTACCAATAGCGTTGTTTCAAAGAAAGTCACCATTACTTCGTCAATGGATGCATGGATAACGTCTGTTGTATCGAGCGTTACATTATACTGTATGCCTGCCGGGAAATTCTGCGATAACTCTTGCATCTTTGTTTTGACACCTTTTGATACGTCCAATGAATTGCTTCCCGGTTGCTGGTAAATGGCGATGGCAGCTGTAGGTTTTCCGTCTAGCTGAGAGACGACACTGTAAGATGCCGAGCCCAGGTCTATATGGGCTACATCACGCAGACGGAGAATCTTTCCGCCGCTTTCCGTACGAAGGATAATGTTACCGAATTCCTCGGGTGAAGTCAGCCTCCCTTTTACAGTCAGGCTGTATTGATAAGCATTTCTGTTGTCATTTCCGATAGGCTGTCCTACGTTTCCGGCGCTAACCTCTACATTCTGCGCCTGAATAGCCTGATAAACATCTGCCGGTGAGAGATTACGGATACGCATAGCGTCAGGGTCGAGCCAGATGCGCATGGAATAGTCTCCTGCTCCCATTACATTGAGTGCACCCACACCGGGTACACGGGTCAATTGATCCACAAGATTCAGTTTGGCATAGTTGCTGAGGTAAAGACCGTCGTAATTTTTGTTGTCGGACTTCATTGTCAGGAACATAACGATATTGCTGGACTGCTTCTGCACCGTAACTCCTTGTACCACTACAGGGGCAGGCAGTGATGATTGCGCCACACTGACTCGGTTTTGCACCTGTACGGTAGCCATGTCAATATCTGTACCTACTGCAAAAGTAATGGTAAGCGAATATGCCCCCGATGAGGATGAGTTGGAAGACATATAAAGCATCCCGTCTACTCCGTTGACTTGCTGCTCGATAGGAATACCGACGGTTTGAGCCACCGTCTGCGCATTGGCTCCGGGATAAACAGCACTCACCTGTACGGTAGGCGGTGTAATGTCCGGGTATTGCGCAATGGGCAGAATGCCTAGCGTGACCAATCCCGCCACGACAATGAGCAGTGCCAGTACAGTTGCGAATATAGGACGGTCTATGAAGAATTTTGAAAACATAATTCCTTGTTTTTTTTGAATGGTGATATATACAGTGTGAATTATTGGACGGGGTTTATCCGCATGCCGTTTCTGACTTTCATCAGGGCTTTCGTTACATACCTTTCCTGCGGGGAAATTCCTTGTTTTATTTGCCGCAGACTGTCCCCTATCAGTTGTCCTGTCTCGATGTGACGGTAGTGCACGATGTCCGAATCATTGACTACATACACGTATTTACCCAGTTGGTCTGTACCGATAGAGGCATCAGGTATGAGGATTGCATTTTTCTGTTTTCCATAAGGTAGTGTGATGCTGACATAAAGTCCGCTTTTCAAGATACCTTTGGGATTATCCAGTCGGGCACGAATATTCAGTGTGCCGGTATTCAAGTCTACATTGGGCGAAAGATAATCCAGCTGTGCCGGATAATTCAGTATGCCGTCTTTCCCCAAGCTGATATTGACCTGTTTGGGAATGCTTTCCCCCTGCTGTATCAGCATGGCAAGCCATTGATTATCTGCTACATTAAAATAGGAATACAGATGATCGTCTTTATAAATGGTAGCCAAGGTTACAGGTTGCGCACTGCCGTTTATATAACTTCCCGCATCTGCAAGGTTGCGACTGATTGTTCCGTCGAACGGAGCACGTACCGTACAATAACCCAAGTTGGTGCGTGCTGTATTCAATGCAGCTTCGGCATTGCTTACCGCTGCCAGCGAAGTAGCTACATCCGACTTGGATTGCAATACCTGTATCTGACTGACGGCATCCGTTTTTGCGGCTTCCTGCATACGGGCATAATTGTTCTGCGCATATTCAAGATTGGCCCGTGCCGTATTCAGAGCCGCCTCCGCCTGTCGCACATTATCTTGATAAACAGTTGGTTCAATTTGGAAAAGCACTTGTCCTTGATGTACCCGGCTACCGGGTGTATAGGCTACGGTTTGCAGCGTACCACTGACTCTGCCTACTAAATCTACCGTTTTTTCAGAGGTCAGATAGCCGGGGTAGTTTTTAGTAAGTGTAATGTCTTGTACACTTGGACGGGCTACGCTGATTTCCGGAGCAGGCATTGTATGTGCCGCTTCTTTTTTATTCCCGCATCCTGCCAATAACGGTAGGACAAGCAGGGCGATGTACATTTGATTTTTCATATATGGTTCGGTTTAAATTTAGAGATTAGTGATTTCATATCCTCCTCCCAATGCTTTGTAGAGCGATATAAGCTCTTGCAGTGAGTTACCCTGAGCATGTGTCAGCTGATTTTGATAAGTCAGCAATGAGCGGAGGGCGTCCAGAACGTTTTGAAAAGGGGTCAATCCCTGCTTATAGAGGTCTAATGATAGTTTTAAAGTTTCTTCTCCCTGATTGCATACTTCGCGCAGGGCAACAATCTGCTTGATAGAATTACGGTAACCGTTCATGGCATTATCAGTTTCCTGCACGGCTGTGAGCACTGTTTGATTAAACTGATGGATGGATTCATCCAATTGCGCACGTGCCAACCGGGTCGCATTCACCAGTTTTGTACCGCTGAACACGGTCCAGCTAAGACTTGGCGCAATCTCAAATGTCATGCTGTTTCGTTTGGTAAGATTCTTCAAGTCATGAGAAGAGTAGCCTACGGAACCTTTTAGAAAAACCTGCGGTAGCCAATCGCTTTTAGAAGCTCCAAGTAAGGCAGCCTGTGCATTGACTTGCCGTTCGGCCTGCCGGATATCCGGGCGGCGAAGTAGCAAATCGGCCGGAATGCCGACACCTACGGGTTCCATATAATCGGGGAGTTTACCGTTTTGCTCCAATGTGGGGCGAATGTCTTGAGGATAAGTTCCGAGTAAAATGGCCAGAGTGGTAATATATTGATTAATACCGGATTCCAGTTGAGGAATAGATGCTTTGGTGCTATAGTATACAGACTTGGCTTGAGACACATCCAGCTTGGATACCAATCCAGTTTTATAGCGGACCCGGGTAATTTCAAGCACTGCCGCTTGCGTATTGCAGTTATGGGTGACGACATTTAATTCTTGCTGTAATTCACGTAGCCCGATGTAGGCTGACGCTATTTGTGCACACAGTGAAATCATAACAGAGGTGTATTCTTCTTTGCTGGCGGCAAAATTTTCCCGCTGCGCTTTTACCCGTTGCCGGATATTTCCGAATATATCCAGTTCCCAACTTGCATTGAGCGAGGCACTGTATGCTCCGGTTATGGATTGTGGCACTTCACTTACGTTACCGCTACTTTGCTGACGTGCCCATCCACCATTCAAGGAAACGGAAGGAAAGAAACTCCCCCGTTCTATTCGCCAATTGGTTTTCGCCATATCCATGCGGTCTATGGCTGAAAGAACTGAAAAGTTCTTGGTGGATGCCGTTGTTATCAGTGAATCGAGCATCGGATCATCAAAAGCCTTCCACCATTTGTCATTTACGGGTTGTATTTGGCCGTCGAACATATTATCGTCTCCGGGGATGGCATGAGCAGTTTCGGTTCCCCAGCCTTGTGGAAGCGGTTTCTCCAAGTAGCGGCTGCTGTTCTGTGCCCATGCCGCAAAAGAAAAACATAGGACGAGCAATGTACTGCTCCAAGCTTTTATATTCATAAAAAAAGGTTTAGGTTGTTATTTTATGGGATTGATAACAACCTAAACCTTTATTTGTTTATCGCGATTCTTGCGGAATTTATTCAGCGTCTGCCGCTTTCTTTCTGCTTCTTGTCGGCTTTTCCTTTACCGGTTCTTCTTTCACTTCGGGAGTGATACCTGCCAGTTCAGGGTCAATCATAATACGTCCGCAATATTCGCAAACGATAATTTTCTTACGTGAACGGATATCCAACTGTCTCTGAGGCGGAATTTTATTAAAACAACCACCGCATGCATCACGCTGTACGTATACGATACCTAAACCGTTACGTGAGTTTTTACGGATACGTTTGAATGATTGCAACAGACGCGGTTCGATCTTTGTTTCCAGATCTTTCGCCTTGTCCCTCAGCTTCTCTTCTTCCTGTTTTGTTTCCGCAATGATTTCATCTAATTCACTTTTTTTCTGATCGAGGTCTTTCTGTCTTTCTTCCAGAGCAGCGACACTCTTTGCTACTTCTGCAGACTTTTCCTCTTCTTCGGCAGAAAATTCTTTGATTCTCTTTTCGCATAGCTCGATTTCCAGAGTCTGGAATTCGATTTCTTTTGTCAGAAAATCATATTCGCGGTTGTTGCGTACATTGTCCTGTTGTGACTTATATTTTTCTACTGAAGCCTTTGCTGTTTCAATTTCTACTCTCTTGCCGGCAATAGCAGATTTCAGTTCATCCACTTCAGCTTTGATCTTGTCGATACGGGTACTCAAACCAGCAATTTCATCTTCAAGGTCTTGCACTTCCAACGGAAGTTCACCTCTCAATGTCTTGATTTCATCAATCTTAGACAACATCGTTTGTAGTTGGAACAGCGTCTTCAACTTCTGTTCTACTGTCAACTCATTCGGATCTTTTTTTGCTTCTCTAGCCATTTTACTTATAAATATTTTATGGGATTCGTATTTATTTTACTCAATTGGAGTGCAAAATTAGGAAATAAATCCCGGATTATGGAATAAAAAATTTCTTTTGTATATTGTTCGCTTTCGTAATGACCAATCTCTGCCATCAGAATATCACCCTCGTGGCCGAAATAATCATGATATTTGATTTCTCCCGTAATAAAGACATCCGCACCCGTCCGAATTGCCTGTGGAAGCAGGAAAGCTCCGGCACCACCAGCGCCCTCACCGGAGCGGTGAACACCGAAGCCACCGGCGCCGAGTACATGAAGCTCCTCAACCTCGCCGGCGACGGCATGATGGGATACGTCACTGTGCCTAAGCTCAAGGAGACCCTGCCTATTTATCACGGCACTTCCGAGAAAGTACTGCAATCCGGCATCGGTCACTTGGAACAGACCTCACTACCAGTTGGTGGCGCGTCCACTCATGCGGCGCTGTCTGGCCACCGAGGGTTGCCCACGGCAAAACTGTTCACGGACTTGAACCTTATGAAAAAAGGCGACAAGTTCTATATCACAATACTTAAAGACACGTATGCGTATCAGGTCGATAAGATCACTACCGTTCTGCCGACTGATGCCAAACAACTGGCGATTGAGCCCGGCAAGGATTTGGTCACGCTCATTACCTGCACACCGTATGCGGTCAACACGCATCGGCTGCTGGTGCGCGGTCATCGTATTCCATACACACCACAGCAGCAGAATGACGCCAAATCCACATTCCACGTGGACATTCCGCTGCAGTATTTGTTGCCGTCTCTCGCGCTGATTGCCTTGCTTATTGCATGGCATTTGTGGCAGCGGCATGAGCGGCGACGCCGGCAGAGTGGGAGCGCCAAGGTCGCATCCGGTGATTCTAGCTCCACAGCCATCGAGCCGGACGGTGACTTGCCTCCTCAGCCAGCCAATACAAATAACCAATCACATTCATCACGGCGGAAAGGACCGGGCAGACATGTTAGACCCGCATAGCGGAAGCGAGTATGGTGCGGCGCGCATTGCTGCCATGATTGCCGGCACCATTACTATCATC
>ENA-OPCX01001318-OPCX01001318.1-human-gut-metagenome-genome-assembly--contig:-NODE-1318-length-10773-cov-3.082945_pt1 | contig 10773 bp, 7 predicted proteins | sample MGYA00241570_ERZ501491 | MGnify/ENA primary metagenome ERZ501491 (study PRJEB25962, sample SAMEA2042620) | human gut metagenome | biome: human gut; feature: human-associated habitat; material: faeces... | reverse complement strand
AGTTGCAAAAATCAAGGAAAAAATGCAGGATGTCACAATTACATCCAGAGCCCGTATGGATTTCTATGAGGGAACTCTGGAAGGAAAGAAAGTAGTTGTTGTACGCTCAGGAATCGGAAAAGTAAACGCAGGTATGTGCACACAGATCCTTGCAGATGTATTTGGTGTGGAAGCGGTGATCAATACAGGAATTGCAGGAAGTCTGAATAATGATGTAAATATTGGGGATATTGTTCTTTCCACAGATGTGTTGCATCATGATATGGATGCGATCGGCTTCGGATATAAGAAAGGTCAGATTCCGCAGATGGATGAATTTTCCTTCCCTGCTGATGAAAAACTTCGTAAACTGGCTGCAAAAGTATGTAAAGAAGTAAATCCTGAGATCAGTGTATTTGAAGGAAGAATCTGTTCCGGAGATCAGTTTATCTCAGATAAGAGCGTTAAAGATGCCATCATTTCAGAATTTGGTGGATTTGCAGTAGAGATGGAAGGTGCTGCTATCGGTCAGGCTGCTTATCTGAACCATATTCCATTCCTTGTAGTAAGAGCAATCTCTGATAAGGCAGACGGAAGTGCTCACATGGATTACGCTGAGTTTGAGATGGCGGCAATTGAACACAGTGTCAAATTAACTGTAAGAATGATCCAGGAATTGTAATCTGCAAGAAGCAGATGAAATAAAGCGGCACGTGAACTGTATTTCGGCACAGTCTGCAGAACTTTGCATATACTGAAATAGACAATCGAAAAGAATGCAGGATCGTACGATGTATCTGAAAGAATATTTTCCGTTTTATACCACATATGCAAATCCTCTTCTGTATGAAGGAGAACGGATGCAGGATAAAGAATTTAACCTGATGAAATCCTATTATCCGGGGACTGTACAGCATATTCAGGAGAAAATAGAAGAGGAATGTGATCTCATGGATTATGAGGGAAGCCGCCTTTATGATGAATATCCGGATAAATATATGATTTATCATTTAAGCTGCAAGATCAGGGAGAGTATGGAACCGGAAATAAGCACTCAGGCTATCAGGGAGGATTTTCTGGATGAACTGATACAGGTAATGCTTTGTCAGGAAATATCCAGAAGAAGATGCCGCAGATATCGCTGCAGGAGATACTTTTAAAACAGATTGTAATTGCTCGGGAAATCGGTTTGCTGGTACACCGGACAGTTACAACAGATTATATAACATTAACAGACAGAAAGAGCAATGAAAAATTTAAGAGAATATTTAGAAGAACAGATAAATGAAAATCTGATACAGGCTGTTCTGAGTGCCGGCAGAAATAAAGATGGCATATCAAAAATAAAGATTCGTCCGATCCGGCTGAAAGGACAGATCTGTTATCAGGCATCTGCCACAGAAGGACAGAAAGTTCTGCATAAAAACTACGGGCGTACGGAACTGATTGAATATGTGGAAAAAGAACTTGCAGAGAATTTCAGACAGTTTCAGGCACAGGGTGCAGTAACAGACGGGGTTGTTCTTGTCAGTAAAAAGGGGAAAATGACTATTAAACAGAAACACCATGAACAGAAAGAAAAAGTTCAGATCCAGGCACATAACCGGGTGAAACAATATATTCTTAAAGAAGGTGTTCCGGTTCCGTTTTTGATCGATCTGGGAGTTATGAATGAACAGGGAAAGATTATCCATGCCAGATATGACAAATTCAGACAGATCAATCGTTTCCTTGAATTTATTGAAGATATACTGCCCAGACTTTCCAGAGACAGAGAAATAACGATTCTGGATTTTGGCTGTGGAAAGAGTTATCTTACCTTTGCCATGTATTATTATTTAAGAGAACTAAAAGGATATGATGTAAATATCATAGGTCTTGACCTGAAAACAGATGTAATTGAGAAATGTAATTCTCTGGCACTCAGATACGGATATGAGAAGCTGCATTTCTATCATGGTGATATTGCAGATTATGAAGGTGTATCCTGTGTGGATATGGTGGTAACGCTTCATGCCTATGACACAGCTACCGATTATGCACTTGCCAAGGCAGTGGAATGGGGAGCTGAAGTCATTCTTTCCGTACCCTGCTGTCAGCATGAAGTTAATAAACAGATCAAAAATGAAATGCTGGAGCCGGTTCTGCGCTATGGAATCCTGAAAGAAAGGATGTCTGCGCTGATCACAGATGCTGTGCGTGCAGATCTTCTGGAGAGCAAAGGTTATGATACCCAGATCCTGGAGTTTATTGATATGGAACATACACCTAAGAATCTCCTGATCAGAGCAGTCAGAACAGGGAAAAGATCAGACCAGGGTAAGGTGGAGAAAATGCTTGCAGCCCTGAATATCCATCCCACACTGGACAGGCTTCTGAATGAAAAAGAACAGGAAGGGAGTGTGCGATGAAAAGGATACTGAAAAAAGCAGGTATTCTTCTTCTGGTATTTCTGCTTAGTACAGCAGGTACTGCATTGCTTCTTAACAGTGAATCCACAGATAACCGTTCTGATTTTAATGACGCAGTGTTTCCGGAAGTCATGGTGGATATGAATGATACGCTGATAAACCGGATGTATGGATATGCGCAGCCTATGCAGGCGGATTTTACCAGAGACAGTGTGACTCCTCTGGATACATCAAAAAAACTGACATTTAAAGTGAATCCCTATGATTCGGAAGTAAAGAGTTTTTCTTATGAGATCCGTACATCTGATGGAAGTAAAGTCCTTGAAAATAAGAAGATTAAGAATCTTGTAAAAGAAGATCAGTATTTGTCCGTAGACGTGGAGATTGGCAGTGATCTGCGTATGAATCAGGAATATTCCATGCAGATTGCCCTGGAACTGGATAAGGGTACAGCATATTATTATACGAGAGTTGTTTCCAGGTCACAGGTACATGCATCAGATTATGCAGCTTTTGTAAAATATTTTTATGAAGCGTGTCTTGACAAAGAGTCAGCAGATGCACTGGGAAGTTATCTGGAACCACAGACAACAGGAGCAGCAACGAATTACTCGGGAATTAATATTAATTCTTCCCTGAGTGAGATCAGTTGGGGGAATCTTGCTCCGCAGCTGTGTCAGGAGGGAATTCCTGTGATCAAAGAGATCAATGAGACAACTGCCAGCGTTGTGCTGGAATATCAGCTGACTTCGCAGAATGATGATGAGGAAACGGAATTATATGACGTAAAAGAATTTTACAGAATGAAATATCAGGATACCAGGATTTATCTGCTGGATTTCCAGCGTTCTGCAAATCAGGTCTTTGATGGTACACTGCCTGTTTATGAGGATGATGGGATTATCCTTGGAGTGCGCGATAAGAATGTAGAATATATGATGAATGATGCTGCTACTGTGATAGCTTTTGTGCAGGAGGGAGATCTGTGGTCCTATTCACCGGGCAATGAAAAGGTAAATCAGGTTTTCAGTTTCAGAAAATTGAAGGACGGAGATTTCCGCGATTCCAGAACTCAGCATGACATCAAGATCGTCAGAGTAACTGATGAAGGAGATATTGATTTCGTACTTTATGGATATATGAACAGAGGAAGCCATGAAGGATATGAAGGAATTGCAGTTTACCATTACAATCGTGATAAAAACGTGGCAGAAGAAAGAGCCTTTATTCCTGTTTCGGAATCATTTGAATTTCTGAAAAAAGATCTTGAAAAACTGTCCTATGTCAATGAAAAGAATGAGCTGTTTCTGATTCTGGCGAAGAATCTTTACAGGATCAATATCGAAGAGAACTCCAGTGAAATTCTTGAAAAAGGAATAAAAAATGCGAATTTTGTATCTTCCGATAATAATGACCATGCAGCCTGGCTGGTTTCAGAGGGGGATGAAAAGGGAAATATCAAGGAAATTGATTTTGATACCTGTAAAACCCGACTGATCGCACCGCAGAAAGGCCAGAGACTTCGTACAGTTGGATTTATGAATGAAGATCTGATTTATGGAATGCTGAATAAAGAAGATATTCTTACAGATGAGGAGGGACATAAATCTGTTGGGATCCGCATTCTGCGTATTGAAGATTTTGAAGGAAATGTAAAAAAAGAATACCGGAAAGACGGACTTTATATCACTGATATTTCAGTAGGAAATACTCTGATCGAGTTTGAACTTTCTGCAAAATCCGGAGAAACCTCTTATGTTGCCCAGAAGAAAGATACGATCATGAATAATAAAAAGGCAGCGGCAAATACAGTAAAAATCGAACTTATTTCTGCATCCAGGACAGGTGTTCGTGTGAAACTGGTATTTAACACAACCAAACAGACAGATTCTCCGCTGACTATGTATGCAAAGGTAAGCAGTTCCGACCGGAAAGACATTGTTCTGGACACTCAGATTCCTCAGGAAACAGCATATTATGTTTACGGACAGGGCGGACTGGACGGTATCTATACAGATCCGGCGAAGGCTGTATTGCGTGCAGATACGCTGGGAGGTGTAGTGCTGAACCGTACACAGCAGTATGTATGGGAACGTGGAAATAAAAAGACAAAAATGCAGATAGATACAGAAGGGATTCCGGAGATTGTGCTTCAGGGAACCTATGATATTAAAACCCTGAAAAAGAGCCTCAAAAAGACCGGAACTGTGATCGATCTTTCCGGCTGCAGTCTGGACAGTGTGCTGTACGAGATAAGTGCACAGCGTCCGGTAATTGCCAAAACGGGAGCAGATACAAGCGTGGTGATCGTAGGATATGATGAATATAATACCTGGCTGTATGATCCGGTTAAAAAAGAGACCTATCCGTATGGAATGAATGACAGTACGGATCTTTTCCAGAAAGCCGGAAATGTGTTTATCACCTATATAGAAACAGTAAATTACTGATGAAAAACATAACCGGCAGGCAGCTGAGAACGGAGCGAACAGTAACGCGACAGCAACCTGCCGGTTATTCATCCAAAAAATTGTAAAAATGCTTCTTTACATTTCACTGATATTTGAGTATTCTAAAAAGGACAAACAGTGGCAGAGAAATTTATTGTTTAAACACGTTACTGTAAGAGTGAAACAGTAACAGCGAAACGGAGGAACGTACAGATGTTATATGAGAACATTAAAAAATTAGTACAGTACGGAGTAGAAACAGGACTTACACCGGCCTGCGAGAAGAATTATACAATAAATCTTCTTCTGGATGTCTTTAAAGAAGACGAATATGTGGAACCTGAGGAAGAGTACAGGGATATCGATCTTGAAGAGGTATTAAATGCACTTCTGGATGAGGCTGTGAAGAGAAATCTCATAGAAGACAGTGTTGTGTACAGAGATCTTTTTGATACCAGACTTATGAACTGTCTGATGCCGCGTCCGGCGCAGGTACAGAATGAGTTCTGGAGCAGATATGAGAAAGATCCACAGGAAGCAACCGATTACTTCTATAAACTCAGTCAGGACAGCGATTATATTCGTCGTTATCGTGTAAAGAAAGATCAGAAATGGACAGTAGACAGTGAATATGGTAAAATCGATATCACCATCAATCTTTCCAAACCGGAAAAAGATCCGAAGGCAATCGCTGCTGCCAAGCTTGTAAAATCCAGCAGTTATCCGAAATGTCTTCTTTGCCCGGAGAACGAAGGATATGCAGGAAGGGTTAATCATCCTGCCAGAGAGAATCACAGAATCATTCCTATCACTGTAAATGACAGTCCCTGGGGATTTCAGTATTCCCCATATGTGTATTACAATGAGCATTGCATCGTCTTTAACAGTCAGCATGTTCCGATGAAGATTGAGAAGAATACATTTATCAAACTTTTTGATTTTGTAAAACTTTTCCCGCATTACTTCCTGGGATCCAATGCAGACCTGCCTATCGTAGGCGGTTCTATTTTAAGTCACGATCATTTCCAGGGCGGACATTATACTTTCGCAATGGCAAAAGCACCGATCGAGAAACATGTGACTATTCCGGGATATGAGGATGTAGAAGCAGGTATTGTTAAATGGCCTCTTTCAGTTTTAAGGATCCGTCATAAGGATGAGAAGAGACTGATAGAGCTTGCTACACATGTTCTGGAAGCGTGGAGAGGTTATACAGACGAAAGTGCGTTTATCTTTGCTGAAACTGATGGAGAACCGCACAATACGATCACACCGATCGCCCGTAGATCCGGAGATATGTTTGAACTGGATCTCACACTTAGAAATAACATTACTACTGATGAGCATCCTCTTGGTGTATACCATCCGCATGCAGAGTATCACCATATCAAGAAAGAGAATATTGGTCTGATCGAAGTAATGGGACTTGCCGTACTTCCGGCAAGATTAAAAGAAGAATTGGAACTTCTGGCAGAATATATTCTGGAGGGAAAAGACATTTCTTCCAATGAGAAGATTGAGAAACATGCAGCGTGGGTTGCAGAATTCCTTCCGAAATATGACAACCTTGATAAAGACAACATTCAGGATGTTCTCAGAAAAGAAGTCGGTAATGTATTCGTTCATGTACTTGAGGATGCCGGCGTATATAAATGCACTGCTGAAGGCAGAGAAGCATTTATGAGGTTTATCAATAAATTATAAGGAATATTTTCAACCATAAGAAAACAGTGTTTACATAGCAGGATGACAAATCTGGTATTATTTACATATGAGCAGGTTGTGGCGGTTCTGATCAAAAGCCGGGCAGTCTGAAGATGTTTTTGAATGATTGGGAATGCATAGAGAACGTCCCGCATATTTTATGTTGGGACGTTTTTGCAAAATGGAGGTAAATATGTACAGAAAAAGACACAAAAGAGGAAAGCGTCTGGCAAGTGTGTTTCTGACTGTGGCACTGATCACTGCAACAGTTCCCGTACAGGCAGCAGAGTTCGGCACTCCGGACAGTTTTGAAGAGATTTTCAGTTCAGGGGAAGAAGATTCGTGCATAACTGATACAGAAAATACTTTGCCGGCAGCTTCTGATTCGGAGAAAGTAATGGCATCGGAACTGTCACCAACACCAACAGTGACTTCGACACCGGAGGGTACACCTGCACTGACAGAAACACCGACTCCTTCGGTCACACCGATGCCGTCTTCAACACCGACTCCTTCAGTCACACCATCACCATCTCCCACGCCGACGATTAATCCGGAGAAAGAGGTAATGCTCCGGTTTATAGACGGAGAAGGAAATGAATGTGAACAGCTGCGAACAGTGATGTCCTGGGGTGAATCTTTGATCCTTCCCAATGTACCGGATACAGGTGCACCGGATATGTGGAAACTGGAAAAAAATGAAAAACTTGGAGATGCGATCACTCTGAAGGGTGGAGATATTCTTACTCTGAAGAAAGGCGAGAGCTGGAATCTGTTTCTCGAAAAAGGCATCCTGAACTTCTATATGCCAAAGAAATGTACGGTTTCCCTTTATAATAATTCAGGAACCAGTGTGTTTTCCAATGGAATTCTGCATGCATATGAGACAAAAAACGTCATACTTCCGGATATGCCATCATCTAAATACATTAATTATGGATGGACAGATACAAAGGGAAGTTCTGCTGTAAAATATGAACTGAATTCAGAATTTACAGTGACCGGTGACACAGATTTTTACATTGTGCGCCGTACAGCACTTCAGGTGAATTTTAAGACCAATACGGGGGCAAGCAACAGTAAATTTACCAGACTGAATCAGAAAGTCGGAAAAGGACTTACAGTTACAATGCCGCAGGTGCCTGTCAAGACAGGATATCAGTCTCTGGGATGGTCAAAGAGTAAAAAAGCCTCCAAAGCTGACTATAAAGCAGGCCAGAATGTGACTATATCAAAAACACTGACTCTCTATGCTGTATATAAGAAATTGCCTTACACAGTTACTTTCAATAACAATAATGGAACAAGTACCAGCAAAATTTATACTTCGCTCACCATGTATGCGTCAAAAAATCAGAAAGTGACACTGCCTGATGTGCCGAAAGTAAAGGGCTATACAAATCTGGGCTGGACAACTGAAAAGGGAGAAACAGAACCGGAATATTCAGCCGGTGATACAGTAAAGATTACAAAGGCAACTCAGTTCTATGCAGTGCGCAGAAAGAGTAATTATTATACGGTCAGCTACTATCTGGGAAATGGAAGCACTAATGCGGCTTATCAAAAACTTACTCAGACAGTAGAAGAGGGAACGGTTGTTACCTTTGCAAAAGTACCGGCAAGAACCGGTTATGTTAACCAGGGATGGTCAAGTAAGAAAAATTCTGAGAAAGCAACAGCAAAGGCGAAATGTACAGTCAACAAGAATATCACTCTTTATGCGGTACAGAAGAAGGCAGTACAGCTGACTTTTCATAGATGTGACGGCAGCACCTGGCAGAAAACGACTCTGGCAAAAGGAAGTTCTTATTCTCTTCCGGGCGTAAGGGATGCAGAAGGTTATACTTTTATGGGGTGGTCCACAAAACCGATGCAGAGTGTTTCTCCGCAGTATGAGGCAGAAGAAAAAATCACGGTAAATGGAAATGTGGATCTCTATGCAGTGGTATTTAACAGAACAACGGAAACAGACCTTACAGAGGATCAGCTTCCGCAGGTAGATATCTATAAATATAAACAGGTGATTTTTGTAGGTGATTCCCGTACGGAATTTATGGAAAATGTTCTGACAGGAATGGGAGAATCTGCGACTAAAAATGTGAAGTTTGTCTGCTCGGCAGGAAAGGGACTGGACTGGTTTACCACTACAGGATGGGCTCAGCTTTATTCCATAGTACAGCACGATTCCAACAGTATTCTTTCAAAGAAAACCGCAGTGATCTTTAATTTTGGAGTAAACGACTTGTCAAAATCTGCAGATTATGCGGAGTATTATAACTGGATTGCACCACAGCTTAAAAGCAAAGGATGTGAACTGTACTTCATGTCTGTAAATCCGGTGAATCGTCTGATGCTTCCCAATGCGGGAAGAGCGGACAGAAGTGAGGCGGCAGTCAGATCATTCAATCAGTATATGAAAGCAAATCTGTCTTCTGCTTATACTTATATTGATATGTATTCTTATCTGAAATCAACAGGATACAGCTTTGCCAGTGATCATTACGGAACCGGTACGGTAGATGACGGGCTTCACTATACTACAAGGACATATAAGCGTATTTTTGCAAAATGTATGGATTCATTGAGAGTGCCTGCCTGACCAAATGGCAGAGAGCATGATTTTGCTACACCTGACAAAAGAAAAAACATAGTTAAATACCAGATTACTCCTTGCGTGAAAACAGGGAATAGTCTATACTAAAAGGCGAGACGGCTGTTATCTGAAACAGCGTTTCGTCTTTTTGTGTAAGACCAGAACGATGAGGAGAAAGAGGAAACATAGATATGAAGTTAACAACAGTAAAAGAGATTTACAAAGAGAGAGAAAAATACCTGGATAAAGAGGTTACAGTAGGCGGATGGGTACGAAGCGTACGTGACTCCAAGACATTTGGATTTATCGTGCTTCACGACGGAAGCTTCTTTGAGACTCTTCAGGTAGTTTATCACGATACAATGGAGAACTTTGCTGAGATCAGCAAATTAAACGTAGGTGCAGCGATCATTGTCAAAGGTACACTGGTAGCAACTCCACAGGCAAAACAGCCATTTGAGATCCAGGCAGCAGAAGTTACAGTAGAGGGTAATTCTGCACCTGATTATCCGCTTCAGAAGAAACGCCACAGTCTTGAATACTTAAGAACCATCACACATCTCCGTCCGAGAACAAACACATTCCAGGCAGTATTTCGTGTACGTTCTCTGTGTGCCTATGCGATTCACCGTTTCTTCCAGGAGCAGGGATTTGTTTATGTGCATACTCCGCTGATCACAGGAAGCGACTGTGAAGGTGCAGGTGAGATGTTCCAGGTAACTACTCTGGATATGAACAACGTTCCGACAGATGACAAGGGTGCTGTAGATTACTCTCAGGATTTCTTCGGAAAAGAAACTAATCTGACAGTAAGCGGACAGTTAAACTGCGAGACTTTTGCACAGGCATTCCGCAATGTTTATACTTTCGGACCAACCTTCCGCGCTGAGAATTCCAACACAACCCGCCATGCGGCAGAGTTCTGGATGATCGAGCCCGAGATGGCCTTTGCCGACCTTAACGACTACATGGACAACGCCGAGGCCATGCTCAAGTACGTCCTTAAGGACGTTATGGCCACCTGCCCCGACGAGCTCAATATGCTCAACAAGTTTGTGGACAAGGGTCTGCTCGAGCGCCTGGACCATGTCGCCAACTCCGACTTTGCCCGCGTTACCTACACCGAGGCCGTCGAGATCCTGGAGCAGGCAGTCGCCGACGGCCACAAGTTCGACTACCCCGTGAGCTGGGGCATCGACCTGCAAACCGAGCACGAACGCTTCCTGACCGAGGAGCACTTTAAGCGCCCGACCTTCGTGACCGACTACCCGGCTGAGATCAAGGCATTCTACATGCGCATGAACGAGGACGGCAAGACCGTCGCCGCCGCCGACTGCCTGGTTCCCGGTATCGGCGAGATTATCGGCGGCTCCCAGCGCGAGGAGCGCCTGGATCTGCTCGAGGCCCGCATCAAGGACCTGGGCATGAATCCCGAGCAGTACAAGTACTACCTTGACCTGCGCCGCTACGGTTCCTGCAAGCACGCCGGCTACGGTCTGGGCTTCGAGCGCTTGGTCATGTATCTGACCGGCGTGGGCAACATCCGCGACGTCCTGCCGCACCCGCGCACCGTGGGCAACGCCGACTTCTAATCGTCGGACGCTAGCTCGCGTCGCCACACGCCAACACTCATCGC
>ENA-OPCX01001310-OPCX01001310.1-human-gut-metagenome-genome-assembly--contig:-NODE-1310-length-10839-cov-2.837815_pt1 | contig 10839 bp, 9 predicted proteins | sample MGYA00241570_ERZ501491 | MGnify/ENA primary metagenome ERZ501491 (study PRJEB25962, sample SAMEA2042620) | human gut metagenome | biome: human gut; feature: human-associated habitat; material: faeces... | reverse complement strand
AAGCTGTGGTTGAATTAGACCAGTTCAAGAGCATTCTTGCGACTTATACAGAACCATTAGTGGAAGTGAGGGATTCACTTTGACCTGGCTAACAAAGAGCAGAAGGTCGAAGAATTAGAGCGCGAAATGGAAGCGCCTGATTTCTGGGATGATGCAGAAGTTTCCCAGAAGAAAATGAAAGAATTAAAAGACATGAAAGATGACATGGAGACCTATCAGAATCTGGTTACACAGATGGAAGATATGGAAACCATGATCGAGATGGGATATGAGGAGAACGATCCTGCACTGATTCCTGAGATTCAGGAAATGCTGGATGAGTTTCAGAAGGATTTTGACAATATCCGTATCAAGACACTTCTTTCCGGAGAATATGACAGTGAGAATGCTATCATTAAGCTGAATGCAGGTGCAGGCGGAACAGAGGCCTGTGACTGGTGCGGTATGCTTTACCGTATGTACAGCCGCTGGGCAGATAAGAAAGGATTTACCCTGGAAGTGCTGGATTATCTGGACGGCGATGAGGCAGGTATCAAATCTGTTACTTTCCAGGTAAACGGAACAAATGCTTACGGTTATCTGAAATCAGAGAAGGGAGTTCACCGTCTGGTGCGTATTTCTCCTTTCAATGCAGCAGGTAAGCGACAGACATCTTTTGTATCCTGTGATGTTATGCCGGATATCAAGAAGGATCTGGATGTAGAGATCAATGACGATGAGATCCGTATTGATACTTATCGAAGCAGTGGTGCCGGCGGTCAGCATATCAACAAGACATCATCTGCCATCCGTATCACACATTATCCTACCGGAATCGTGGTACAGTGTCAGAATGAACGTTCTCAGCACATGAATAAAGATAAAGCCATGCAGATGCTGAAAGCCAAGCTGTATCTTCTCAAGCAGCAGGAGGCAGAGGAAAAACTCTCCGGTATCCGCGGTGAGGTGACAGATATCGGATGGGGAAATCAGATTCGTTCTTATGTTATGCAGCCATATACCATGGTAAAGGATCATCGTACAAACGAGGAGACCGGAAATGTGGATGCAGTACTTGACGGAGGAATTGATATTTTCATCAATGCATATCTGAAATGGATCGCACTGAAGAAATAAAAGAATAAAAAAGGCTGTCTGAAATCAGGACAGCCTTTTTCGTGTTGAGGCATAATGATTTTACACAATGATTCAGCAGAATATATTTCTTGCGTATTTTTGTGTGGTGTGATAATATATCCAGTGTGTAAAAACAAATGTCTTTAAAGAACGGACAGGTAAATTGATATGCAGAAACCAGTAACAGAGAAAAAGAAATATTTTGTAGTGAGGGAACGAGCAGTTCCGGAAGTCCTGCTGAAGGTGGTGGAGGCAAAGAAGCTTCTGGACTCCGGCAAAGTGGACACTGTACAGGATGCAGCAGAGCGCACAGGAATCAGCAGAAGCTCTTTCTACAAATACAAAGATGATATTTTTCCATTTCATGAAGAGACAAGGGGAAAGACGATCACCTTTATTATCCAGATGGATGATGAACCGGGGCTTTTGTCGGTTGTCCTGCAGACGATTGCACGGTTTCATGGAAACATTCTCACCATTCATCAGAGTATTCCTATCAATGGGATTGCCACACTTACTCTGAGTGTGGACATTCTTCCGGGCGAGGGGGATGCAGAAGCAATGGTAGAGACGATTGAACAGAATGAAGGAATTCATTATCTGAAAATATTAGGCAGGGAGTAAAAGAAAATGATCAATGTAGCAATTTTAGGATATGGCACAGTTGGAAGCGGTGTATTTGAAGTATTAAATGAAAATAAAGAGAGCATTTCCAGACGTGCCGGACAGGAACTTCATGTAAAATATGTTCTGGATCTTCGTGATTTTCCGGGACAGCCGGTAGAGAAGGTTCTGGTCCATGATTATGAACAGATCGTCAGTGATCCGGAAGTAGATATTGTAGTAGAGGTTATGGGCGGTGTGGAGCCTGCTTATACTTTTGTAAAGAAGGCACTTCTGGCAGGAAAGAATGTCTGCACTTCCAATAAGGCTCTGGTTGCAAAGCATGGCCGCGAGCTGATGGATATTGCAAAGGAAAAGAGCATTAACTTCTTATTTGAAGCAAGCTGTGGCGGCGGAATCCCGATCATTCGTGTCATCAATTCTTCCCTTACAGGAGATGAGATTGACGAAGTAACAGGTATCCTGAACGGAACTACCAACTACATGCTTTATAAGATGAGCACAGAAGGCTGTGAATTTGACACTGTATTAAAGGAAGCACAGCAGAAGGGTTATGCAGAGGCAGATCCTACCGCCGACGTGGAAGGATACGATGCATGCCGTAAGATCGCAATCCTTTCCTCTCTTGCTTATGAGAGATATTTTGATTTTGAAGATATTTATACAGAGGGAATTACAAAGATCACACCTGAAGATATGGAGTATGCTGCAAAGCTTGGTAGAACCATCAAACTTCTTGGAACCAGCCGCAGACTGGCAGACGGAACCTGTTATGCAATGGTAGCACCGTTTATGCTCGGCCAGAACAGCCCTCTTTACAGTGTAAATGATGTGTTTAATGCAGTATTTGTACATGGAAATATGCTTGGAGATGCCATGTTCTATGGAAGCGGTGCAGGTAAACTGCCTACAGCAAGTGCTGTAGTTGGTGATATTGTGGATGCCGCAAAACATCTCCATGTTAACATTGTGACAAACTGGAACAGCACTCCGGCAGTACTGAAACCACTGGATGAAGTGACAGGAAGATTTTTTGTGAGAATTAAAAAAGAAGCAGCAGAAGAAGCGAAGAAGGTATTTGGTGATGTTGAGATCATCAGCCTGGGACAGCTTCCACAGGAATGTGCATTTATCACTGATGAAATGACACAGGGAGCATTTGAAGAGAAACTGGCTCAGATCGGAGATCAGGTACTTGCAAAGATTCGAGTTAAAGATTGATAAACTGACAGATTTCGTGTATCATATAGTGTGCCTGATAAGGTGGACACTGATACAATACTTCAGATAAATATTTGTACAGTGATTACTGTAAACAGAACAGGAAAGGGAAGATATGAGAATCTTCTCTTTCCTGTAAACTTATTATGGAGGAAGTAAAACAATGTTGATTGTCAAGAAATTTGGCGGTACATCGGTTGCAAATAAAGAACGTATCTTTAATGTTGCCAACCGCTGTATAGAAGAGTACAGAAAAGGAAATGACGTGGTTGTCGTTCTGTCCGCAATGGGGAAATATACGGATGAACTGATCACTATGGCAAGGGATGTCAATGAGAAACCGCCGAAAAGAGAGATGGATATGCTCTTTACCATCGGAGAACAGATGTCTGTTGCACTGATGGCAATGGCGATGGATAAACTGGGAGTTCCTGCGGTTTCCCTGAATGCTTTTCAGGTTTCCATGCATACGACAAGCAGTCATGGAAATGCACGTTTAAAAAGAATTGATACAGAGCGTATCAGAAGAGAGCTGGACAGCAAAAAGATTGTAATAGTTACCGGCTTCCAGGGAGTTGACAAGTATGATGATTATACGACTCTTGGAAGAGGCGGTTCTGACACAACAGCGGTTGCTCTTGCGGCTGCTCTTCATGCAGATGCCTGTGAAATCTATACAGATGTAGATGGTGTTTACACAGCAGATCCGCGTAAGGTTCCGAAAGCAAGAAAGCTCAAAGAGATCACTTACGATGAAATGCTTGACCTTGCGACTCTCGGGGCAGGTGTGCTTCACAACCGTTCTGTGGAGATGGCGAAGAAATATGGCGTGCCGCTTGTGGTACGTTCAAGTTTAAACAACAGTGAAGGAACTGTGGTAAAGGAGGAAGTTACAGTGGAGAGAATGTTGATCAGCGGTGTTGCGCTGGATACAGATGCAGTGAGAATTGCGGTAATCGGATTAAAGGATGAGCCGGGTGTAGCTTTTAAATTATTTGATACCCTTGCGAAGAAGAATATTAATGTAGATGTGATCCTGCAGTCTATCGGACGTGCGGGCAGAAAGGATATTTCTTTCACAGTCGATGGAAATGATCTGGATGATGCAGTTGCAGTTCTGGATGCAAATCAGGCAAGACTTGGATTTGCAGAGCTTCATTCTGAGAGAAATATTGCGAAGCTTTCCATCGTAGGTGCAGGAATGATGAGTAATCCCGGAGTAGCAGCAAAGATGTTTGAGAGCCTCTATAATGAGGGCGTAAACATCAATATGATCTCTACATCCGAGATTCGTGTGACAGTTCTGATCAATGAAAAGGACGGAGTGCGCGCAATGAATGCAGTACATGATACCTTTGGTCTGGCAGACTGATTTAGGAGAAATACATGACATCGAGACGTGAATTAAAAAACTATGCGAAGCAGGCTATGTCAGGAAAATATGGGATACTGATCCTGGCGTTTGTTGCAGTTCAGGCACTGGCTCTGATCAGCAGCATGATATCCACGGCTTTATTTCCGGGAGAGGAAACAATTGATATTGTGCTGTCGTATGCATTTACATTTATTCTGACTCTGCTGATCAATGTGGTAGCGGCAGGTATGAATTATATGTATCTGAATATTGCCAGAGGGAAAGTATATTCATTAAATGACCTGTTTTATTTTTACAGACATCATCCGGACAGAGTGATCGTTGCCGGATTTTTTATGGCAGTACTGAATCTGCTTACCATGCTGCCCTATACGATTTACAGTAATGCGAATCTTCCGGGTGAAGATGCTTCTGTGGAGGTGCTGATCACCTGGCTGTATACAGGTGTTGTTCTGATGATCGTTGGAATGATTGTTTATCAGATTCTGGTCATTCCTCTGGAGATGACTTATTATATTCTGTCAGATAAGCCGGAATTGAAAAGTACAGAGGCTATGAAAGAGAGTCTGGAGATGATGCATGGAAACTTCGGAAGATATCTTATGCTGAAGATAAGCTTTATCCCATTGATGTTTCTTTCTGTTTTTACATTCTATATTGCACTCTTGTGGATATTTCCATATATGGCCATGACAGAAGTAATGTTCTATCGTGATCTGACAGGGGAGCTTAAAGTGCAGAAAGAGGAAGAAGAACGTGCAGCACGAGACTATGTGAATCCTATGTTTGACAGCTATTCACAGAGTGAACAGCCACAGGAAGATCAGACGCATCCGCAGCAGTTTTGGCGTGTGCCGGAAGAATCGGTTTCTTATGAAAACGAAGATGAACAGAATATTACGGACAGCACAGAAATACAGAATGTTCAGACAGATATGGATGATAAAAAAGAGCAGAATGATTCAGCACCAAAAGAAGAGGAAGAAGACAACGAACCGAAACCATGGGATGAATATTTTGACAGTCTGAAATAAAAATACAGTTTATTAAATTGAAGACCTTTTTGCTATGATAAGTATTATGATATCAGGGTTAAAATACCTTTTGGCCCTGACATCATATTATCAGAAGAAAAAGGTCTTTTCTATAGCAATTCAAGAAAAGAGAAAGGGTTTTTACGATTATGAATACAAATGAGATCAGTGGAAAGCGTCAATTGGAATTTTTGGCAGATTTTGATTATATCAGAGAGGCAGGAACTGCAGGAGAAGAAAAAGCAGCAGAAAGGATTCAGAAAACTCTGGACAGTTTTGGCGTGGAGAGTCATCTGGAAGAATTTTCTTTTGATACCTTTCAGATAAAAAAAGCAAAGCTGAAAGTAACAGAGCCATACACAAAAGAATACACAGTAACCGGATATGGAAGATGCGGAAACACAGCAGAGGACGGGCTGGAAGCACCATTTGCGTATGCAGAGAACGGTGATGATATCAGCCTTGCACATGTCAGCGGAAAGATTGTTATGGTAAATGATCCAGTGAGAAAAGATATGTACCGGAAGCTGGTGAAAGCCGGTGCTGTGGGATTCATCAGTATTGCAGGTTCTCCGTTAGATGAAGGCGTGGATCTGGTTCCACGTGCATACGCTCTGCCAAAGAATCTGCCGGGAGAAGAGAAAAAGGAAGCAGGAAGAGAAGCCGTCAATTATGATAACAGGATTCCTGGCGTAAGCATTCATTACAAAGATGCCATCGAACTGGTGACGAAGGGTGCATCTCAGGTATGTTTATCTGTAGAGCAGGAGACAGTAACATGTACATCCCGTAATGTAGTGGCACGTATCGAGGGGACAGATAAGGCAGAGGAAATCCTGACTCTGACTGCACATTATGATTCTGTTCCGGAGGGACCGGGGGCGTATGATAATATGTCCGGAGCAGCGATCATTATGGAACTGTGCAGATATTTCCATGCACACAGACCACGCAGAACAATGGAATTCATATGGTTTGGAGCAGAAGAGAAAGGTCTGCTGGGAAGTCAGAATTATATCAAAATTCATGAAAATGAACTTTTGGCACATCGTTTTAACATGAATGTAGATCTTGCCGGACAGCTTGTTGGCGGAACTGTGGCAGGGATCACCGGTGATGCGTCTGTCTGCAGTATACTCACATATATGGCTCATGAAATCGGTATCGGAATGTCAACGAAGAACCAGATATGGGGAAGTGATTCCAATACTTTTGCATGGAAAGGAATCCCTGCAATGACGCTGAACAGAGATGGGTTTGGCATGCATACCCGTCACGACACCATTGCACTGCTGTCAGACTGGTCACTGGAGAGAAGTGCAGTTCTGCTCGGCTATATTGCAGACAGACTGGGAAATATTGAAAGCTTTCCGTTTGAACGGAAAGTGCCGGAGGAATTTATTGCACAGCTTAATGAATATTTTGGGTAATTTACTCTTTATACGCTGTTATCCTGTGGGATTTTGACATATGTATGCCAAAATCCCGCACTTGACAAATCACTGCCAGATTGATACCCTATCACAAGAGCGTTTTTGATGATAAAAAATCAATCTGAATTCTGACAAGTGTGCCGACAAGTTGATTCTTGAAACAATCTTGCAGGATAAATTTTTTTATTTCAAGGCGGAGGAAGGAGGCGTAGCGGTGACTACGGCGACCGACGACAACGCGGAAATAAGAAATTTAGACGCAAGATTGTTCGAGAAATCAACTTGTTGGCACACAAGCAACAAGAGGAGAGAAACAAATAATGGATATTATTCAGGTAATCACACAGGAATTGAAGGTGGAGAAATGGCAGGTAGAAGCCGCAGTCAAATTAATTGACGAAGGCAACACCATCCCATTCATTTCCCGATACAGAAAAGAAGCAACAGGTTCCCTTAATGATGAGCAGCTTCGTGCACTCTTTGAGAGACTGACGTATCTGAGAAATCTGGAAGATAAGAAGAATCAGGTATTAAAGAGCATCGAAGACCAGGGCAAGCTGACTGAGGAACTGAAGAAACAGATTCTGGATGCCCAGACACTGGTTGTAGTAGAGGACTTATACAGACCATATCGCCCGAAACGCCGTACCCGTGCGACAATTGCCAAAGAGAAAGGGCTGGAACCACTGGCAGATATCATTCTTCTGCAGATGACAGACAAGCCGGCAGAAGAGGAAGCCAGGGCGTATGTCTCCGAAGCAAAGGGTGTTAAGAATGTTGCAGAAGCATTGAACGGAGCTAAAGATATTATTGCAGAGCGTATTTCCGATGAAGCAGACTATCGTATCTACATCCGTAACCTGACAACAAAGAACGGAAGTATTTCTTCCACAGCAAAGAATGCGGAAACTCAGTCTGTATATGAGATGTATTATGAGTTTGAAGAAGCCGTTGCGAAGCTTGCAGGACATCGAATTCTTGCATTGAACCGTGGTGAGAAAGAGAAATTTATCACTGTTAAAGTAAATGCACCGGAGGAAGACATCCTTCGTTATTTGAATAAGAGAGTGATCAAAAAAGACAACCCGAATACAACTCCGATTCTGAAAGCAGTTGTAGAAGACAGTTACAAACGTCTGATCGGACCGGCTATCGAGCGAGAAATCCGCAGTGACCTTACTGATAAGGCAGAAGACGGCGCGATCCATGTATTCGGCAAGAATCTGGAACAGCTTCTGATGCAGCCTCCAATCGCAGGCAAAGTCGTACTTGGATGGGACCCTGCGTTCCGTACAGGCTGTAAGCTGGCAGTTGTAGATGCAACAGGTAAAGTTCTGGATACAACAGTTGTTTATCCCACAGCTCCGACTACTGAGAAAAAGATCCGTGCTGCCAAGGATACAGTGGAAGGTATGATCGAAAAATACGGTGTATCCCTTATTTCAGTAGGAAACGGTACAGCATGTCGTGAATCCGAGCAGGTGATCGTAGATATGCTCAAAGAAATCCCGGAAAAAAAGGTGCAGTATGTTATCACAAATGAGGCAGGAGCATCTGTGTATTCTGCAAGCAAACTGGCTACAGAGGAATTCCCGAACTTTGATGTAGGACAGAGAAGTGCGGCTTCCATTGCAAGACGTGTACAGGATCCGCTTGCAGAACTGGTTAAGATCGATCCGAAATCTATCGGTGTGGGTCAGTATCAGCATGATATGAATCAGAAGAAACTGGATGAAGCATTAAGCGGCGTTGTAGAAGACAGCGTAAATAAAGTTGGTGTAGATTTAAATACAGCATCTGCATCTCTGCTTGAGTATATTTCCGGTATCAGCAAAGCAATTGCCAAAAATATCGTAGCTTACAGAGAAGAGAACGGTCAGTTTACAGACAGAAAAGAACTTCTCAAAGTAGCGAAATTAGGACCGAAGGCATTTGAACAGTGTGCAGGTTTCATGCGTATTTCAGGTGGAAAGAATCCTCTGGATGCAACAAGTGTACATCCTGAGAGCTATGAAGCAGCATCTGCACTTCTTTCAAAACTTGGATATAAGCCAAATGATGTTGTGGCAGGAAATCTCCTTGGACTTTCCCTGCAGGTAAAAGACTATAAGAAGATGGCAGCAGAACTGGGAATCGGTGAGATCACACTTCGTGATATTGTAAAGGAACTGGAGAAACCGGCCCGTGATCCTCGTGATGACATGCCGAAACCGATCCTTCGTTCAGACGTTCTTGAAATGAAAGATCTGAAAGAAGGAATGGTGCTGAAGGGAACTGTCCGTAATGTTATTGATTTCGGTGCATTTGTAGATATCGGTGTACATCAGGACGGTCTGGTGCACATTTCCGAGATGACAGAGAGATTTATCAAACATCCTCTGGAAGCGGTGAGTGTAGGGGATATCGTAGATGTAAGAGTAATCGGAGTTGATATGAAGAAAAAACGTATCAGCTTATCCATGAAAGGATTAAATAAATAACATCAATAAAACAGGGATTGCCACTGCAGACCGGATATCTGCAGGAGTGATCCCTGTTTTTTGGGGTACTGCTGTCTGCAGTAACAGTTATTCTGTTTCCCGGTGTGATGTGAGGTGTTCTTCAAGGCTGCGTGCTGCAATGCTCTGTGGCCTTTTTACATTGCGGATCAGACAGATCTTTCGTTCAGGAAGAGGCTCTTCAATGGGAATCTGGACGATTTTCCCCTGAGCAATATGTTCAGCAGCAAGCTCTTCAGGGAAGAATCCGATTCCCAGGTTGTGCTGCACCATAGGGAAGATCTGGTCAGTAGTTGCCACTTCCATATCAGGTGAGAAGGGAAGGTTATGGCGCATAAAATACTGTGTATATAATTCTCTTGTACTGCTTCCGGGAGCAATCCCGATCAGAGGGATATCCTGCAGATCCTGAAGACAGTGTTTGTTGGAAGCTGTTTCCGCATATTCCTCTCCGCCTATAAGGATCTCGCGGAAAGAATAGAGGGGAATTCTCTGAAGTGGTTTTTTCAGAGCGACAGGTGTGGTAACTACTGCAAAGTCTACCAGACCGTTTTCCAGTGCCTGAACTGCCTGTGGTGTGGAATGATTAGAGATTCTCAGCTTTACATGTGGATAACGGTGATGAAAGACTTCCAGTTCGTTCAGCAAGAATAAACGCAGTGCGATTTCACTGGCACCAATATTTACAAGTCCGCTTTCCAGACCTTTATCTTTGAGAAGTTCATTTTCTCCTGATACAAGCTGTTCTATTGCAATTGATACATGTTCAAAAAGTCTTTCTCCTTCAATGGTCAGCTGTACTCCGCGATTGGAACGGATAAAAAGTTTACATCCCAGTTCATTCTCCAGAATGTTCATACACCGGGTAATGTTAGGCTGATTGTTTCCCATAACGTCGGCTGCTTTGGAAAAACTCTTATACTGGGCAACATAGTAAAAAATACGATAATAATCAAGAATCATGATACAGTCGGCTCCTTATGCTATATAAAAATAGAATATCTGATATAGAAAAATAACGTTTGTATATCAATGTGTGAATCAGTATAATACGACTGGGTCAAAAAATCAATATAAAAGTCCTGACAATAGGACGGAGACCAAAAGGGAAGGGAGATTACCGAATATGACAACAGCAAATAAGACAATTAAGATTAATGACGTAGAGGCAGCAAAGAAACTGGTCTGTGCGGCAGTCAGATGTCCATTTGATATTGACATTGTATCTAAAGGAAAAATTTTTATTGATGCCAAATCTATTCTCGGAGTATTAAGCCTTGATGTGGAAGAACCTCTGGAACTTAAATATGATGGTTATGATGAGGATTTTGAATCAGTGATAGCAGGTCTGGCATGTTAAGATTAAAGAAAGGAATTCGCAGGTGCAGATGACATCTACAAATCTTCTATATATTTATGTGATTATCATTAATGTAGTCACATTTTTTATCTATGGCTTGGATAAAAGCAGGGCAAAAGCCGGACAGTGGCGCATACCGGAAGCGCAGCTGATATTTCTGGCGGTGATCGGGGGGTCG
>ENA-OPCX01001309-OPCX01001309.1-human-gut-metagenome-genome-assembly--contig:-NODE-1309-length-10842-cov-3.050338_pt1 | contig 10842 bp, 4 predicted proteins | sample MGYA00241570_ERZ501491 | MGnify/ENA primary metagenome ERZ501491 (study PRJEB25962, sample SAMEA2042620) | human gut metagenome | biome: human gut; feature: human-associated habitat; material: faeces... | reverse complement strand
CCCTCAATCCAATGTGGAAGCGGCATCAGGAAGTAAAATTTAATGGAACATCCTATATTACCCAGCGAGGGGCTGAAGCTATTTATACTCCAGAAGGTAAAGAGCAAGTAAAAGCAAATATCCGATACTACATGGACAATGTACAAATACTGAAACGAGCATTAACCGAATTCGGACTAAGAGTAGCAGGAGGTGAAGATGCTCCCTATCTCTGGGTACAAGCACCTAACGGAATGTCATCGTGGAAGTTTTTCGACAAGCTATTATACGAAGCACATATTGTAGGAACTCCCGGTATCGGCTTCGGACCTAGCGGAGAAGGATATATGCGATTTACCGGTTTTGGGAAAAAAGAAGATTGCAAGGAAGCAATATATCGCCTCCGTCGATGTTTATAACCACAAAAAAGATAATATACAAGAAAAAACAACATAAAAATTATTTTTAGGTATTATGTCAAAATTAAGATTCAGAGTTGTAGAAAAAGCGTTTCACAAGAAACCAATTGAAGTTACTCCCCCGTCAGAGCGCCCAAGCGAATATTTCGCTAAATATGTGTTCAACCGGGAAAAAATGTTCAAATATCTGCCAAGTAAAGTATATGCCAAATTAATAGATGTTATTGACAACGGAGCTGCACTCGACAGAAGTATTGCAGATGAGGTAGCTGCTGGAATGAAAAAATGGGCAGTAGAATTAGGTGTAACTCACTACACTCACTGGTTTCAGCCATTAACAGAGGGTACAGCAGAAAAGCATGATGCCTTTGTTGAGCATGACGGTAAAGGTGGTATGCTGGAAGAGTTTTCAGGTAAACTTCTTGTTCAGCAAGAAGCAGACGGTTCTTCCTTCCCTAACGGTGGAGTAAGAAATACTTTTGAAGCACGTGGTTACAGTGCATGGGATCCCTCCTCACCTGCTTTCATTGTAGACGATACGCTGTGCATACCGACTATCTTCATCGCCTATACAGGTGAATCGCTCGATTACAAAGCACCGTTACTGAAAGCGCTGAGGGCAGTAGACAAAGCTGCTGTAGCCGTTTGCCGTTACTTCAATCCGGATGTAAAAAAAGTATATGCCTACCTGGGATGGGAACAAGAGTACTTCCTGGTAGACGAAGGCTTATACGCCGCCCGTCCGGACCTGCTGCTGACCGGACGTACCCTAATGGGGCATGACAGCGCCAAGAACCAACAGCTCGAAGACCATTACTTTGGTGCCATCCCCACCCGCGTAGCCGCTTTCATGAAAGATCTGGAAGTGGAAGCATTGAAACTGGGCATCCCCGTAAAAACGCGCCACAACGAAGTAGCGCCCAATCAGTTTGAGCTGGCCCCTATCTTCGAAGAGTGCAACCTGGCCAATGACCACAACCTGCTGATCATGTCCCTGATGCGCAAAGTTAGCCGCCGCCACGGCTTCCGTGTACTGCTCCACGAAAAACCGTTCAAAGGTGTCAACGGATCGGGCAAACACAACAACTGGTCGCTGGGCACGGACACCGGCATCCTGCTGATGGCTCCGGGCAAGACTCCGGAAGATAACCTGCGTTTCGTAACATTCGTCGTCAATACACTGATGGCTGTTTATCACCATAACGGACTTCTGAAAGCATCCATCTCCAGTGCCACCAATGCACACCGGCTGGGAGCCAACGAAGCGCCTCCCGCCGTGGTCTCCATCTTCCTTGGCGACGAGCTGATGGGCATTCTGGACGCCATCGAGAACGACGCCCCTTACAGCGGCACAAAGAAGACCACCATGAAGCTTGGCGTGGACGTTCTGCCCCGCTTCCCCAGAGACACCACCGACCGGAACCGTACTTCGCCCTTCGCCTTTACCGGGAACAAGTTTGAGTTCCGTATGCTGGGTTCCTCCAATTCCATCGCCTGCGCCAACATCATGCTCAACGCCGCCGTGGCCGAGTCCCTGAAAATTTACGCCGACCGTCTGGAAGGCGCGGAGGACTTTGAGACCGCCCTGCATGACATGATCAAGAAGACCATCAAGGATCACAAGCGCATCATCTTCAACGGCAACGGCTACGATGCCACATGGATCAAGGAAGCCACCGAGGTTCGCGGCCTGTGCAACTATCCCACGACCCCCGACTGCATGCCCCATCTGCTGGACAAGAAGAACGTGGATATGCTCACCGCCCACAAGATCTACTCCGTGTCCGAGATTCAGGCGCGGTGCGACATCATGCTGGAGAACTACTGCAAGGCCGTCATCATCGAGGCCAACACCATGGTGGACATGGCGAGAAAGCAGATCCTCCCCGCAGTGGAAGGCTATGCCGCCGAGCTGGCCGCTTCCGTGGCTGCGAAGAAAGCCGTGGCGCCCAATCTGGCCTGTGCTTATGAGACCGGCCTTGTCACCAAGCTGTCCGGCCTGACCGACCAGATCGCCGAGAAGACCGACGAGCTGGAATCCGCCGTTCTGGAGCTGAAGAATGCGGAGAGTGTCAAGGAAGAGTCCTTCGCCATCCGGGACACCATTCTCGGCAAGATGGCAGCCCTCCGGGCTGTCGCGGACGAGGCGGAGACCCAGACTTCTTCCGATTACTGGCCGTTCCCCACCTACGGCGAACTGCTGTTTGGCGTGAAGTAAATCTTCTTTTCACGGCTGCCCATGCCGATCACGGCGGCAGAGGAGGGGACTGACCACCCCCTCCGGGCGGGCAGCGGGGAACAGGAGATGAAACGTTAACTGAATAGAGAGAATGAGGAGGTAACCACTATGACACTGAGTTCCGTAAACACCATTTGGGTACTGTTGGGCGCTGCAATGGTCTTCTTCATGCAGGCGGGCTTTTCCCTGTGCGAGGCCGGCTTCACGCGGGCGAAGAACACCGGCAACATCCTGATGAAGAATCTGATGGACTTCTGCATTGGCACGCCATGCTTCTGGCTGTTCGGCTTCGGCATTATGTTCGGCGCGGGAAGCGCGGTCGTGGGCTGGCTGGATCCCGGCATCACCAAGGATTACAGCTTTATTACCCCGGCCGGCGTTCCTCTGTGGGCGTTTGCCATTTTCCAGACCGTATTCTGCGCGACCTCTGCCACCATCGTTTCCGGCTCCATGGCAGAGCGTACCAAGTTCAGCGCGTACTGCATTTATTCTGCCTGTATTTCTCTGTTTATCTACCCCATCTCCGGGCACTGGATCTGGGGCGGCGGCTGGCTGAGTCAGCTGGGCTTCCATGATTTTGCCGGTTCCACGGCCGTACATATGGTTGGCGGCATCTGCGCCTGCATCGGCGCGTCCATGCTCGGCCCCCGTATCGGTAAGTACGACAAGGAAGGCAAGCCGAAAGCCATTCTGGGACATAATATTACGGCAGCTGCGCTGGGCGTGTTCATCCTGTGGTTCTGCTGGTTCGGCTTCAACGGCGGCTCCACGGTGGCCATGGATTCCGACGACGCGCTGATCAGCGCCGGTATGATTTTCTTCAATACCAATCTGGCTGCGGCGGTTGCCTGCTGCGTGACCCTTGTGTTCACCTGGATTCGCTACGGGAAACCCGATGTGTCCATGACCTATAACGCGGCTCTGGCCGGCCTTGTGGGCATTACCGCCGGATGCGACGCCGTTTCTCCCCTTGGCGCTGCCATCATGGGTGCGGTATTCGGTATCGTTATTGTCCTTTCCGTCGAATTCTTTGACAAGGTTGCCAAGATCGACGATCCGGTTGGCGCCGTCTCCGTACACGGTGTGTGCGGTGCGCTGGGCACCATCCTTACCGGCCTGTTTGCCACGGGTGTTTCCACGGAGAAGGGTCTTTTCTACGGCGGCGGATTCCATTTCCTGGGGATTCAGTGCCTTGGTGTCGTCTCCGTAATGGCCTATGTGGCAGTGATCATTACCGTTGTTTTCATGATCATCAAAAAGACCATCGGGCTGCGGGTCAGTGCCGACGAGGAGATCGCCGGTCTGGATGTCTGCGAGCATGGTCTTCCCACCGCTTATGCTGGTTTCGCCATGCTGCCTGACACCGCTACGGCGGATGAGGCTCCCGTGGTCGTTTCCGGCGATGTTCCCGCTGCCGAGGCGGTTCCCGTGAAGAAGGTTCCCGACTTCCGGGAGGAGGGCGCGCCCAAGTTTACCAAGGTGGAGATCATCTGCAAGGAATCCCGCCTTGAAAACCTGAAGAACGCCATGATCTCCATTGGCATCACCGGCATGACTGTATCCCATGTTCTGGGCTGCGGCATCCAGAAGGGAAAGCCTGAGTATTACCGCGGCGTGCCGGTAGAGACGAATCTGCTGCCCAAGGTGCAGGTGGAAATTGTGGTCAGCAAGGTGCCTGTCCGCACCGTGATCGAGACCGCCAAAAAGGTGCTGTATACCGGACATATCGGCGACGGCAAGATCTTCGTCTACGATGTTGAAAATGTCGTCAAGGTTCGCACCGGGGAGGAAGGCTACGACGCGCTTCAGGACGTTGAATAAAAAGAGAACCCATGGGAGAGCGACCAGTTCTCGACTGTCAAAGCCGTCCATGTGGCGGTCTTCACATCACCCGAATAGTCTACGGATACCATCACGTTCAGATGGTCGGCCGGGTTCTCGGCACGGAAACGACAGGCGTGCTCAAACAACAGTTCAGGTTCTTTCGACTTCTTAAAGTTCATAACAGGCGATACAAGCCAACTCTCCGCCTGATGATTACCGGTAGCTTTGATGTAAGCGGACGCTTTCATATAACCGTATGAGTCTTGTTTCCATACCCAGCTCACTCCATCCATAAATACGTCCTGAATAGTGAAACTGCCCAAGTCTTTCTTGAATGTTTCGTTTACGTACATGCTTGCCTCGGCACTGATGCCTTCGGTATCTTGCGTAAAGGTAGTAGTAACCAGCCTACTGGAAGTCGTTTCTATCCAATTTTCTCCCAAAGTATACTCTGCAACCACAGGCGTATTCGCCTTCTCATTGTAAATTACCGCAACTACCGATTCTGCCGCCGCATACGGATATTTCTGCTTTAAGTAAGCAGGCAGTACCGTTTCAGGCTCTTCAATCATATCCGTACCCAATGATTCGTAAACGCCCGGCTCTACTACGGCCACCTTGGCTTCTTCAGTCGTATATTCTTTCCATGCATTGTTATCGCCGTCGTACACATACAAAGCGGAAGTGGTAGGAGAAACGGAAGAAGCACGGGTAGAGGCAAGAGAACGAAGACCTGCAACGGCAGCAGCTTCTTTTATAGAAACCAACATTACCTGAATATATCCGCCTTTATTTGCCCCTAACAAATAACCATTCATGACAACTTTCTTCCCATTCAGGCTTGCCGCAACATCGGAATCATCAACATAAGATAACGAGAGGTCTTTTTCAACCCCTTCCACTGCCAGATTGTAATAATTATATCCCTTTCCACTATCTTCAATTGTCAACGTACCTTCAACAGAAACATAGGCAAAGCGCGGCGCGGCAGCATAAGCATTCAACTCTGCGGCACTCAGCACTTGCGGAACCATATCGTTCGGAATGGTACTGCCTTCAGATATACTTGTTACCGCAAGTCCGGTACTCGTAAATTGAATCAGACCATTTCTGGCTTCCGTTGTACCAACCACTTGTACCATGTCTCCCACTTTCTCGTCAGGCAAGGCATTCTTGTATACCAAAATATCACCTGTTCCATCCGTCATTACAAACCCTTTCGTATGAACGGCGGTAACCAGTCCTTTCACTGTGTAATTCCCTATCGGAGAGTATGCTATCAGCCCTATCGGAGTAACTTGGTTAGCTGTGCCTTTCACAACAATCGAAGTAGCGACTGTATTGATATATTTAGCTGAACTGCCACTGACTCCAGCAAGATAACCGGTTACGACAACTGTTTGATTAATCCAGGAATCATCTAGCAACAACGCATCGGTAATAGAGCCTTGAACTGAATTGTCACCATCTAAAACAATATTTATATTATTTGAGTTTTTCGTTAAAGTTCCCTCATAAGTGACGTATTGTATAGCAGGAACAGCAGCATTTGCATAAGTCACCAAATCAGCAGTCTCCATTGTTTGCGGATCAGGATACGTAAATGCTTCCTTACGTTCAAGAACTTTGAAAACAGATTTCGAACTAAAGCGGTTCATGCCCTGCTTTGCCAGCTCTACCTCACCAGATACCTCTACCACATCGCCAACGGAACACGTTACAAGCTTTCCTTGATAAACACGAATAAGCCCCGTTTCATCCTTAAGTATAAAGCTTTTAGCATTAACCGCCACTACTTCACCCTTAGAAGTATATTCTCCTTTTGACGTAAGTTTTAACAAATCAGCAACACTTGTGTAAGAGGGCGCAGGTTCATCACCGCCATCACCCCCACCGCCGATACTGGGCTCTGTTTGGGAATAAGCATAATTCACGACTTTCATATCTCCTGCCGCCGGATTATTGACAGCAGCTTTCAGCAAACCCGGAATCTTAGATACAGTGGAAGGAGAAAGGAAAGAAGCTTTCACTTTATCACCCCATACTGTTTTATAGTCATCTTCCGTCAAGTCATAGGCAGACAGGTTCTTAAAATCACCCATATACTCGGACGGACTGAAAAGTTTGTAAGTAACCACAAATCGCGAGCCTTCGTCTGCATTGGGATATTTGGATTTCAGATAGGCCGGAAGATAATCCTCAGCGGGCGCTTCTTCCGTAAAATAATGGTTAGTACCGACTTCCGCCAATGCCTCTACATACGTCTTTCCTTCGGGGTCTTTGGAAAGTGCCAGCTCTTGGTTGGCGCTCAATTTGGAGATAGTACCGTAATCGGCTGTTTCCAACGTCATGGCGATGTCCTTCACATCCGTGATATCGGGTTTGATGTTGAACTGGTCATCGTAATGGTCGTCACAAGCTGCTAACAGAGCCAGCAACGCTATTGAAACGAATATTTTCTTCTTCATATTGTGAATGTCTTTGTTTTCGGTTTAGAAATTAACTTTCAATCTTATGCTATATGTACGTCCAAAAGAATAGAATACATATACGTTATCGGCCGTAGCCGCCGTACTTGCGCCACTGGGGTTCCAAGCCTTGGAAATATACTGGTAGTTCAACAGATTGTTTACATTACCGGACAGAATCGCATTCAGCTTACCGAACTTGAAGCGGTACGAAGCGTTCATATCCAACTGACTGGCAGCAGGAATCTTCCACGGTTCCGCTACCGCAGTTTCTTTACCAACCGTCAGGATTGTACCGTCTACGGCATAGTAAGAATAGTTACGTCCGTAGTAAGTCCAGTCGGCACCTACACGCAGGTCTTTGGTAATGTTTACATTGGCGCCTACGGCTGCCGTAGTCTGCGCCGAACCGCCTACACGAATACCATTCATCTTGATGTGCGCCTTGGCATGATCCTCGGCTCCCGGAGTGGTAACTTTTCCGGCTTGCGTCATGGCATTGCCCAACTCGTCGTATACGTATCCCGTAGCATCGCTATCCCACTTCCAATCGCCTAAAGAAACCATACCGGTAAGTTCCAGCCACCGGAAAGGTCTGATTTTAATATCCAACTCAGCGCCTTTATGCAAAGCGGCAAGGCCGGACATATTGATATTGCCATTCTGCTGATTATCCAGCGTCACACTCTTTGTCATGGTTTTGTCCATCCAACGAGTGTAATAGAGATTCAGATTAGCTGTCAGCCACGTGTTACGGAAACCATAACCCAACTCTGCCGAGAATACTTTTTCATTCACGGCTTCCTTGTTCAGGATATTACTCTTGTCCGATGTCATAAATGCACCGTATGAGTACTTGGGAGCACGACTGATATAACCTACATTGGCAAACACATTGTGGTTGTCCGTAATGTTGTAATTGGCGCCACCTTTAGCGGTGAAGCCCAAGAAGTTTACCGTTTTGGACTTGGCGTGTTCCTTATCGTAGTAAAAACGGTCGTAACGCCAGTAACCGGTGTTTGAAAGCGACCCTGCGACGAAAGCAGCCAAACGGTCTTTATTGTATTCCAATTGGAAGAAGCCGCCTTCCTGCATTACAAATCCGTCATAATCGCGGAAAACAACGTCACCGACACCTAATTTCTGATAGCGCCAATTAGGGTCGGCCGCGTGAATATTGTTCTTGACATCTACGTTGCCACGCTCAGAATCAAGATAATATGTACCACCAAAAAGGTCTGAAATCTCGTTACGGTGTACACCTTTATAAAAACGATAGTCTATGCCGCCATAGAAGTCCAAATATTGTCCTATCTTAGTGGTGTAAGTAGAGAGCAGTCCGTACCAGTCGTGACTGTTATTGGAACGTGCGGCAATCAATGCGGAACCGTATTCGCTCGTACGGTTAATCTCTTCGATGGCAGCATAGTCGAATGTTCCGTCACTGCGGCGGAAAGTATCGTACAACGTACCTTTATAAGCTCCTCTCCATGAAGTGTATGAATAAGGGGAGAACTCTGTATTTCCTTGGCCGGAGAAACCGGAACCGCGACCCAATGACACGTAAAGCGAAGTACTGAGCGAAGATTTGGAGTTAATTTGCCATTGGTGATTTAAACTGATGAGTGGCTTGTGATAAGAGTTGCGATAAGAGTTATATGACTCACCGTTAGAACGATAACCGAAGGTAGGATTATATTTATGGTCTTTCACACCATAAACAGTCTCTACCATTTTCCAGTCGGCAATAGTCAAACCGCCGTAAGAGGAATTACGTTGGTCATGCCACTGCGGAGCACCGAATGCGGTAAGCGTAAGTTGATGCTCTTCATTGATGCGTTTGGAAATGCTGGCAAACCAGTTGTAACCTTCGAACGCCGTACCCTGGATATAACCGTTACCCCAGTTCTTACCCCCCATAAGGGTGAATGCCCAACCGTTCTTGGTTATTCCGGAAGAAACCGAAAATAGAATTTTATTCATTCCGTCATTTCCCATTCCGTAAGAAAGAAAGCCGCCTTTCTTTGCATCCAAATTGCGGGTTACGATATTAATGGTACCGCCCACAGAAGGAGCCGACACTTTACTTGCACCCAAACCGCGCTGCGTCTGTATGCTGCGGGCTACGTCACTAAGTCCCGCCCAGTTAGACCAGTAAACGCCGCCCCACTCCATATCGTTCATAGGTACGCCATTTACCATCATAGCGATGTTACTATTATCAAAACCGCGCATATAAATTTCGGAATCTCCAAAACCACCGCCTTGCTTGTTGGCATGCACGCCCGGAGTGGATTTCAATAATTCCGGAAACTCCTGAGTTCCCAATTTCTCTTCAATAAATACCGGATCTACCGTGGATAAAGCGACCGGTGTTTTACGCGCTACCGCTACGGATGAAGTAATCACCACATCTTTCAGCATCACAGCATCGGGTTTCATTTGGATAATACCCAAATTTACAGAAGCGCCCTTCTGCGTAACTTTCTTCTTCAGGTCTTTATAACCCATGTATTTAAACAATAATGTAGCATTCGAAGCAACGCCTTGCTTGAAATAACCGTCAATGTCGGTCACCGACCCCTGAGTAGTGCCCTCTACCATAACGGCAGCACCGACCAAAGGCTCGCCTGTTTCAGCATCGACAAGCTGACCTCTTACTGTAGTTTGAGACCATGCAACGGCACTACAAGCCGACAGCACAGCCACCAACAGGAATTGAATTAGATGTTTTCTCATAATTCCGCTTTTAGTTAATAGATAGTGTTAATTAATATTTAAAAACATTCATGAATCGCAAATATAATATTATTTAGCTATATATACATTACTATTATGCTACATTTTTTAAGGCTGCTAAACTTTTTTGAAAACATCTTAAATAAAAAAGCTCCGCAAGTTTCCTGCGGAGCTTTCTTTTTGTCACAAATGTGACGTATATGCTTTCAGATTAAAATCTAATATCAATCATTCATTAATTTCCTATATCGCACGCGAGTAGGCTCTTCTCTGCCCAAACGTTTCAATTTGTTTTCTTCATACTCCGAATAAGAGCCTTCGAAGAAGAACACATTGGAGTCGCCTTCAAACGCGAGGATGTGCGTACAGATACGGTCGAGGAACCAACGGTCGTGGCTGATGACCACAGCGCACCCGGCAAAGTCCTCAAGACCCTCTTCGAGAGCGCGCAGCGTATTGACGTCGATGTCATTGGTAGGCTCGTCGAGGAGCAGCACATTGCCTTCTTCCTTGAGGCAGAGAGCCAGGTGAAGACGGTTGCGCTCACCACCGGAGAGCACACCGCAAAGTTTTTCCTGGTCGGCTCCGGAGAAGTTGAAGCGCGACAGGTAGGCACGTGCGTTGATGTCGCGTCCGCCCATACGGATGAGGTCGTTGCCGCCGGAGATTACCTGATAGACGCTCTTGTTGGGGTCGATGTCCTTATGCTGCTGGTCTACGTAGGCCACTTTTACGGTCTCTCCTACTTCGAATTCGCCGCTGTCGGGAGTCTCCAAGCCCATGATAAGGCGGAAGAGAGTGGTTTTACCCGCACCGTTGGGGCCGATGATACCCACGATACCGTTAGGCGGCAGCATGAAGTTGAGGTCGTCGAACAGGAGCTTGTCGCCAAACGCTTTTGCCACGTGCTTGGCTTCGATAACCTTGTTGCCCAGACGGGGACCGTTGGGGATGAAGATTTCGAGCTTTTCCTCTTTCTCCTTCACATCCTCGTTCAGCAGTTTGTCGTAGGAGTTCAAACGGGCTTTTCCCTTTGCCTGACGGGCTTTGGGAGCCATACGCACCCATTCCAGCTCGCGCTCCAGCGTCTTGCGGCGTTTGCTGGCGGTCTTTTCTTCCTGCTCCATACGCTTGGTCTTCTGGTCGAGCCAGCTGGAGTAGTTGCCCTTCCAGG
>ENA-OPCX01001307-OPCX01001307.1-human-gut-metagenome-genome-assembly--contig:-NODE-1307-length-10847-cov-2.443106_pt1 | contig 10847 bp, 7 predicted proteins | sample MGYA00241570_ERZ501491 | MGnify/ENA primary metagenome ERZ501491 (study PRJEB25962, sample SAMEA2042620) | human gut metagenome | biome: human gut; feature: human-associated habitat; material: faeces... | reverse complement strand
CAACTGATCGCCGTCAGCGCGCTTTTAGGAATCGGTTCGGGGTTGATCGTACCGCTTTCCACTGGTTTGATCTCCCGCTTTTTCACAGGGGCATACCGAACGAAACAGTTTGGCCTCAGTTCCGCGATCACGAATGTGACCTTAGTATTAGCAACGATTCTGACCGGGTATCTGGCGGAAGTAAACTGGCATCTTCCGTTCATCGTCTATCTGTTTCCGCTGATCTCGATCGTTCTTTCGTTCTATCTGAAAAAGAATATTTCACCCTATCCCGATACAAGTATGCATGCAACCGTAAAGCCGGTAGCTTCACAGGCCGAAATGAAGCCCGCATACGGTACTACCGACAGCAGTTTCGGTAAATTCGGCATACAGATACGGCATCTGATGCAGATTATGGCATTCTACGGGCTGGCCACCTATCTGGTGATTATCATCAGTTTCAACCTACCGTTCCTGATGAAAGAGTATCATTTCACCAGCGGGAATTCGGGTATCATGATCTCCCTTTTTTTCTTAGCTATCATGGCACCGGGATTCATACTTAACCAGATTGTGTCCTATTTCGGGAAAAAGACAAAGTTCGCCTGTATGCTTTCCATTGCGATCGGGATGGCACTCATCCTGGTCTCCCGAACGGAATGGTTGATCGGGTTAGGTTGTATCTTTACCGGCTTCGGCTACGGCGTCATACAACCTGTCGCTTACGATAAGACAACCCGTACGGCGATCCCGTCCAAAGTAACGCTTGCGCTGGCTTTTGTGATGGCGATGAATTACCTGGCAATCCTGCTTTGCCCGTTTATCATCAATGTTTTTAAAGACCTTTTCCATATCGAAACCCAGCAATTCGCTTTTATCTTCAACATGGTGATCGCGCTGATAGCTGCCGCATGGGCATATATCAAACAGGATTCTTTCCTATTCAACGACAATTTTAAATCTGCATAATATCAAACCGTATCGAGCATGAAGAATAAAATTACAGAAGCCAACGTCAGCATGGTAATATCCAAGACCTTCAGCGGTCTGAACATGAATGCACTGAAATATCTGCTGCCGCTCTGGATGACGCCGCTTTCGGGTGTTACGATACGATGCACTTTTGCAGCAGTCGCTTTCTGGATTATCGGAATGTTTACAAAGCCGGAAACCTCTACGCGGAAAGAAAAGATATCCCTTTTCCTGTTAGGGGCGTTAGGTATCTATGGCTTTATGTTCTTCTACCTGATCGGACTGAGTAAGACAACTCCGGTTTCCAGCTCCATTTTCACCAGCCTCGAACCAATCTGGGTATTCATTCTTGCCGTAATCTTTTTCAAAGAGAAGATAACGAAGATGAAGGTTATCGGGATATTGATCGGGCTGGGAGGTGCCCTACTTTGCATCCTGACACAAAAGAGTGACGACCTGGCAGCCGACGCTTTTACCGGAAATATGCTTTGCCTGATGAGTTCGTTCGCGTATGCCGCCTACCTGATTATCAGTAACCGGATATTGAGCAAGGTCGGGGTGATAACTATGTTGCGATATACGTTTACAGGAGCAGCTTTTTCGGCCCTTATTGTGTCGACGGTAACCGGTTTCGATGCCAGGGTACTGGAATTACCTTTGCATTGGACACCTTTCCTTATTCTGATGTTCATCCTGATCTTTCCGACCGTCATCAGCTATTTACTCATCCCTATCGGCCTGAAATATCTGAGTACGACTCTGGTAGCCCTCTATGGTTATCTAATTTTGATTGTCGCCACCATCGTATCACTCACGCTCGGACAGGACCGTTTCAGCTGGACACATCTGGTAGCCATATTACTCATTTGTTCCAGCGTTTACTTTGTCGAAATAGCAGAGAACAAAGAAAAAAAATAATTTTTTTCCTTTCTTTGTAACAACTTCTTTTCCGTTCCCGTCTATTTAATGAACGCTCTTCAATAGCGCGCATTGAAAGAGTCGGAAATAACGGAATTAAATAATGGTTAATACATAAGAAAGATGAAAAAATACATTGCAATCCTGATCCTCATTCTATCCTGCCAGGCAGGATACAGCCAAAGCATGGACAAACTGTTCAACGACTTTGCCAATCAGAAAAACGTAACCCGCGTCACAATCGGCCCGTTCTTGATGAAAATAAGCAGCTTGTTCACCGAGACGATGGGTGTGAAAAGCATCGAAGTCCTTTCTTTCGAGGAATGCGGTAGTACCGTCAAAAACGATCTCCGCACCGCCATCAAAAAACTGAAAGATCCGAATTACGAAACGATGGTCAATTCCAACGAAGGAGGTAGCCGTACGAAAGTAATGGTACGCATTGACAAAGATATCATCCGTGAACTGGTAATTCTGACAACCGACGGAGGCGATGATGCCCTGATCCGTATCAAAGGGAAAATCAAACCATCCGATATCGAAAAAGTAATAAACGACCACAAAGATGGATGTTGAAAGCTTTAAAAGGCTGTTCCTTCCTCTCCATCCCAAGCTCTTCCGGATCGCTTACGCATTAGTCGAAAACAAGTCCGATGCCGAAGATATCCTGCAAGATGCCTACTATAAGTTGTGGAGTCGGCGGAATGAACTGACCGATATCCAAAATCCGGAAGCTTTCTGCGTGACGCTGGTCAAGAACCTCTGCCTCGATTTCCTTCGCTCACCCCGTGCTAACAGGCGCGACGCAGATGTCACCGAAGCCGTCACCCTCTCGACAGATTCTTCTCCGGACAAAGAACTGGAAATGCAAGATAAAGTGGAGCAAGTCCGCCATCTCATCAACCGTCTGCCGGAAAATCAGCGGCAAGTTCTCCGGTTGAGAGGGATCGAAGACTGTTCGATGGACGAGATAGAACAGATCACCGGCCTGAGTGCCGTCAACATACGGGTGCTACTTTCCCGGGCACGAAAAATAATCCGGGAACAATTTGAAAAATATTATGCATACGAATATGAACGATAAAAATATAGACGAACTGATCAATAAAGCCCTCCAGGAAGAGCAGGCTTTACCCGAAGGACTTTCCCGCAGGCTGGAAGAGCAGATCGACGCCTGGGATGCCACAGAGGAAAAGAAGCCTCGTTCATTGACCCGTAGACGAACGTTATACTGGTTAAGCGGAGTCGCAGCCTCTATCCTGCTCTGCATCGGCTTTTTCCAATACGATGTACCGTCTTATGCTCCGGATCGGCTTCATGACACTTATACGAATCCGGAAGATGCCGCCGTTGCCGCCGAAAAGGCTTTGCTCCTGCTGTCGCACAATCTCAATAAAGGTATCAGCCAGGTAAACGACGCAGGGCAGGAAATCGATAAAGTAAACAATATTTTAAACAAACATTTAAACGATTAATCTTATGAAATCCAAGAATATATTCCTAATCCTGTTTCTTTGCTGCACTAGCTTGTGCTTCGCCCAAGATAAATTATTCGAAAAATATGCCGATATGGATAATGTTACATCCGTCTTCATCTCCAAGAAAATGTTCGACATGATCCCTAATGTAGAAAGTGGTGGCCTTAACCTGATGAATCTGAAAGGAAAAATAAACAACCTCCAAATCGTCACTTCCGACAAGCGTGAAGTCCGGGACCAGATGCGAAAAGAATTCAGCAGCCTCATCAGCAAATCGCATGAAGAACTGATGCGAGTCAAGGACAACGATACACGTGCCTCTTTCTACATCGTCCAGAACGGTGAGCTAATCAACGAAATGATCATGCTGGCCGACACAGATTCGGACTATGTGGTCATCCGGATAACAGGCAAATTCACATTGGAGGATATACAGGAGGTGGCAAAAAGTTTTTCCAAAAACGATAAAAAAGAGGTAACGATCAGTTACAACTAAAACCAGAAAAGTATAAATATCCCAAAAAGATAATCATGCTTTTGTGAATACCTTAGTTCTGGTAGAACTAAGGCTATTCTTGTCTGTTGTTTGCTACCGTGACAAAATTAGGTATATAAAACTACTGGATGTTTTCAAAAATGATATTAAAATTAGTCAAATTGATATTCTTTCAAAAAAAATATTCTCCTTTTTCCCTTCCAGAAGACTCCAATAACCTCTACAGATAAGCCAAAACCGATAATCAAGTCTACTTTTTTACAACTATCCGTACTGTATAGTTCATAGTTCTACCAGAACAAATTCAATTGCAATCTTAAATCATTAGCCTATGGAGAGAAGTAAATAACACACCTAAAAAGTTTTTGTAGAGAAAATTAGAGTATTTCAATTGTTAAATTAAATTTTAATATTATGACCAAATCAATATGCAGCAACTTACTGCCTAAAGCTGTACTATTATCAGTATTTTTAAGTTCCGGATATGTGATTTCAAAAGTTCATGCAAACACAGATTCCATCGGTGGTATAGAACAAACGGACGGTAAACTGTCCGGACGGGTTATCGACGCAAAAGGAGAACCTATACCAGGTGCAAACATTTCCGTCAAAGGTACCACCATCGGTACCATTACAGACATGGACGGTAATTTTTCTATAGATGTTAACCCTAATCAAATACTCACCATCAGTTTTATCGGATATGAAACAAAAACAATCCCTGTCTCCAACCAGAAAACATTAAATGTCGTTCTGCAAGAAACTGTAAACCAACTGGACGAACTTGTTGTCGTTAGCTACGGTACACAGAAAAAAAGGGATTTAACCGGATCTGTTTCCAAGATAGATGCAGGAGAATTAGAAAGTTTTCCTGTAGGACAATTTGCTCAAAAACTTCAAGGACAGGTAGCAGGTGTACAAATCAACCAATCTACAGGACAACCGGGTAAAGGCATGGGATTCCGTATCCGTGGTGCAGCTTCTATCAATGGTGGCAGTTCCCCTTTATTCGTGGTCGATGGAATCCCTGTCAATATGGACCTAAGCAGTATAAATCCAGATGAAATCGAAACCTTTTCCATCCTGAAAGATGCTGCTGCCACTTCTTTGTATGGATCACGTGCAGCCAATGGCGTCGTACTGATCACAACAAAAAGAGGAAAACAAGGCAAAACTCAAGTGGATGTGAATGCTTCATTCGGTATCCAGACTTTAAAGGGATTAAAGACTCCGGATGTTATGAATGGGGAAGAATTTGCTCAATACAAAAAAGAATACTACGAAGATGCAGCCAGATATGAAGGTTATACCGGAGGAGTTCCGGAACAATATCAAAATCCATCCCAATACGGTACTGGTACCAATTGGTATGACTTACTGACACGCAATGCCGCCACACAGAATTACAGTATCAGTGTGACAGCCAATAAAGACAAGTTCAATACAGCTATCGTATTAGGCTACTTCCGCCAGGATGGTGTCATGTACAACTCTAATTTCGAACGTTACTCTTTACGTGCGAACAACGATTATCAAGTAAATGACCGCTTAAAATTAGGACTGAACATAGCTCCCACCTTACAAATCAAAAATAACCAAAATACAGACGGAGGTTGGCAGATACTAAGTGCTGCGTTCTTGGCTGACCCAACTGTAAATCCTTACGATGAAAATGGAGAACCTATTCTTTCTCTAAACTCTCCAGGGATGTTCCCTCAACCTAACTGGATACGTGTTTTACATGAAAAAACAAGTAAAACACAGGATTTGGCTTTATTAAGCAATGCTTTTGCTGAACTGGATATATGGAATGGTATCAAATATAAATTCCAGGCTGGTTTCGATTTAGGTGCCAAGAACTATAGAGATTTTACCCCTTCGACAGCCGGTGGAGCCATGTTTACTGCTCCCCCTCAGAAAGCAAGCGGACAATATAACACCAACTTCCACTATAGTTGGACTATTGAAAATATGTTGATGTATAACCATAAATTCGGAGACCACAACATAGATGCACTGGTCGGTTATAGTGCACAAAAATATTCCAACGAATATAACCAACTGACAGCAACCGACTTTCCAAGTGATGATATTCCTTGGATGGGTGCCGGTGCTACAAAAAACGGTGACAACAACATCGAGCAATGGGCGTTAGCCTCTGTCATTGCACGCGCGAATTATAGCTTCAAAGACCGCTATTTACTCCAGGCGACATTCCGCCGGGATGGTTGCTCCCGTTTTGGGGCAGGCAATAAATATGCAAATTTTCCTTCCATATCCGCCGGATGGATTGTATCTGACGAAGCCTTCATGGAACCGATAACCAATGTTATGAATTACCTGAAAATAAGGGCCAGTTATGGACTAACCGGTAACTATAATATTGGTAATTACCGATATATTGCAGGAGTTAGCACTTATAACTATGTCTTGGGTGGCTCTTTAGCTCCGGGAAAAGGATTAGGTAATTTAGGGAACAATGCTCTTACTTGGGAAGAAACAAAGCAACTGGACTTAGGTGTCGATATCGGTTTCCTAAACGATCGTATCTATTTGATGTATGACTATTATAATAAAAAAGTCGATGGACTTTTGTATCAGGTCGATATCCCAAGAGCTTCCGGCTTTTCCAACATTTATTCCAATATCGGTGATTACAAAGCATGGGGACATGAAATCACTTTGCAATCTCGTAATCTTGTCGGTGATTTCAAATGGACTACCAACTTGAATATAGCCTTCAACCGGAATGAAATAACCAAAATGGGAACAAACAACACCCCAAAAGGTGGATACTCCAATCAGGAAGATTTCAACCGCTTAGCAGTAGGAGAACCTATCGGTATATTCATGGGATATGTATTTGACGGCGTATATATGACCGAAGAAGAGTTTAATTCCCAGCCAAAGCACGCTTCATCTGAGATCGGAACGGTCCGCATGAAAGATGTCAGTGGTCCTAACGGTGTTCCTGATGGTATAATCGACAACAATGACCGTGTAAAAATCGGTGATCCGAACCCGGATTTCATTTATGGTATGACAAATGAATTTTCCTGGAAGAACTTCGATCTGAGCATTCTGATCAGTGGACAGGTAGGTGGTGACATCATCAATTCAAACTACGAGCATACTTTGAATATCGACGGTTGTTTCAATGTATTGAAAAAAGTTGCCAACCGTTGGCGCTCTCCAGAAAATCCAGGTGACGGACAGGTTCCAAGAACAAAAGCCGGTACCACGGAATTATTCCGCTTCAATAATAGCAGTTGGGTATATGATGCTTCCTATTTGACCATAAAGAATATCACTCTAGGCTACACGATTCCAATCAAACCTAGCCAGTACCTCTCTAAACTCCGAGTATATGTAACAGCCCAGCAGTTAGTAACATTCACTAAATACCCTGGTATGAACCCGGAAATAGCCATGAATGAAGATATGGGATGGAGTGGCTTAGGAGTAGACCGTACGACTTACCCAGTTCCAAGAACATTCAGTATCGGATGTAATATCTCATTCTGATAGGAAAACAAATTATAAATTTAAAACGAAAGATCATGAAAAAGATATTTAGTTTAGTTGTTGCATTGTTGACTTTGGCTTCTTGTTCGGAAGATTTCCTGAATCTGACACCTCAATATTATCCAAATGATGCGACATTCTTTAAAACTCAGGAGCAATTCACTCAAGCAGTGAACGGAGCCTATTCCGCTCTACGGGGAGTATCGGCAAGACAAGGATACCTGATGGGAGAAATGCGTTCCGACAATACACATTACACCCGCTATAAAGCAGACCGTGGTCTACATATCTTGTATCGTGAAAACATAGCGGATTTTGTTGTAGATGACCAGAACCAATGGACAAATGAAATGTATTATGCATGTTATACGGGCATTTCAAGAGCCAACACCATTCTGAACCGCATTGAAGGGACGACTTTTCCCGATGATTTCAAAAATAAAACGATCGGAGAAGCTAAATTCATCCGTGCCTTCATGTATTTCCAATTGGTGCAATGCTATGGAGACGTCCCTTTGCATCTGGAAGAAGTGACAGGAGCGGATAACGCATTCTTACCTCGTTCATCTGTTAACGATATCTATACAGCCATCGTTGATGATGTGAAAGATGCCATAGAGAAACTTCCGACAGTCAAATTTCCGCAAAACGGTGCTGCAACCAAAGGAGCTGCCAAAATGCTCTATGCTTATGTATTAATGACAAAACCAGATCGGGATTATGCAACAGCGGAAGCGCAGTTGAAAGATGTCATGAATATGGGATATGAATTACTTCCCAATTATGCCGATATATACGACACATCCAAAAAGAACGGAAAAGAATCGATCTTCGAAATCCAGTATCAAATGGGAGATCAGGGACAGCAAAGTGATTGGTTATACTACTTTATTCCCAAAACAACGAATGCGGAAATTATTACAGGCGTTCCGGATTGTAGTACGTTACTGACAGGAGGCTGGAATGTTCCGACACCAGAAATGATCGCTTCTTACGAACCTGGAGACCTGCGTGTCGACCCATCTATCGCAGTTGCAGTCGGTACACTGGATGCGGCAAACGCTTTAGTCGTAGCTGATGTACTAAAAGTCAGTGATCCCAAGATCAATGATTATCCAGTTAATTATCCATTTATCAATAAATACCGTCACGCACACTCCAAAATAGAAAATACAGACGATAACTGGCCTGTTTACCGTTATGCGGACTGTCTGTTATTGTTAGCTGAATGTCTGGTAGAACAAGGACGTGCAGGAGACGCAGCACCCTATGTCAATCAAGTACGTGCACGTGCAGGTTTACCTGCTGTTACAACAATCAATGCCGAGGTGGTTGCCAATGAGCGACGTCACGAACTCGCATTTGAAAACCATCGTTGGTATGATTTATTGAGAACAGGAAAAGCTATTGAAGTAATGACCGCCTACGGAAAATATATCAAAACGATTGATACGGAACTTCCTGAACGTACCTATCAGATAAAGCCGGAATATTTGCTTTATCCGATACCTTACAACGAGTTGCAATTAAATGACCAGCTCAAACAAAATCCAGGTTATTAATTATCATATTAACAAAAAGACCTTTACTTTTGTAGTAGAGGTCTTTTTACTATTAGCACTATGAATACACAACGTATTATCAGAAACTTTATATATACCGTCGCAGGAGGTATCCTGTCTCTTGGAATAGCTAGTTGCAATGGTAACAAAATGGAAACAACAGACAGTTTTTCCACTCTGGAAGCCCAGTTTCTCAATCCTTCATCCGAGTACCGTACAGCCCCCTTTATGGTTTGGAACGGAAAAGTTACAAAAACTGAAATAGACCGCATGCTGAAAGATTTTAAAGATGCCGGCTGCGGAGGAGCATTTATTCACCCTCGTCCAGGCATGATCACGGAATATATGTCGGACGAATGGCATTCCCTCTACCGCTATGCCGTCGATAAAGGGAAAGAGATAGGATTGGACATTTGGATCTACGATGAAAATTCCTATCCCAGCGGCTTTGCCGGAGGACATGTTCCCGAAGAGATGCCCGAATCCTACAACCAAGGACAAGGACTTGCGTTGACAAAAACAGATCTTCTGCCTGACAAGACAGACGAATATTTCATTATTCTCAAAAAAGAAGGGGACAAATGGGCGGATATCACGAACGCCCTGAGCCAGCATAAAAAAGCAAAAGGAGAATATTACCTCTACAAAAAGACATATTTAGGCAAATCGGACTGGTACGGAGGGTATTCTTATGTAGACCTGCTCGTACCCGGTGTAACTGAAAAGTTCATCGACCTCACGATGAAAGGATACGAAAAAACAATAAAGGACGAATTCGGAAAATCTGTTTTCGGTATCTTCACAGATGAGCCCAACATCAGCAGTCCCGGAGGCTTGCGCTGGACGCCAGACTTGTTCGAAGTATTCCGGAAACAGTGGGGATACGATCTAAAACCACTCCTTCCCCTTCTGAACGAAGAGACGGGCAATTGGAAACAGGTACGTCATAACTATATGGAAACCCTGTTGCAAATGTTTGTCGACCGCTGGTCCAAACCTTGGCATAACTACTGCGAGACGAACAACCTGAAATGGACCGGACACTATTGGGAACACGGTTGGCCGCAGATGAACGACGGACCGGACAATATGGCAATGTACGCCTGGCATCAGATACCCGCTATTGACATGCTGTTCAACCAGTTCGACGAAACCAACCCGCAAGCACAGTTCGGCAATATCCGTGCAGTAAAAGAATTGCGCAGTGCCGCCAACCAAACAGGCTGTAACCGTACCCTCAGCGAAACTTATGGTGGTGGAGGTTGGGACGAAACTTTCAAAGACTTCAAACGGTTAGGCGATTGGGAGTATGCACTCGGGGTCAACTTCATGAACCAACATTTAGCCCATATGACACTAACAGGAGCACGCAAATACGACTATCCGCCGGTATTCACCTATCATTCTCCTTGGTGGCCCGACTATCGCGAACTGAACGACTATTACGGACGCCTTTCATTTGTCATGAGTAAAGGAGTCCAAAAGAATGATATTTTGGTGTTGGAACCCACCTCGACCTTATGGTGCTATTACGTCCATGCAGGAAGTTCTCCAAAACTCATGGAGATAGGAACCGATTTCCAGGCTTTTGTTACAACTTTGGAAAAGAATCAAGTAGAATATGATCTCGGCTCTGAAAATATCATCAAAGACCTTGGGAAGGTAGAAAACGGGCGTTTCATCGTTGGCAATGCCTCCTACTCAACCATCGTTTTACCACCTATGGTGGAAACACTAAATAAACCGACCTTCAAGCTCTTACAACAGTTTATAGAGCAAGACGGTCGGATTATTACCTTCTCCGCCCCCACCCGGATAGACGGGGCTGTTAATGACGAACTGCCCAGACTGTTGACCAGTGCAACTGTCACATCACTCCCGAAACTGTCCAAAGATGTAATTGCCCAGTATTTC
>ENA-OPCX01001289-OPCX01001289.1-human-gut-metagenome-genome-assembly--contig:-NODE-1289-length-11000-cov-2.376336_pt1 | contig 11000 bp, 6 predicted proteins | sample MGYA00241570_ERZ501491 | MGnify/ENA primary metagenome ERZ501491 (study PRJEB25962, sample SAMEA2042620) | human gut metagenome | biome: human gut; feature: human-associated habitat; material: faeces... | reverse complement strand
GACGTCGTGTAGGTATGCCTGAACTTCAGAATACGGATACCAGCAAGCCTACTTATTGTGCTACTCAGGATGATCTCCGTCAACGTATCCGTAACGAATGGCGTGTAGAATTTTGTCTGGAAGGCGGAAAACGTATGTGGGATATCCGTCGTTGGGGAATTGCCAAAGACGTATTGAATGCACCATTCGAAGGATTGAAATATAAGATTGTAGACAACCCGAATGATCCCGACAAAAAAGTAGATGGTGGAAAAATGTGTATCCTTTATCAGGGAGAACCGATTAAGTTGGTAGGAAGCAGATACTCGGACAATAACTATTTGTTCCCTGTACCGCAAAGCGAAATTGACTTGAATCCTGCTCTGACACAGAATCCGGGTTATTAATAATAGTGTTTAGACAATGGGGGCATTCCAATCAGGGAGTGCCCTCATTTCTCTTATTATCTTGTATCTATACTTATGAAGCGGTTACCATACCTACTTTTTTTACTACTTTTCATTACCTATTTCCTTTGTTACCAAGGGGTACTTTCACATGTGATTTATTATCACGAACAACACCATTTGTTCCTGTTCTCTAAAGAATACTTCTTCAAACAAATTCATACGGAAGGGTTGATCGCATATCTGAATGATTTCATCGTTCAATTCTTTTATATACCCATATTGGGGAGTGCAATATTATCCGGGATATTGGCGGGAATATATCTGTTGACGCACTATTCTTTCAAAAAAATAACAGGACAAACAGACCTGTTACAATTATCCTTGGTTCCCTCTATATGTCTTTTCATTTATACAATGCCTGTAGATCATTCATTAACACCTGTCGTGGGAGTTTTCTTGGGGCTTTTGTTACTTGCCGGAATTAATCTCTTCATAACCAAACAATGGAAATGTTTCATCCGCATTCCATGGATTAATGTTCATGGAAATAAAAAGAATATGGCAATTTCCACAATTTTTATAATCATATATGCCATTGCCACATGTTATATATTCGTACAATCATATAATATGCCGGAACGCATCATGTTGATGGCTGAGAAAAGCGTAAAAGAGAGAAATTGGGAGAACACATTGACACAAACAGAAAAATATATAAATTCAGGGAGAACCAATCAACTGATCTCCTATTTTCACAACCTGGCTTTATATCACACAGGAAAACTACCTTACCACCTATTCGATTATCCACAAAAATTAGGAGTCAAAAGTCTGTACTTCCCATGGAACAGTGACAGCCGTGAAAGCGAATATGGACATTTCATTTATGAAGACCTGGGATATATCAACGAGGCACAACGGTGGGAATTCGAATCGATGGTTGTCTGGGGAGAGACCGCTCCGCACCTGATTAACCTGGCACGGTATAACATAGCCAATAAACGTCCCAAAGTGGCACAGAGGTTTATCAACCTGCTTAAACAATCTCTTTTCTACAAGAAAGAGGCCGAAGCATTGGAGAAATGGCTACCGACAGGAAATGTTCCCGGGTTGAAAGTATCACCCGGCAAGACCTCCAACACACCTGTACGATTCGCGAATGTTATAAATATAGGACCGGAACTGCAATATCTGTGCGAACAAGACTCAACAAACCGGATGGCTTTCGAATATCTGATGGGTAACTTACTGTTGAGCAACAATGTCATACGTTTTGTGAATAACCTGAAGTTCATACATAATTTCGATTACCCTCAAATGCCACCCGCTTACGAAGAGGCACTCTATATCTATAAATTAGGAGTAGGCGAAGAAACTTTTTCAAAATCAGGTTTCACTGTAAGCGAACAAACCGAAAAACGATTCCAACAATATTATGGTTTATATAAAAACAGAGAAATGCAAAGGTTGAAATCCGAGTTTGGAAACACCTATTGGTACTATCTGAACTTCATCAGTCCCTATGGAGATAAAATCATTAAGAATTAATCTGCACTGATATGAAAACTACCTATATTCTTTTTATGATGGCTCTTGCCTGGATACTACAAGCCTGCACAGAGCAATGTCAAAGGCCGGACTTATATACAGATAGTATTCCTTGTATATACCCGGATTATACAGGAGTCACCTTCCCGGTTAATATTGCTCCGCCAAATTTCATTATCAAGGAAGAAGCTGATGTTTTTCAAACAGAAATTGGTGTAGAAAAAGTGACAGATATTCTATATACCAGCAAGCAACCGGAAGTGATTATCCCATCCAAAGCCTGGAAAAAACTTCTCCAAAAGGCAGCCGGAAAGGAAATCTTTATTCGAATCACCCTCCTGAAAGATGGAAAATGGACACGCTTCGCAGATATTACAGATACCGTTTCTAATGAAATGATAGATCCATACCTCGCCTACCGGCTACTCTACCCGGGATATGAACTCTGGAACGAGATGGGAATCTATCAACGAAACCTGACTAATTATGAGGAAACTCCCATAGCGGAGAATAAAGCATTTGAAAAACAATGCATTAATTGCCATACGTTCAACCGGAACTCGCCCGAAACCATGATGATACATGTACGTGGAAAATCGGGAGGAACGCTGATATCAAAGAATGGAAAAGTAGAAAAAGTCAATACAAAACCGGAAGGGGCCAAGAATGGAGGAACCTATGCGGCATGGCATCCTTCAGGAAGATATATCGCATTCTCAATGAATGAAATCCAACAATTCTTCCATTCATCGGGACAAAAACCCATCGAGGTGTCGGATCTGGCCGCCGACTTGATGGTATATGACACGCAAAAGAAAACGTTCCTCACGGACTCCCTGATTTGTGGGGATAAATACATGGAGACATTTCCGAACTGGACACCGGACGGGAAGACGCTGTACTTCTGCCGTGGAAACGCTTATAAAGAAAAGATGCCGCTGGACAGTATTCGTTATGACCTATGCCGGATTGGATTCGACCCCGAATCAGGTAAGTTCGGGAGCTTGGAGTGTGTATATAAAGCTTCGGAACAGGGGAAGAGCGTGTCTTTTCCAAGAGTTTCTCCGGATGGCAGATACCTGATGTTCACTCTATCTGATTATGGTAACTTTTCTATCTGGCATCCGGAAAGCGAGCTTTGCCTTTTAACGATAGATACCGGAGAGATACGGCTTTTAAACGAGGTGAACAGTGATGACGTGGAAAGTTTCCATACCTGGTCGTCATCCGGAAAGTGGTTCGTATTCAGCAGCAAACGACTGGACGGACTTTGGGCACGACCATTCTTCGCCAGTTTCAATCCGGAAACAGGAAAAGCGGGAAAACCGTTTTTATTGCCACAGAAAGATCCGCGTTTCTATGATACGTTTACTAAAACGTATAATTTACCGGAGCTGATTAAAGAACCGGTGCGTAACGGAAATGAACTGATAAAAGCTATACATTAATTTAACACACTTTACCCCGAAAGAGAGGGCTTTCCATTTTGCAGTAAGCCCTCTTTTTTAGAACTTTGCGACATCACTCAATAAACATTTAATTCAAAGAAAACACATGAAAAACATTTTCCTTACCTTAAGTTTGGCTATCGGATTGCTTTTACCTTGCAATCTGTATGCTCAAAGCCAATATCCGTTCCAAAACACGACATTATCTACCGAAGAAAGAGTAAATGACCTTATCGGACGTATGACCCTTGAAGAGAAAATAGATTTGCTTGCCGGATACAACGATTTCTATCTGCACCCGTGCGAACGATTGGGAATACCGGCATTCAAACTGGCTGACGGTCCGCTGGGCGTTGCCTCCTGGGGATTGTTCGGACGTGCTACCGCATTTCCATCGGCACTTTCTCTGGCTGCCTCATGGAACAAAAATCTGGCAGAAAAGACAGGAGCCATGTATGCCCAGGAATGGCGTGCGAGAGGTATTCATTTTCTTTTAGCTCCGGGAGTAAACAACTACAGAGCTTCCAAAGGAGCCCGTAATTTCGAGTATTTCGGCGAAGATCCCTACCTGACATCCGAAATGGTAGTCCCTTTTATTAAAGCGGTACAAGACGGAGGAGTAATCGCCACCATAAAACACTTCGCAGCCAACGATCAGGAGTTTGACCGCTATACAGTCAGTACGGAAGTATCCGAACGCGCCCTGCAGGAAATTTACCTTCCACCTTTTAAAGCTGCCGTACAAAAAGCAGGTGTCAAAGCCGTCATGACAGGTTACAACCTGGTAAATGGAGTATATTGCACTGAAAACAAACATTTGATCGATATTTTGAAGAAGGACTGGGGATTCAAAGGCATGTTGATGTCAGACTGGGCTTGTACCTACTCTGCCGAAAATGCTGCAAACTACGGTTTGGATCTTGAAATGGGCAGCAACGACTGGTTCACCCGCAAAAAACTTCTCCCACTCATTAAAGAAGGAAAGGTTACAGAGGAAGTGATCAACGATAAAGTACGCCGTATTTACGGAGCCTGCATCTCAATGGGATTTTTTGATCGGCCTCAGCAAGACACCCATATCCCGACTTTCAACCCACAAGCCAATCAAATGGCATTGAATGCCGCCTGTGAAGGTATCATCCTGTTAAAGAACGAACAAAACACATTACCCATCCGCCAACCTAAAGTAATTGCCGTGATCGGTCCTACAGCCAATCCAGCGATTGTTTCAGACAGAATATACAATGTCAACAGCATTGTGTATGGCGGAGGTGGAAGTTCTAAAGTTCACCCCTGGTATGTCGTTTCAGCATTAGAGGGTATCTGCCAGGAATTCCCGGAAGCAACTGTATATTACACCGAAGGAATATCCAACCAGTTCAAACCCCGGTTGTTCCGTAACAGTAAGTTCCGTACCAAAGATGGCAAACCCGGACTGGAAGCCAGTTATTATGCATTGTCATCTGACAGTTCTGCTATGCTCTCCGACAAAATGATCCAGCAACAGGCAGTAGCTGCCGGAAGAACAGTAAACAGCAATCAACCGGGCAACACAGCATCCGGAAACGGTAAAGATGAAAACGGACTGATCATTCGCCGTATCGACCGCACAGTAAATTACGAATGGTGGGGATACCCTTTCAACGAGAGCAAATTGGGAAGTGACTACCGGATATGTTGGGAAGGATACGTGGATGCCGAGAAGACAGACAGCCTCCGGTTCTTTGTCGATGCACAGGGAGCGTATCGCCTGTGGATAGACGGAACATTGGCATTGGACGCTTCCCGGTCTCAATCGTTCGACGTACGCAATATTGCCGTTTCAGTACGGAAAGGAGATACCAAACACGTTCAACTGGAATTCTGTAACCAACGCAGCACCCCGGCAGAGATCCGGATGGGATATGCTTATCAAAGCGACATTGACTTTTCTGAAGCAAAGCGACTGGCCGAGAAAGCCGATCTCGTGGTGTTCTGTGCCGGATTGGACGGAAGCATCGAACTGGAAGGGCGCGACCGACCGTTCGATTTGGACAAGACCTGCTAATCGAGGAATTGATTAAAGTAAACCCCAAACTGATAGTAGCCATTCATGCCGGAGGCGGAGTGAACATGACCCGGTGGATCAATCAGGTACCCGCTGTAGTACATGCCCTCTATCCCGGGCAGGAGGGTGGACACGCATTAGCTCACATTCTTTCGGGCAAAGTAAATCCGTCAGCCAAACTCCCGTTCACAATCGAAAAAAAATGGGAAGATTCGCCGGCATACGGCCACTATGATGAAACCCGAAAAGAAAAGAAAGTATATTATACAGAAGGAATCTTCACCGGTTACCGGGGATACGACGAAAAAGGTATCGAACCTCTTTTCCCATTTGGATTCGGACTCTCGTATACCACTTTTGATTATACGGACCTCAATATCCGTATTACAGATAAAAAACAGAAGAAAGTCACAGTTTCGTTTACCATAACCAATACCGGGCAGCAAGACGGATACGAAATTGCCCAACTTTATGTACATGATATACAGTCTAAAGAGCCCCGTCCACAGAAAGAATTAAAAGGCTTTGACAAGGTATATCTGAAGGCAGGAGAAAGCAAACAGGTAGAGATCGAACTGGATGAAGACGCATTCCGGTATTTCAATGCCCGACAAAACCGTTGGGTATTTGAGAAAGGAGAGTTTGAAATCCTAATAGGTGCCTCTTCCAGAGACATCAAACTGACAGGAAAGATCAAGATATAATCTTTATCGGTTGACGGGGAAAAGCGATAACCGGCTTTCCCCGTCAGCCTGATCTCTTCTATCCTTTTTTCACCTTCTTATATTCTCTGGGAGACATACCCATTATCTGGCTAAACAGCCGTGAAAAGTAATAAGCATCTTCAATACCTACCCGATAGCATACCTGATTCACTTTCATATCCGTAAAATCGAGAAACTGACAGGCTTTCTGAATCTTGATCTGATTGAAATAACTCAATGGTGCATAGCCCGTACGTTTCAAAAATAAATTAGAGAAGTACGAAGGCGAATATCCTGTATAATCTGCCAACTCGGCTAAAGTCAGCTTCTTACCCAAATTCTCCTTCATATAATGAATGGCTGCACTAACGGGATCCTCCTCACCCATCAGGCGGTGTTCTGAAAAAGCCTCCCGATACTCCCTGAGATAACGTAAGGAACCCAGATAATGATGAAATACAGAACTGGCATACGAAAGATTCTCCAGACTGTACCCCATTTTCAGTACCCGAAATATTTCCTCAAACAATTCTGTCCGGTAACTGATTCGCGAATGCATTCCCGGCTTTATTTCCGTGAGCCGGCAAGTTCGGTGCGTACAATAGAGTGAAGCCAGTGTTCCCCCGAAGTGAATCCAATAAATTGTCCATGGTTCTTTTTCATCGGCGCCATAGGCATGAGGGAGTCCTGCCGGAAGTATGAAGTATTGATTGGGAGCTACCGGGTGCTTCTGCCCATCCAGGCTGAACCACCCCCTACCCTCCGTACAATAGATAAATACATATTGGTCAATCGGAGCATCCCGTTCCCGAAAATGATTATAAGCCTTTGGATAATAGCCTATATCGGTAATATACAGTACAGAGGTCGCAGGCTCTGTCTTCATACGTTGTACAATGGCCGGAGGCAATACCAATGCCTGTTCGCCCAGAAAACCGTCTTTTTGTTTTGCCATACTAACAGATTCATAGATTCACGTCACAAATATACATATAAAAAAGAAAGATAGTCCATCTTTTTAGCTGGTTTCTCTATTTATTTTCACCTCCAAACCCGCTTACTTTGCATTAATCATTTAAACCATTTAATAACATGAAACAGACACAAGGCTATTTACTACTAATCTGCATCGTCTCAGCTATGGGCGGGCTGTTGTTCGGCTATGATTGGGTTGTCATCGGTGGAGCTAAAATCTTCTACGAACCTTTCTTCGGAATTGAAAATTCAGCAGTTCTACGCGGCTGGGCCATGAGCAGCGCATTGATAGGCTGCTTGGTAGGGGCTTTGCTATCGGGTGTCTGGAGTGACAAGTACGGACGTAAAAAGATGCTCATCATAGCCTCCTTCCTGTTTGCGCTTTCAGCTTTAGGTACGGGAATAGTCGATAGTTTTTCCTATTTTATCTTCTATCGCATTGTAGGAGGACTGGGTATCGGCATCGCATCCAACGTTTCCCCCGTCTATATCGCAGAAGTTTCCCCTGCCCATGTACGCGGTAAATTCGTATCACTCAACCAGCTTACCATCGTATTAGGCATTTTACTGGCGCAACTGGCAAACTGGCAGATAGGAGAATACTATACACACGGTTCCGACGTACTGAGTGACACCAGTATAGAGTGGGCCTGGCGATGGATGTTCTGGGCAGAACTGATTCCGGCAGGAATCTTCTTTCTATTATCATTCGTCATCCCTGAAAGTCCCCGCTGGCTGGCTACTGTCCATCAACAGGAGAAAGCACGGAAAACACTGATGCGCATCGGAGGAGAAACCTATGCCCGGCAGACCCTGGAAGAACTGACACAAGTAACCCGGGGGCAAGACGGAAAACAAGATTACGAATGGAAAGCTGTCTTTCGCCCGGAAATGCGCAAAGTGCTGATCATCGGCATCGTCCTGGCTATATTCCAACAATGGTGTGGCATCAATGTAATCTTCAATTATGCACACGAAATCTTTTCATCGGCCGGTTATGCCGTTTCCGATGTGTTGATGAACATTGTAGTGACCGGAATCACCAATGTGATATTTACCTTCGTAGCCATCTATACAGTGGATAAATGGGGACGTCGCACCCTGATGCTTATCGGTTCTGCCGGATTGGCACTGATTTACCTGACACTGGGAACTTGCTACTTTCTGGATGTAAGCGGTCTGCCCATGCTCCTGCTGGTAGTGCTTGCCATTGCCTGCTATGCCATGTCACTCGCTCCGGTAGTCTGGGTGGTTTTATCCGAAATTTTCCCCGTGAAAATACGAGGTATGGCCATGGCCCTCTCCACCTTCTTCCTTTGGGTAGCTTGCTTTGTACTGACCTATACCTTCCCCGTTTTGAATGAAAGTATAGGTGCCGAAGGTACTTTCTGGCTGTATGGTGGCATCTGTCTGGCCGGATTCCTGTTCATACGCCGGAAGCTGCCAGAAACCAAAGGGAAAACACTGGAAGAAATAGAAAAAGAATTAATCAAATAATCCATAAAATAAGATGAAAGAGAATGTAAAAGTATGGGAGGAGGACATCCTGCTCCCTACCTATGGCATCGGACGTCCCGAAAAGAACCCGATGTTTCTGGAAAAGCGTGTCTATCAAGGCAGCAGCGGAGTAGTATACCCGTATCCGGTCATCGAGAAGATTGAAGACACTTGTGAAGAGAAAAGCTATCATGCCGTATGGTTGGAAAATGAATACCTCAAAGTCATGATTCTGCCCGAATTAGGAGGACGCATCCAGATGGCTTTCGATAAAATAAAGCAACGGCATTTTATTTATTACAACCACGTGATAAAACCGGCTTTGGTAGGATTGACCGGTCCCTGGATTTCAGGGGGCATTGAGTTCAACTGGCCTCAACACCACCGCCCCAGCACATTCCTGCCGGTAGATTACAGCATTGAACAATGCAAAGACGGAAGTGTCATTGTATGGGTAAGCGAACGGGAACGGATGTTCGGCCAGAAAGGGACAGCCGGATTCACACTCCGCCCCGGCCGGGCCGTACTCGAGATACAGGGAAAAGTTTCTAACCCGACTCCTCTGCCACAAACTTTCCTGTGGTGGGCCAATCCGGCAGTAGCAGTCAACGCAGACTATCAGTCTGTATTCCCCTCGGATGTTAACGCCGTATTCGACCATGGAAAGCGGGATGTATCCCGTTATCCTATCGCTACCGGAACCTACTACAAGATGGACTATTCCGCCGGAGTGGATATTTCAAGATATAAAAACATCCCTGTACCGACTTCCTACATGGCAATCCGGTCCGAATACAACTTTGTGGGCGGATAAGAAAACGACACCCAGGCAGGTGTTCTGCATGTTGCCAATCATCACATATCTCCAGGAAAGAAACAATGGACGTGGGGAAACGGAGATTTCGGACAAGCATGGGACCGCAATCTGACGGATGCCGACGGACCGTATATAGAGCTGATGACAGGAGTCTATACAGACAATCAACCGGATTTCAGCTGGCTGCAACCCTATGAAGAGAAGACTTTTACACAATACTTCATGCCCTACCGGGAACTGGGAGTTGTGAAAAACGCCTCTTCGGAACTCTTGATGAATCTGGAGCCCGAAGGAACAGAGAGCAGGTTAAAGCTCTTCGCTACCTCTGCCCAACAGGGATTACACATCGTAGTCCGGAAAGCAGGAAGCATCTGTTTTGAACAAACCTGCGACCTCTCTCCGGAACAAGTGTTCGACAGACTGGTCCCCGTCAACGACCTTAGTGAAACAGAAGTCATCATCTACGGTACCAACGGACGGGAGAAGCTCAGTTGGAGGGCTGAACCGGAAACTATCAAAGAGGTTCCGGAAGCAGCCCGACCCGCCCTCGCACCGGAAGAAATTAAAACAAATGAGGAACTCTACCTGACCGGACTGCATCTGGAACAATACCGACATGCAACTTATTGTCCGACCGATTATTATTTGGAAGCACTCCGCCGTGACAATGAAGACGCCCGTTGTAACAATGCCATGGGGCTGTGGCTTATACGCAAAGGACAGTTCGCGCAAGCAGAGCCCTACCTGCAGAAAGCGATTTCCCGATTGACCGAGAAGAATCCTAATCCGTATGATGGTGAAGCTTTCTACAACCTTGGGCTTGCGCTGAAATTCCAGGGAAAAAACGATGAAGCATACAATTCATTCTATAAATCGTGCTGGAACGCGGCATGGCAGGATGCAGGCTATTATTCACTGGCTCAAATCTCCGTTTCACGCGGCAACTGGGAAGAAGCTCTCGGAGAAATTGAAAAATCCTTATTACGCAATTGGCACAACCTGCGCGGTCGCCATCTGAAAGCAATGATCCTCCGCCATCTTGAACGTCCGGAGGAAGCTCTTGCCTGGATAGAAGACTCCCTGAAAATCGACGCATTCAACTTTGGCTGCCTGTTCGAAAAATATCTGATAACCGGGGAAGAAACCGTACTGTCCCAACTCCGACACCTGATAAAACGCGGCGCACCCGACTACGAGGCATTAGTGCTCGACTATACCTCTGCGAGACGATTTGAAGAAGCACTGGCCGTTGCCGAGTTGGCTATCGGCCAACCCATCGGCGAACAGACTCTGCTGCACTATTACAAGAGTTGGTGCCTGATTCGTTTAGGAGAAACAGACAAGGCGCGAACAGCCATCAGGCTTGCTGAAAAAGAACCGGCCGACTACTGCTTTCCCAATGCCTTGGAAGCGATAGAAGCTCTTCAGTGTGTGGCTGACTTTATGGGAGAAGCCCCGAAAGCCCTCTATTATTTGGGAAATCTTTGGTATGACAAACGCCAGTATACCCCTGCCATCGCAGCTTGGGAACGTTCTTCGCGTGAGGACGAAACATTTCCTACCGTATGGCGTAAC
>ENA-OPCX01001283-OPCX01001283.1-human-gut-metagenome-genome-assembly--contig:-NODE-1283-length-11023-cov-4.335157_pt1 | contig 11023 bp, 6 predicted proteins | sample MGYA00241570_ERZ501491 | MGnify/ENA primary metagenome ERZ501491 (study PRJEB25962, sample SAMEA2042620) | human gut metagenome | biome: human gut; feature: human-associated habitat; material: faeces... | reverse complement strand
CAGGAAAAGGCATTTATACGACTTGTTGTTACTTTTGTGACATTAGTGAAATCAACTGTCCGTCTGAACTTCTCGCCGCACAAGAACGGCAACATCAACTATCGGTTCAATGTCGAACCCAAGATTCCTTCGCTCAGTGCATTGACCAATGTGGAGCAGGCGATAGATACCATCCAGATAGTACGCGGTAACCCGGCATTGGAGACTTACAGCGTTTTCAACAATACGTTGAACTATTCCTATATGAAGAAGAAGTTCGTCTTCATGCTGAATGTGACACATGGCTATCACAAGAATATCATCATGGAGAGTGTGTTTGCCGAGGGAGACAAGTTGGTTTCGATGAGCGAGAACCAGCGTTCTGCACAGTTTCTGCGCTTTGGCCCTTCTTTCACATTCCGCGGACTGAACATTGGTAGTCTGAAGAATTTCCTGACGCTGAGTATAGATGGTGGATTTACACGTTACTGGTCTAACGGCAATACCTATACCCATACGTATAATGATTTCTATTACAACCTGGGTGCCGTGTTCAATTATAAGCAGTTCTCTCTGTTGGGACAATTCAGTAAAAGGGCGAACGAGCTGATGGGCGAAACGATTTATAAGGGTGAAAACCAGGCTGCTGTTTTAGCCACTTATACCCACAAGCGGCTGCAATTAGGAGCAGGGATGATGTTCCCGTTCACCAACAACTACAAGACGGGCAAGGAACGGGTGAGCAAAGTGGCGCCCTATACCTCGTGGAGTCATGCGAAAGAAATAGGACAGATGGCGGTTATCAAGCTGAGTTATAACTTCGAGTTTGGTAAGCGTTACAAATCATCCGGCAGACGCATCAATAACAGCGACAATGAATCGGGCATTCTGAATATAGATAAATGACAACTGTTCCCGTGCTTCGGAGGTGTGGGGTGATAAAAGAACGAAGGGCTTCCTCGCGGGAGTCCTTCGTTCTTTTTGCAGGTAATTATTTGAGAGAGAATTTAGTTTAGGTTTATAGTCATCAATCTGAGAATCTATGTTTTCTATGTTAGAGTTTATACAGTCCTTTCTTGGGATAGTCCAGTTCCGGATTACCCTTGTAGCCTACACTGCCGCTTCCGCTGGTGCGTACTTTCAGGAAATCTGTGGCATGGCACTTGATGTCGCCTGAACCGGCAACACTGGCAGATGCTTTCTTGGCAACGAAATCGGAAGCAAGCAAATCACCCGAACCTGCCACGCTGTATTCAGCTTCTTGGGTACTGCCGCTCAGGATGGCGGTACCCGAACCGGCAACGGATGCTCTGGTGAAGTTGGCGGTTACGTTATTCAGCTTCATGTCACCTGAACCTGCAACGGATACTTGGAGGTCATTGCAAGTGATGTTGCTGCTATTGATGTCTCCCGAGCCTGCGATGGAAATATCGAGGTCTGTGCAGGAGATGTTGTTTCCACTGATGTCACCCGAACCAGCCACAGAGATTTTGAGGTCATCCGTCTTCAGTCCGTTTTTCAGTTCCACGTCTCCCGAACCTGCCACGGCAATGCCGTTCAGCTTTTCTGCGGACACACGTACTTCCAGTTTATTATAGGATACGCTGACGTTCTTCTTGAAGCCGATATAGAGGGTATTGTCCTTGACACGGATATCCAGTAAGTCTACAATGTTGTCCGAGGTGTATACTTCCACTGTCGGTTTGCCGGACTTCTGCGTGTAGGTCACGTCGGGGCTGCCGGCTACACTCAGCTTGGTGAAGTTGTCCACTTTTATGTCTTTGGTTACATAATTCTTGCTTGCCTTGACCGTCTTGCTGCCGAAGCCTCCGGAACGGTATGTGTGTTGTTGTGAACAAGCGGTTGTACTGAATGCCAATAAGGCGATTGCGATAAATGTTGTTAGAGCTTTCATATTCTTTTGTTTTTTGTGATTCAGTATTTATTAGTTAGACGTGATCTACCTTGAAAAAGTTGCATATAAAAATGCTTTTTTCAAAGGACGCTCGGTCATCATACTTTAATCAATTATTGTGCCATAAGTGTAAAATGTTGATTATTAAAGGATAGTCGCTTTTGTGTAGTGTTCATTATCGGACACTCCGTCCGCTTTTGTCAGGTATTTGCTTGCGTTTTTGGACGATTCTTTGTTCATTTGCAAAGCCTCTTCCCGCCCCTTTCCTATGGGAGAGGCTTTGATTTATGACAGTAAACCGCATTATAGAAGATAAAGAGCTTGGTCCTTTGTTTGTCCGGGTCAATGCCCGGGCACGGCGCCTCACTTTCCGTACAAAGGAGGACGGAATTTACGTGACTGTGCCTCCCCGGACTTCCCTTGCCGAGATAGAGAATGCCATCGAGCAGCTTCGTCCGCGTCTGAAGGCTGCCATACAGAAGCAGGTCAGAAAGCTGATTGATTTGGATTACCGCATTGATACGGAGTTCTTTAAACTGACATTGGTCAGCGGACAACGGGAACGGTTCTTGTCCCGTTCGGAATTGGGGGAAATGCAGATAATCTGTCCTCCTGATGCCGATTTCTCGGATGAGAAGCTGCAGGCTTGGCTGCGCAATGTAATTGAGGAAGCTTTACGGCGAAATGCGAAAATTGTTCTTCCGCCCCGTCTGTATATGCTTTCCATGCAGCACAACCTTCCTTACAAGAGTGTGAAGATAAATTCCAGCAGCGGGCGTTGGGGAAGCTGTTCGGCACAAGGCAATATCAACCTTTCCTATTATCTGGTACTTCTTCCCAAGCATCTGATAGACTACGTGCTACTGCACGAACTGGCACATACCCGCGAGATGAATCACGGGGAGCGTTTCTGGGATTTGCTCGACCGGATGACTGATGGAAAGGCACAAGCATTGAGAGCGGAGCTTCGGAAATATCAAACGAAAATAAATGGTTAGAGATTAGTATGGACGGTAAGTAGTTCCTTGTTTTACAGACAGTGATACTGCAAAACTACTGCATACCTCTTGCACTGTCACTGCACTCCTTTTGCAGTGCTGCTGCAACACCTTTGCAGTGACACTGCAACTGTTTTGCAGTAACGCTGCAAAAGGAGTGCAGTATCGCTGCAGTGTCACTGCAGGAGTTGTGTAATGTCTTTGCAGTAGCACTGCAAAAGTTATGTGATGTCTTTGTAGTGGCTGTTGGTAAGCCAGGAAAAAGCTTGTTGACTCCGAAATATGAGAGCAAAATGCTTCACAACTTTTTATCCCTAATTTTTTGCCAGCTGCTTCACCTCTTCCCCTTCCTTCTCGAACCGGTATTCGCCCCCTTTTTCGCTTAGCTCAAATAAGGAAAGCTTTTCAGTTGCATTGTTTACAATCATGAGTGCGTTTTGCTCGGCAAAACGTTTCACTTCGATGGTGAAAGGTTCTTCTGCAATGGTGCGGTTCACTAGCAGGCTGTCGTTGATGAATATGGAAGTGGAATCTCCGGCAAATCCTTTCGTCAGTGTGATGGTGTATGTCTCGATGAAGTTGCGTTCTCCTTCTTTCCGTTGTTGCAGCCTCATGCTCATGTAGACAAAGATGACAACTACAAAAATCACGGCGAAAGCAAGGATGCCGTTGCCTATCATAAACTGCTTGTTGGTATTCAGTCGGTGTGCCATGGATAAAAAGGTTTTTTAAGAATGGTACAAATGTAATGAATAAATTTGAACCGACCGGCTTTTTACTTGCTGTATTCGCTCGGCGTCGTCCCAAATTGTTTCTTGAAGCTGGTCGAGAAATGGGACAGTGTACTGAATCCCGTCATGTCCGCTATCTCTGAGATGGTATATTTCCCTTCCTTTATCAATTTGGCGGCACGGTTCAGCTTGTAGGTCTTGAAGAATACGCTGGGGTTCTCACCCGTCAGCCCCTTTACCTTGTAATAGAATTTGGTGCGGGAGATTTTCAGCAGCTCGGTCATGCGCGCCACGTCCAGTTCCGGATTGGAGAGTTCGTTTTCCATCAGGTGGTAAAGTTCGGTCATGAAGGTGTTGTCTTGCGGGGAGAGCACGTTCTCCTCAATCTCATCCGTTTGGGTGGAACGGCTCAGGAGACTGCGCACTTTCTCACGGTTCTTCAGCTGGGATTTGATAAGCGCCAGCAGGTAGTTGGGCTCGAAAGGTTTCGTTACGTAGGCATCTGCACCGGTATTCAGACCTTCCACCTGGTTCTCTACAGTAGCTTTGGCTGTTACCAGTATCACGGGGATGTGGCATAGTTGCAAGTCTTCCTTTATCTGTCGGCAGAGGTCGTAACCGTTTCTTCCGGGCATCACTACATCGCTCAGTACGAGGTCGGGAGCTTCTTCGCTCATGGCTTTGAAGGCGCTGTCGGCATCGAAGCGGCAGACAACTTTGTAGACGGGAGAAAGCAGGGCCTTCAGGTAGTGGGCCACTTCCGTATCATCGTCTACCACCAGCAGGGTTTGCTTTTGTTGCCGGATGCTCTCTGTGTTTTCCAGTTGATACTGTTCTTCCGTTTGTATCGGAAACGCCTTGTTCTGTTCTTCTTCGGGGAGGGTACATTCTTCGGGGGTATAGGAGAGGTCATTCACCGGCAGCAGCAGGGTGAAGACGGCTCCGCTTCCTTCGGTACGGTTACCGGCTTTCAGATAGCCGTGATGCAGCAGCGCCAGGCTGCGGGCATAGTACAAGCCGATGCCGGTTCCCCAGTTATAGGTGCCTTTGGATTGATTGTCCAGTTGGTAGTAGCGTTCGAATACCTTCTCCAACTGTTCCTCGGGGATTCCGTTCCCGCTGTCGGCCACGGCAACTTTGACGTATTGCGTGTCGATGTCTTTGTCGGTCAGCGTAAAGAGACGCGCAGCCTCTTCGCGGGTAATGACGTCGAAGCACAGTTCCACTTTCCCACCGTTCGGAGTGAACTTCAAGGCGTTTGAAAGCAGGTTTCCTACAATCTTGTCCAGCTTGTCCACGTCCAGCCACATGAGGAAAGTATCCTCCAGGCCATAAGTGTTCAGTGCGATGCCTTTCTCGTTGGCGTTGATGCGGAAAATATCTACAAAGCGTTGCAGTTGCGAGATGATGTCAGTCCGTTTCACTCGCAGCTTCAGGGTGTCATTCTCCAGTTTGTTGAAGTCCATCAGCTGGTTCACCAGACGGAGCATGCGCCCCACACTGCGTTGTACGATGTAAAGCAGTTGTTTGTTTTCTCCCTCTATTTTGGGACTTTCGCAAAGTTGTGTTACCGGACCCGAAATCATGGTGAGTGGGGTGCGGAACTCGTGCGAGATGTTGGCAAAGAAACTCATGTTCATGCGGTTCACCCGTTGTTCCTGCTCCTTCTCCTGTTTGGCGCGTCGGGCGGTTTCTTTTTCCTGCTTAATGCGTAGCCAGGCACGGATGAAGATACCGATGATGGCGGCGGCAATAAGCAGATAGATACACCATGCCCACCACGTTTGCCAAGGGGCGGGCTTTACGATGACGCGTATGGAATTCTCCCTTTCTACAATGCTCTTGTCGTTATTGGTTATTTTAACTTTGAAGGTGTAGGTACCGGCAGGCAGATTGGCATAGTAGGCCTCGCGGTTGTTGCGGGCATCAATCCAATATTTGTCGAAACCGTCCATCTTGTAATAATAATGTACGCGTTCATATTCGCAGTAGTCCAGTGCGGCAAAGGAGATGCTGAAACCATTCTGATTGTGGTCCAGGCAGATGTCCGGTCGGTAGGAGAGGTGCTTGTCTATACTTTCGCTGTCTTGTGGGCGTGCCAACCGGTTGTGTATCTTCAAATCCTCGAAGAGCAGTGGAATTTCCCGTTTGGTACTTACGTCCATAGGGTTGAAGAAAGTCAGCCCGTGCGTACCGCCAAAAACAAGTGTCCCGTCGGGCAGGCGGCATGAAGAACGGTCGTAAAACTGATTGCCGCCTATGCCGTCGGCGGCATAGTAGTTGGTAAATTTCCCTACGGTGCGGTCATATTTGCCCAGCCCGTATTGTGTGCCTGCCCATATATTGCCTTGTGCATCTTCCTCAATGCAAGAGATGTCCCGGCAGGGTGTACCCTCTATGGTCTCGATTTTTCCGGTGGCGGCAGAATAGTGCAGCAGTCCGTTGCTGACGGTTCCAATCCATACATCTCCACGACTGTCTTCGAAGATGTCGGTAGGGATGAATACTGAACGTTGGATACAAGCTTGCCAGTCGGTGTTCTCGAATGGTACTTCAGCGCTTTCCCAATTGTCGGGATTGATTTGCATGACTGGGGTCATGAAGGCAGTGGCCCACATCTTTCCGTTGTTGAGTGGAAGGAGTCCGGGTATGAAGGTTCCCGTCCAGGAAAATACTTTTGTTTGGACAAATTCTTTTTCTTCACGCTTTTTGGCGTAAAGTTTGGGGCTGTGTGTACCCACCCAAATTGTTCCACGGCTATCTTGTGCAAACGACAGTGGTAGGAAGATGTCATGAATAGCCTCTGTCTTCAATATGCCGTTTTTATAGCTGCATTTCATCACCTTGCTCGCATAGAGGGCCGCCAGCCAGATGTAGCCCTCATCATCTACGAATACGCGTGTGATGTCCGGTTTGTCGGTAGCGCTTTTTCCCGGAAGTCCAGCCGAGTCCACTTCTTTCACTTCGTGGCTGTCCATGTTGTAAACGTACAGCCCGTCTATCATGGTGGCCATCCAGAGATTTCGCTCCTTGTCCACTGCCACGGACAGCACTGACTTTCGGTTCAGGTATGAGCTGAGATGATTATTGGTGTTGAAACGTTCTTTATAGTTGTAACGCACGACATAGCCTTGGTCTACAGAGCCTATCCACAGGTTTTTCTGTGAGTCGGTAAACATGGTGCTTATCTTGAAGTGAGGCACTTCGAAGGGAAAACCGTTTTCGCTCTGATGTATCACGTATCCTTCCACGTAGTTGTAGAGAAACATTCCTTGTTGGTCGGTATTCAGCAACAAGCTGTTGCTGCCGTAAGGGTGGATGTAATTGACGTTGGCATGCAGCAGCGGATGGCTCCGGAGGGCTTGGGGTGTTTCCTTGAACTTGTGCGTATGTGTGTCGAACAATGTTATCTGGCGGTTTCCCGCCAGCCATAGGATTCCGTTAGCCTGCATGAAGAAGTAGGTGGGAGAAAAGCCCTGCATTGGAATGGAGTCTTCCAGTGCCAGTGTGGAGGAGTTGTAGCGGCGCAGAGACAGCGGGGTCACTGCCCACAGTTTGTTGCTCTGGTCTATGAAGCAGCGGTTGTTGAAGGTATAGTTCGGGTCGAATATCTTGATGGGTACGTCAAATTTATGTGTTTGCGGATTATATACGGCAAGGTTGTGCATCATGTTCAGAAAAATCTTTCCGTCTTTGTTTTCAAGTATCTGGATGCCGTTCTTGTTGGGGAAGTCCAGTGGGATATTTTGGAAATTATCTTTGTCCGTGTATAGGCTGGTTCCATTTACGGTGACTACCCACAACCGGCCTTGTGAATCACGGAAGAGGTCGTTGATTTGATTATCGGGTATATCCAGTGAGTCATCCGTACAGTAATACTGATGATATTCATGTACATTATATTTGTTCACCCCTCGTGAAGTTCCTATCCAAATGTGTCCTTGTGCATCTTCGGCAAAGGCGGTGACCTTCTGGTTGGAGAGGTCATTGGTGATGACCGGGCTTTCGATGCTGCCTTCCGGTGCGGTCTTTGTGTCCGACGGGTTGCATGCGGTGATTAAACACAATAGAAGTAGGTATTTAATGTATTTCATAATATATAGTGTAGACTAAAAGCATTGGCATGTCATCCATTTGTTTTGTTCAACGAATCTCTGCATTACGATGCGAAAATACTCATAAAAATTGAGAGAGAGACTGCCGGAGAGCATGTTTTGAACAAATCTGCAAACATTTGAACATTGGAGAAAGCTGTTTTGAACATCGGGGAAAGCCGTTTGGATAACGTAGAAAATCCTTCTGGGGAGAATGTGCTAATATTGCAATCATAAAAACATAAAACTAATACATAATATGAAAAAGCAATTCTTGTCAGTGTTAGCATTCACCGCCATCCTACTTTCCTCGTGCGGAGGGACAGCTAAAATAGAGAAAGCATCTGCTTGTGGGCAGGAGGGGGAGATTACGGCTTCTTCGGCAACCGCCATTGCCGAGACCGAATCAGGAAAAGTAGCCGGATATGTGGAAAATGGTATCTATATATATAAAGGTATCCCATATGCCAAAGCCGAACGTTTTATGCCGCCCGTGGCCGCTGATAAATGGGAAGGCGTCCGCAGCAGCCGTGCCTATGGCCCTACTTGTCCGCAAGGCAAGCGCATGGGATGGTACAGCGACGAACAGGCGTTTGCCTTCAACTGGGATGACGGTTATCCTGACGAGAATTGTCTGCGGGTGAATATCTGGACACCGGGACTGAAAGACGGGAAGAAACGCCCCGTCATGGTGTGGCTGCATGGTGGAGGTTATTCCGCCGGCAGTGGTCAGGAGCTTCCCTCGTATGACGGAACAAATCTGGCAAAGAAAGGGGATGCAGTGGTTGTGACGCTGAATCATCGTCTCAACGTCCTGGGTTTTCTCGACCTTTCCGCCTATGGCGATAAATATGCAAAATCGGGCAATGCCGGACTGCTTGACTTGGTGGCGGCACTGCAATGGGTGAATAAGAATATAGAATCCTTCGGTGGAGATGCTCGGAATGTTACCATTTTCGGTCAGTCCGGTGGGGGAGGCAAGGTCTCTACGTTGCTTGCCACACCGTCGGCGAGAGGCTTGTTCCATAAAGCCATTGTACAAAGCGGATCTATGCTTCGTACGATGGAGCAAAAGTATTCTCGTCGCATTGGCAGTGCGGTTATGGAGGAGCTGGGACTGAATGCTTCGCAGATAGATGAATTACAGAAAGTACCTTACGACAAATTGCTTGCCGCAGGCGAAAAGGCCGTTGCCAAAATGCGTGTAGAGGCTGATAAAGAAGGAGTGGCTTCTTTTATCTTTGGCTGGGCTCCCACGGTAGATGGCGATGTGCTGCCAGCACAGCCTTTCGACCCTCAGGCTCCGGTGCAAAGCAAGGACATTCCGGTGATGATAGGCACTACCCTGCACGAGTTTACCGCAAGCACTTACTTCCCGCCTTTGCGGAGCATGACGAAGGAGCAGGTTGTGGAGCAGATTAAAAAGAAATATGGTGAACGTACGGATGATTTTCTGAAAGCTTTTGAGCAGGCCTACCCCGGTTATCAGCCCAAGGACCTGGTGGATGTGGACTTCATTTTCCGCCCCGGCGCAGTGGAGCAGGCCAAACTGAAGTCGGCACAGCAAGGTGCACCGGTCTATATGTATATGTTTGCTTGGGAATCGCCCGTGATGGACGGAATACTCCGCAGCACGCATTGTATGGAGATTCCTTTTGTGTTCAACAATGTCGTGCGCCATGCTTCGATGACCGGAGGCGGAAAGGCGGCACAAGTGCTGGCGGACAAGATGAGCAGTGCGTGGCTGAACTTTGCCCGTACGGGGAATCCCAATACTGAAGGTTTGCCCGAGTGGGAACCTTATACAGCTGATAAGGGAGCAACGATGATTTTCGATAATGATTGTGGCATGAAGTACAATCATGACAAGGAACTGCTTGAGGTGGTGATGACCTTTCCGGTGCGTGGATTCTGACATTTTTTTAAGAGCCCTTTTTATTATTAACATAAATCTAATATTTAATCAAATGAAACAAAATCTGAAACAAACAGCTCGGGAGAGATTTGCGGCTATGACACTCTTCCTATTGATTTGTCTCCCTTTCAGTCTGGTACAAGCTCAGACGGTGAAGGTGAATGGTAGAGTTACTGATGACCTGAACGAACCGATGATTGGCGTGAGTATCGTTGAGAAAGGTACTGCCAACGGTTGTATTACCGACATTGATGGTAACTATACTCTGAATGTGAAGCAAGGGGCTACCCTTGTGTATTCTTATATCGGCTATGTCGCTCTTGAACGGAAAGCCGTAGCGGGAGTAATGAACATCATCTTAAAAGAAGACGCTCAGGCATTGGACGAAGTAGTTGTAGTGGGATACGGATCACAAAAGAGAGAAAGTGTAATTGGAGCTATTACCACCATGAAACCTGCCGCTTTACAAGTGAATCAAAGCCGTTCTGTTACAAATGCCCTCGCCGGACAAGTAGCTGGTGTTATTGCTGTGCAACGAAGCGGCGAGCCTGGGAATGATACTTCTGACTTTTGGATTCGTGGCATCTCCTCTTTTGGTGCGGGAACAACTCCGTTAGTCTTGGTTGACGGAATCGAGCGTAGCCTGAGCAATATCTCTCCAGAAGAAATTGAATCTTTTTCTGTTTTAAAAGATGCCACTGCAACAGCAGTCTATGGTGTTAGAGGAGCTAACGGTGTGATTCTGGTACAAACCAAACGCGGTCAGATTGGTAAGCCTCGCATTCAGATAAAGGCTGACTATGGTTTCTCTGCTCCTTCCCGAATTTGTAGACGGAGCCAAATATATGGAAGTTATGAATGTGGCGAGTCAGTTTTCCTCTGGAAAGGATATGTATACACAAGCAGCAATCGATGCCACTCGCAATGGTACCGATCCAGATTTATATCCTAACGTAAACTGGTTGAAAACAATAACCAAAGACCATGTACCCAATGGACGTGTCTCTTTAGACATCAATGGAGGTACTGAGCGATTACGCTATAGTATGGTATTGGCTTATCACGGAGAGACCGGTATGACAGTAACAGATCCGGGAGTGGAATATAATACATCCAATAATCTGTCACGTTATAATATACGTACCAATTTGGATATGAATCTAACCCCTTCCACTGAAATTAACGTAAGCTTGGGAGGATACATCATGAACCAGCGCACACCCGGCTTCTCGACAAATGCCGCTCCTTTTACGGACATCATCTATCTGGCCTTTAAAAATACTCCGATTGTCCATCCCACCGTTTACTCTAACGGACAGATTCCAGCCAACACATCACAAACTAATCCGTGGGCAGCCGCTACACATTCAGGATTTATTTCAAGCTACAAG
>ENA-OPCX01001280-OPCX01001280.1-human-gut-metagenome-genome-assembly--contig:-NODE-1280-length-11038-cov-3.104434_pt1 | contig 11038 bp, 8 predicted proteins | sample MGYA00241570_ERZ501491 | MGnify/ENA primary metagenome ERZ501491 (study PRJEB25962, sample SAMEA2042620) | human gut metagenome | biome: human gut; feature: human-associated habitat; material: faeces... | reverse complement strand
AGGTGGCGTCAGCATGAAAAGAGAACCGCGTTTGCAGTTTTCCGACGCCAATCTTGCCGAGCCGAAGCTGGAAAAGCCCATCAAGCGGGTGAAAAAAGCGGAGGCCAAGGCGGATAAGGCGCAGGCGAAAATCCCCAAGAAAACCGTGGTCAAAAGGGAACGCGGCTTTGATCCTGCCACCGGCAAGGTCAAAACGCAGCTCCGCTTTGAGGAAGTGGATAAGAAAAAGCCGCCCTCAAAGCTGACCCATGCCGTGCGGGATGCCCCCGCCAACTTTGTTCTCTCTCAGGTTCACCGGGAGGTGCGGCAGAGCGAGGATGACAATGTAGGCGTAGAGGCCGCGCACAAGGTAGCGCAAGCCGTGGAGAGCGGCGGGCGGCTGGTGCAGTCTGCCCACCGCGCCCATCAGCTCAAGCCTTATCGTGCTGCCATCCGTGCAGAGAAAAAGCTGGAACGAGCCAATCTTGACGCGCTCCAAAAGAAAGCAGAGATCGACAGCCCCACCAGCAATCCCGTTTCCAAGTGGCAGCAGAAGCAGGCCATCAAAAAGCAGTATGCCGCTGCCAAGCACAATCAGGCGGCGCAGACTACGGCAAAGGCGGCAGAGAATACCGCCAAGGCCGCGAAAAAAGCCGCTGAAAAGGCTGAGAAAGCGGGCAAATATGTGTGGGAACACCGGCGCGGCTTTGCCATTGCCGCCGCAATTCTGCTGATGCTGGCATTTCTGCTCAACGGCCTGTCCTCCTGCTCGGTGATAATGGATGGCGTCGGCTCCGGGATCGCGGCAAGTACCTATCCGTCGCAGGACGCCGATATGCTGGGCGCGGAAGCGCAGTATTGCGAAATGGAGGCAGAGCTTCAGCGCTACCTCGACACCTACGAAAGCACCCATGACTACGATGAGTACCACTTTGATCTGGACACCATCGAGCATGACCCCTATGTACTCATTTCCATGATTACGGCACTGCATCAAGGGGAATGGACGCTGGATGAGGTGCAGGGCACGCTCCAGATGCTCTTTGACCGCCAGTACATTTTGACCGAGGATGTGGTGGTGGAAACCCGCTACCGCACAGAAACCGACACATGGACGGACGCGGACGGCAACACCCATACGGACACCTATCAGGTGCCGTATGACTACTACATCTGCACGGTCACGCTGGAAAACTTCAATCTCTCCCATGTTCCCGTTTACATTATGAGCGAAGAACAGCTCGGAATGTACGCCACCTATATGGCCACCCTCGGCAACCGTCCCGACCTGTTCCCCGGTTCAGGCTACATCGGCAAGTATGTGGAGGGCAGCTATACCGACTACGACATTCCCCCGGAGGCGCTGGACGATGAGGTATTTGCCGCCATCATCAAGGAAGCGGAAAAGTATCTCGGCTACCCCTACGTTTGGGGCGGCAGCAGTCCCTCCACCTCGTTTGACTGTTCGGGCTTCGTCAGTTGGGTCATCAATCATTCCGGTTGGGATGTGGGCAGGCTGGGAGCGCAGGGGCTTTGCAATATCTGTACGCCCGTATCCTCTGCCAACGTCAAACCGGGCGATCTGGTGTTTTTCACCGGAACGTATGATACCCCCGGTGTCAGCCATGTGGGTATCTATGTTGGCAACAATATGATGATCCACTGTGGCGACCCGATCTCTTATGCAAACTTAAATTCAAACTATTGGCAGTCCCATTTCTACCGTTATGGGCGCTTGCCGTAAAGGAGAGTGAACGATATGAACCCGAAAATTATGAAGCTCCGTGGAGAGCTGGAGAAGAACAAAGGCAAAATCTCCGATCTGCAAGGCCGCAACCGCGAGCTGGAAAAGCAGATTCGTGAGCTGGAGGACACCGACATCATCGGCATGGTGCGTGAGAACGGCATGACGATGGAGCAGTTTGCCGAGCTGTTCCGCCGTATGCAGGCCGCGCCTGCACAGGCCACTTCGGAAAAGGAGGCGTTGAACCATGACTAAGAACACACCACGCATTTTTATCAGTCTGCTGCTGATGCTCCTGTGTATCGGGATTCTCCCCGTTTCCGCCTTTGCCAGCGGCGGTGATTATCCTGATGATGCGCTGCCTGCCGCCGAAAGCATCGCCGCAGACACGCAGGAAACAAAACAAATCGGCACGGTCACGACCAACGGCGGCAGCCTGAACTTCCGCACCGGCGCGGGACTGGACAATACCGCGTTTACGCAGCTTCCCAATGGCACGGTGGTCGATGTGATCGGCAGGGACGGCGATTGGGTAAAAATCCTGCTGCCCGCCCGTGTGGGCTATGTGTACGGAAGCTATCTGACCGTCACTGACGCCGCCGACAGTACCGTGAGTATCGGCGGCATTACGCTTCCGTTTGATGAAAAAGAGCTGACCGACCTCTGGCAGCTCCTTGTTGGCAGCATGACGGGTGGCGGCGACGCGCTGACACCGGACGGCAATCTGACGCTGATCGACGATATTGGCACCAGCACCAAGGCTGGAAAACAGTTCATTACGCTGGAAAGCAAGAACGGCAATGTGTTTTACATGATTATTGACCGCGACGATGAGGGCGAAGAAACCGTCCATTTCTTGAATCAGGTGGATGAGGCTGACCTGATGGCGCTGACCGGCGAGGAAGAAACGCCCTCCGTCTGCTCCTGCACCACCAAATGCGTGGCCGGTGCGGTCAATACATCCTGCCCCGTCTGCGCGGTCAACATGACCGAGTGCGTGGGCAAGGAGGCAAAGCCCGAAGTCCCCGCTGAGCCGACAGAACCCGCCGCCGAGGAACCGGAGAAAAAGAGCGGCGTGGGCGGCATCCTTGTTGTTCTGCTGATCGTCTCGCTGGGCGGCGGTGCCGCGTTCTACATTTTCAAGCAGAAAAAGGCCAAGCCGCAGACCAAGGGCAGCGCCGATCTGGACGATTATGACTACGGCGAGGACGAATATGAGTTTGAGCCGTATGAGGACGAACCGGAACAGGATACTACGGAGGATACGGACGCATGAGATATTTCACCAACAATCCGCTGGAACGCCTGATGATGCAGAAGCCGAAAGCAGCGCGGGAGGACAGCCCTCCCGACGCTGCCAAGGAACACTTCTGCTACGGCTGCAAGCGCTTCGGACAGAGCTGCGTTCGCCCCTGCTACCGTGACGTAAAGAGAATGGAGACTGCACCATGCGCCTTGTGATCGCCGAAAAGCCCTCCGTGGCGCAGAGCATCGCCGCCGTGCTGGGTGCTAAATCACGGCATGACGGGTATCTGGAGGGCGGCGGGTACATCGTGTCGTGGTGTTTCGGGCATCTGGCAGAGCTGGCCGACGCCGCCGTTTACAATGCCGATGATGCCAAATGGACGCTGGCGGCGCTGCCCATCATTCCTACCTCGTTCCGCTTCATCGTCCGCGCTGAAAAGCAGAAGCAGTTTGACATTCTGCGGGAGCTGATGCGCCGGGAGGATGTGGCAGAGGTGGTCAACGCCTGCGACGCTGGGCGCGAGGGTGAGCTGATCTTCCGCACGGCTTACTGCCTTGCGGGATGCTCCAAGCCAATTCTGCGGCTTTGGATTTCTTCAATGGAGGATGATGCCATCCGCAGCGGCTTCCAGCAGCTTAGAATCGGGCGCGACTATAACGGCCTGCATCAATCTGCCCTCTGCCGCGCCAAGGCCGATTGGCTGGTAGGTATCAACGCCACACGGTATTTCTCCCTGACGTATGGCCGCACGCTGAACATCGGGCGCGTCATGTCGCCCACGCTGGCGCTGCTGGTGCAGCGTGAGGCGGAGATCTCCGCGTTTGTGGCAGAACCGTTCTACACCGTCCAGCTTGATTGCGGCTTTCCCGCCGCGACAGACAGAATGAAGGACAGAAAAGATGCCGACGCTATCGCCAACGCCTGCAAGGGCAAGGCAGTAACCGTCAAAAGCGTGGAGCGCAAGGAAAAGTCTGAGAAAGCGCCCGCGCTCTACGATTTGACCTCCCTCCAGCGCGACGCCAACCGCGTTCTCGGCTACACCTCTCAGCAGACCCTCGACTATCTCCAAGCGCTCTATGAAAAGAAGCTCTGCACCTACCCGCGAACCGACAGCCGCTTCCTGACCGACGATATGGAGGGCAGCGTCCCCGACCTTGTCGCCGCCACTGCCGCTGTCTGCGGCATGGAGAAACCGCCGACCATCTGCGCCAAGCAGGTATGCAGCAGTAAAAAAGTCACCGATCACCACGCCATTGTTCCCACCATCAGCGCGGAAAAGGTAGATATGGCCTCTCTGCCGCTGGGCGAACGCGAGGTGCTGAAGCTGGCGGCAAGGGGCTTGCTTCGTGCGGTGGATGAACCACATCGCTACGCAGAAACGGTCATTACGGTGGACTGTGCCGGTCAGAGCTTCACCGCCAAGGGCATAACCGTCCTTGCTCCCGGCTGGAAGCGCTATGAGCAGGAGCAGGCAGAGGCAGCGCCCGCGCTGCCGGTGGTAACGGAGAATCAGACGCTTTCCGTATCTGCCGCATCGGTCAAGACCGGAAAAACCACGCCGCCCAAGCATTTCACCGAGGATACGCTGCTGGCTGCGATGGAGAACGCGGGCAAGGAGGATATGCCAGATGATGCCGAGCGCAAGGGCATTGGCACCCCGGCGACCCGTTCCGGTATCATTGAAAAGCTGGTGTCCTCCGGTTTTGTGGAGCGCAGGAAGTCCAAGAAGATCACAAATCTGCTGCCCACCTCCACCGGCACGGCGCTTATCACCGTTCTGCCTGAACAGCTCCAGTCTCCGCAGCTCACCGCTGAATGGGAACACCGCCTGAAAGAGATCGAGCGCGGCGAAATCGCCTCGGCCAGTTTTATGGACGGGATCGCCGCCATGCTGAATGAGCTGGTGCAGACCTACAAACCCATCCCCGGTGCGGAAGTCCTGTTCCCCTCCGGGCGCGAGGTGGTCGGCAAGTGTCCCCGCTGCGGAGCCGAGGTGACGGAATCACAGAAAGGCTTTTTCTGCGAGAACCGTGCCTGTTCCTTTGTTCTCTGGAAAAACAGCCGCTTTTTCACCGCCAAGAAAAAGGTGTTGACAAAATCCCTTGCCGCTGCGCTTTTGAAAAATGGCCGCGCCCCGCTGAAAGGCTGCTACTCGGAAAAGACCGGAAAAACCTACGATGCCGTCGTTCTTTTGGAGGACGATGGGCAGCGCACGGGCTATAAGCTGGTGTTCGACAATGGCTGATGCGCCGCGTATGGATCACAAGCAGCTCCGCCGCTCCAAGAAGCTCATTCGGAAGCTCTGCTGTAACTACGATCACGGCAACTGCCTTGCGCTGGATGATGGAGAGCCTTGCGTCTGCGTACAGGGTATTTCCTACTCGCTGCTGTGCAACTGGTTCCGAAACGCGGTGCTTCCCGCCGACCACGAGCTGCTGGCCGACGTGATGCGGGAAAGGCCGGGAAAGTGCTGCGCCATCTGCGGCAAGCCGGTCTATTCTTCCTCCAACCGCGCCAAGTATTGCCCGGTCTGCGCCAAGCAGGAGCGCCGAAAGCAGGACGCCAAACGGAAGCGTGAACAATACTGGAACCTCCGCAAATAGAGGCCGAAAAAGCCACATGCTGCAAGGCTTTTTCCATGCGGAATCCCAAGGGGCTGAGACATTCTATCCGCAAGCCCGAAAACAACATCTATCTGCGGAGAATTGCCCCTGTGCAGGATGTGTTTTCTTCTGCGCAGGGGCGCTATTTTTTGAAAGGAGATCATCATGGCTGAAAAACAAACCAGCAAAGACCGGATGCGGGAGATCGTTGACAGCATCGAAAACGGCATCAAGGAGCTGTTCGAGAGCGATAAGTACCGGAAGTACCTTGCCACCATGAGCCGCTTTCACCGCTACTCGGTCAATAATACCATGCTCATCTATATGCAGCGCCCCGACGCCACCCATGTGGCGGGCTTCAACAAGTGGCGCGATCAGTTCGGCAGGAACGTCCTGAAAGGCGAAAAAGGCATTCGCATCATCGCTCCCACTCCCTATAAGAAAAAGCTCGAGGAAATCAAGACCGACCCCGAAACCAATGCGCCGGTGCTGGATGCGGACGGCAAGGCCATCATTGAGGAAAAGGAAATCCGTATCCCCATGTTCAAGGTGGTATCCGTCTTTGATGTGTCGCAGACTGCGGGAAAGCCCTTGCCCCAGCTTGCCGCCGATCTGAGCGGCAATGTGCAGCAGTATGAGGTTTTCATGGAGGCGCTGCGCCGTGCTTCTCCCGTTCCGATGGAGATAAAGCCCATTGCGCATGACACAGACGGCTTTTTCAGCATTAAGGCGCAGAGCATCACCATCCGCGCCGGTATGAGTGAGGTGCAGACGGTATGCGCCGCCGTCCATGAGATTGCCCACGCCAAGCTCCACGACTACGAACACATGACGGAGCTTGCGGACGATGGTGAGACGATCCTTGTCCCCGGCGAAAAGAGCCGCAACACCGAGGAGGTCGAGGCCGAAAGCATCTCCTATGCGGTCTGCCAGTATTACGGCATTGAAACGGGAGAAAACAGCTTCGGCTATATCGCCACATGGTCAAAGGGCAAGGAGTTGAAAGAGCTTCGCGCCAGTCTGGAAACCATCAACAAGACTGCCTCCGAGCTGATTACGGACATTGACCGGCACTTTGCGGAGATTTGCAAGGAGCGCGGCATCAATCGTGAAGAAGTGAGCGCCACACAAACAGACGAAGCGCTTTATCTTGTGGATGGCTCGGTATATCTCCATGTGCAGCATACAGACGGCGGTTGGGACTATTCGCTCTACGACAAGGAAAGCAAAAAGCTGCTGGATGGCGGTGTTATTGACAGCAGCGCCATTGAAGATTCGCCGGTTGCATCTGTTGCCGGGGCTGTCCGAACGGAGGTATTTGCCATTCAGGGCATGACACCAACCAAGGTGACATTTGCAGATATGAAAATTCTGGAGGATTTACAGGAGGCGCAGATTACGCCGCCCTTGGACAGCGAACAGATCACCGGCGCAGTCGCTGTTCCCACCGATGCGGCAGATAATATGCTCCCGGAGCTGGAACAGGCCGTCCCGATGCCTGACCCCACGCTGACGGTGGATGATATGCGCAGCTATGGGTATCTGGATAGCGATATGCTCCCGCTTTCCAAGGATCGGGCGGTGGAACTGCTGGAACATGACATCACGGTTTATATGCTCCATCCCGGCAACACCGAGGAAATGGTCTTTGAGGCCGAGGACATCATCAAGCACGACGGAATGTTCGGGATCACAAGACCGGATTGGGATGCGGTCAAAGGCCATATCCCGCCCCGCGATGTGGAGCAGCGCTTTTTGAACAGTCCCACCGATGCTATGGCGATCTACCAACTGCGCCGGGATGCGCCGGTCGAGCTGCGTTTTGCCAATCTCGGCAGTCTGGCCGCGCCGCCTGACCCTGCCAACTATGAAGCTGTCTATACCCGTGAGGTGTACCCGGACGATGATACCGGCAGAATCCTTGAAAACTTCTACTACATTTTCAACGATGAGCGCCCCGGCGATTTTGTGGGACACAGCCTCTCCGTCAGCGACATCGTTGCGCTGAAACAGGACGGCAAGGTATCCTATCACTACTGTGACAGCATGGGATTTCAGGAGTTGCCCGCCTTTCAGAAACCGGAGAATTATCTGAAGGCCGCCGAGATGTCGATGGAAGATGATTACGGCATGATCGACGGCATTATCAACAACGGCCCCAAACAGCCCACCGTCGCCGACCTTGAAGCACAGGTCAAGGCCGGTATGTCCATCTCCTTGATGGATTTGGCAGAGGCGGCACACCGGGAAAAGAAGAAATCTGTGCTGGAGCAGCTCAAAAGCCAACCGGCCCAAGAACGTCCACACAAAACAGCGCCCAAAAAGAGCGCGGAAAAGGAGCTTTGATATGAACATCACCTTTGAAGAACGCCAGCTTATGAGCCTCTACAACACCGGCACCCGCACGGGCTTGATCGCGGCGCTGGAGGAAATGCGCGGCTACCTCGCTGCGGATGAAACGGAGTTGCGGGAGCTGACGGACAGCGCCATCGCAAAGCTGCGCAGGATGAGCAACGAGGAATATGACGCGCTCGACCTGTTCCCCGATTTTGAAAAGGAGGATATGGATGCCGAGTAAAGTACAGCTCTATGCGCAGATGGCAGACCGCACGGCGGAGCAGATCACGGGAAGCTACCAGAAGTGGACGGCATTTCTGACCACCGCCGCAAGGCTGTATAAGTACCCCTACAATGAACAGCTCATGATTTTCGCCCAGCGCCCGGAAGCCACGGCCTGCGCGGGATACGACCTTTGGAATAAGCAGATGCGCCGCTATGTGCGGCGAGGCAGCAAGGGCATCGCCCTTGTGGATACCAGCAGCGACCAACCCAAACTCCGATATGTATTCGATGTTTCCGATACCAGCGGCGGCGAGAACTCTCGCCGCCCTTATCTTTGGGAATACCGGCAGGAGCATCGTGAGGTGGTATCTGCGGCGCTGGAACAGCGCTTTGACGTTTCCGGTGAAAACGGACTTGCCGATCAGATGGAGCGTGTGGCGACGCAGCTTGTAGATGAATACTGGCACGATAACCGGCGCGATATTGTCGGCATCGTTGACGGTTCCTTTTTGGAGGACTATGATGAGTTCAACATCGGAGCCGCTTTTCGGAACGCCGCCGTTGTCAGCACCACCTATACGCTGCTGTCCCGCTGCGGGATGCAGCCGGGAGATTACTTCGAGCATGAGGATTTTCTGAACGTCTTTGATTTCAACACCCCTCAGACCGTCGCCGCTCTTGGAACGGCCATCAGCCAGTCCAGCGAGCTGGTGCTGCGGCAGATCGAAGTCACCATCAAGAATTATGAGCGCGAGAAAATCGCGGAAAGGAGCGAAAGCCATGAGCGAACTGACCTACACCCGCAGCGGGGATTATCTGATTCCCGACCTGAGCCTGACAGATCAGCCGCAAGCCCCGCTGGGCAAGTACGGCAGGATGCGGAAGGATTACTTGAAGGAGCATCGTCCGGTGCTGTGGAACAGCCTGCTGCTGTCCGAGAGGCTGTACCCCCATCTGCGGGAGATCGACGAGGCAGCGAACAACCGACTGGAACAGATGATGCCGGAGCTGATGAAGTCAGCGGGCGTGACGGAAGCGCTGAAAGCCAGCGACCCGATGAAGTGGGTAGGGCTGATGAACACGCTGAAAGCGCAGGCCGAGGAAACGATCCTCACGGAACTGGTGTTCAGCTAAATATGTTCGATGCCCCTGCTGGGGCGCAGATGTCCTTCTTCCCCCCAGAGGCAGAACAAATTCAATTCATCGCAGAAGCGGAGAGTGTAACACCCTCCGCTTTTTCTATGTTCATTTCTCAGGATGATACTGACCACATCCTGCGCGCGGGCGGTAATGCGGATGCAGCGCGGATGAAAATTGCTGCGGAATTCTCCAAGCAAAAACCTTTAGAGGATCGCGCGGCATTTCTGAAAGCTCTTTACTACGGCGGCAACGGCCTGATTACGGATAACGGCAGGCTTTCCGCATGGTACGGGGACGATGGTATCCATATTGCAACCGGAGATACCTCTCGCTATCTTCGTTCTGCCCAAGTGATAGGCTGGGCAGATGCGGCGGAGCGTATTGAGGAGCTTCTGGACGGCGGCGCATTTGCCACCAATCTTGAGGTCACGGAAGCCCCGCGCTATGAGCGGCTGGGGATTGCTGTGGATGTCTGGAACCTTTATCACGATTTCTCGGATGAAGCAAAGTCGCTGGGGTATCTGTCCTGCTTGGGTAATATCCATAGCACCAGCTTTCCAGAGGAAACGGAGCGTCTGACGGACGATCTGCTGAATCCGGCGTTCCGGGAAAGTCTCCTGTCGGAATACAAGGTATTCATGGACGCCTACCGCGAAAACCGTGCGCTGCTGCGCTTCCATTACCACAAGCCGCAGGCACTTCTCGCACGTTTGGAAGATCTGTCCCTTCCGCGAAAGGAATTCCGCTCCGATATGGAGGCTATTCCAGAAACCGGCAGGTTTATCACCGAAGATGAAATTGCGGCTTCTCTTGCAAACGGGAGCAGCTTTGAGGGTGGAAAGACCCGCATCTATGCGTTTTTCCAGACTTCGCACACTCCCAAGGAGAATGCCGATTTTCTGAAAAAGGAGTACGGCATCGGCGGGCATACCCATGCCGTATCCAGAGAAAGCGGCAGCTATGAAGATCACGGCAGCAAAGGCATTGTGCTGAAAAAGAACGGCTGTGCAGACATTCAGATGAATTGGAACAAGGTCGCTTCGCGCATCTCGGAGCTGGTTCGGTTGAACCGCTACCTTACGCCGGATGAGCAGGCAGCCTATGACAAGGAAATGGCGCAGGACGCCATGCGGAACGCGGTTTATAACGACTATAACGACGTAAAGGCGGCGCACCCCGATGAAATTGTGCTGTATCAGGTTGGGGACTTCTTCGAGCTGTATGGCGAGGATGCGCGGGCAGTTGCAGATGATCTCAGCCTTGAGCTGACGCGCCGCAATTTGGAGGGAGTAGGCCGTGTTACCATGTGCGGCTTCCCTGCAAAGGATTTGGAGAAATACGTTGAAAAGCTGCGGGAAAAGCATGATGTAACAATTTCGCGCATTGGCGATTCCAGCCATGAACACACGGCATATACGCTTCCGTCCATCGACCACGAGGCAGAACAGGCCATCAATGCCTATGAAGCGGAGTTCGGCGCGGATGGGACGCGGGTGTTCCGCGACCCCGCCGCCGAGCTGCCACCACAGCCTACCGTGCGAGAGCTGTTTGACGGGTACAAGCTGACCGTCGGCAACTCGCTTTCCAAAGATACGGCTTTTGTCAATGCCTGCCGCAATTCAGACCGCCAGAACGCTTATCTGGAGGGTGCGGACGCTATCCGTCGTATTGTCACGGCATCTGATGATCTCCAGCTTGTCCGCCTGTACTTTGATATGCCCGCGTACCATAACCGGCTGCATCAGGAGCTTTTGGAGGAACTGT
>ENA-OPCX01001275-OPCX01001275.1-human-gut-metagenome-genome-assembly--contig:-NODE-1275-length-11056-cov-3.412872_pt1 | contig 11056 bp, 7 predicted proteins | sample MGYA00241570_ERZ501491 | MGnify/ENA primary metagenome ERZ501491 (study PRJEB25962, sample SAMEA2042620) | human gut metagenome | biome: human gut; feature: human-associated habitat; material: faeces... | reverse complement strand
CACGGTAGCCGGGTCGATGGAGCCACAGCGGGTGCCCATCATGACGCCGTCGAGCGGGGTGAGACCCATGGTGGTGTCCATGCACTTGCCGTCCTCGATGGCGCACAGGGAAGCACCGGAACCGATGTGGCACACGACGACCTTGCGAGCCTCGCCGTTGGTCATCTCGGCGACCTTCTTGGAGATGTAGCGGTAGCTGGTGCCGTGGGCGCCGTACTTACGGATGTGCAGCTTGTCGCAAACATCCTTGGGAAGGGCGTAGGTCTTGGCGACCTCGGGCATATTGAAGTGGAAAGCAGTGTCGTAGACCGTGACGTTGGGCAGGTCGGGATACTGCTCCAGGCAGTACTCGATAACGTTGGCCTCGGGGTTATTGTGCAGCGGGGCGAGCGGAGCGACCTCGCGAATCTTGGCGAGAACGTCCTCGTCGACGAGGGAGGAATCGCCAAAGTACCAACCGCCCTGAACGATGCGGTGGCCGATGCCCTCGATCTTGACGCCGTTGGCCTCGAGGTCCTTCAGGACGACCTCGATGGCGACCTTGTGGTCGGGGAACTCGATGTTCTCGGTCACCTTCTTGGAACCGTTGGCAGCGTGGGTGAAGGTACCGCCGGTAAAGCAGACGCGCTCGCAGGAGCCCTTTGCGGACACCTTGTGGGACTTGGTATCGATGACCTGATACTTAAGCGTCGAAGATCCTGCGTTGACGACCAGAACGTTCATGTGTCTCCCTACTAACAGGCGGTGTGGCGCCGCCAGGTTACATACGCTTCAATAATAAACCCAAACGCCCTCGCGCTCGGGTTTATTGCGTTGATATATAAGTTATCGGTGCCCAAATACTCATGGCCTTTGACTTGTAAGACGAAAGAGCGCGGGGATATACACCAAAGAAGATATCCCGAGCGCTACAAGCAATATGACTCGAATGCCCGCGATGCTGCTCAACGCAGCATTGAACAGATAGAAAAGGATAGCGCCCACCGCCACCATCTGGCTTTGGACCGAAATTAGTGAACAGCGCATCGAAGAATCGACAGCATTTTGAAAAATTGAGTATTTAATTGGCGCAAATAACGAGTAAGCGACCGTCTGCAGTACATAGAACACGGGCAGCAAATAGACCGGAGTAAAGGGAATCAAAAACAGAGCAGTCAGGGAAAGGCGCACGATGCCGCAAATACGCGCAAAACGGCCCTTGTCGACATGAGCAATCACACTGGGCACAATAAGCCCCATGGAGGCCGAGGCAAGGAGCTGGACCGCAATGATCACACCCGAAGCGACGGCATTCATTCCGCGACCCGCAAGCAACAGTGAGAAAAAGTCTTCCAGGGCGACAAAAGCAAATGCCTGAGAGCAGTCCATGATGAACGCTGAACGAAGAATGCCGTTACGCGCAATAGCGGCACCGATCATCTTCGGGCTAATTCCACGCTTAGGTGTCGCTGCAGTGTCCCCTCTTCGCATCTCAGGAATGCAGACAACGACAACCAACGTCAACACCATTGCGATGATATCTGCCGAAAGACCAATGAGATATGCACCGACAGACGAAATGAAACCGCCCACGCAAGCGGAGATGGCATAAGAGGCATAGAAAACAAATCGCTCAACGACATTACGCAGTTTCTCTGCCTGGTCTGCCTGGACGAACCCCACAGCTGGACGACTGCCGGCGGCAGCCTTTCAGCCCCGGTGTGCGCCGAGGTGCTGGAACAGACGCTGGTGTACAAGGGCGTGCCCCGCGCTGTGGAACCGGAAACCGATCCCGATCCCGCCCAGACCGCTGCCGACCTGCCCGCCGACGGTGACAGCTTTGACGGGGCGTAAGCAAAAAACGGCCCCGGAAAGGTCTTCCGACTTTCCCGGGGCTGCAATGTTTTTTGTTTAATTCTGCTGCGGCTGCTCACGGAAGACGATCTCGCCGGTCTCGCTGTTCATGGACTCCACAATGGCAAGGCTCTCCAGCTGGATGCCCTTGCTGCGGATCAGCTCGCCGCCCTGCTGGAAGCCCTTTTCCACAGCAATGCCGATGCCCTCCACTGTGGCACCGGCTTCCTTGGCCAGATCCAGCAGGCCCATCAGGGCACAGCCGTTGGCAAGGAAATCGTCAATGATCAGCACATGGTCTTCCGGGGTGAGGAACTTTTTGGAGACGATCACATTGTAGATCTTTTTGTGGGTGAAGGACTGGATCTTGGTCTCGTAGTTGTTGTAGTCCAGATTGATGCTCATGGACTTTTTGGCAAATACCACCGGCACGTTGAACTCGCTGGCCACGATGGCTGCAATGCCAATGCCGCTGGCCTCGATGGTGAGCACCTTGTTGATGGGCTTGCCTGCAAACAGGCGCTTCCACTCCTTTGCCATCTCCCGGAACAGCGGAATGTCCATCTGGTGGTTGATAAAGCTATCCACCTTGAGCACATTGCCCTCGCGTACGATACCATCTTTGCGAATACGATCTTCCAGCATCTTCATAGTGCAGCAATTCCTCCAACCTGATTTTTTCCATGCCCATGCGTTTGCAGCGCATATTTCTCTTTTTATTTCACCTAGTATACCGGATGCTCTTTCCTTTGGCAAGAGGTTTTCTTGATAAATTTATAGGTTTTCCGCTCTTGTACTTTTTACAGATTCGAGTATACTGTAGTTAATATAAGGTGTGTCCGGCATCTGTGCACCGGCACACAGGAGGGGAGAGCATATATGAAAACGGGTCTTGTGCTGGAAGGCGGTGCCATGCGCGGCATGTTTACCGCCGGTGTTCTGGATGTACTGATGGAGCATGGCATCGTGCTGGATGGTGCCATTGGCGTTTCGGCCGGTGCGGTGTTCGGCTGCAACTACAAGTCCCATCAGATCGGCCGTGTGATCCGCTACAACACCCAGTATTGCAACGATAAGCGCTACGCAAGCTTCGGCAACCTGCTGCGCACCGGCAACCTGTACAGTGAGCAGTTCTGCTACCACACCGTGCCGGAAAAGCTGGACGTGTTCGACGCAAAGACATTTGCAGAGAACCCCATGGACTTTTTTGTGGTGTGCACCGATGTGCGTACCGGCGACCCCATCTATCACAAGTGCCGCACCGGCGATGCCGAGGATATCCAGTGGATGCAGGCATCCGCTTCCATGCCGCTGGCGGCCAAGATCGTAAAGATCGGCCATTATCAGCTGCTGGACGGCGGCATTGCCGATTCCATCCCCGTGCGGTTCTTCGAGTCCATCGGCTACAAACGCAACCTCATTGTGCTGACCCAGCCCAAGGGCTTTGTGAAAAAGAAGAACAAGATGCTGCCCGCCATCCGGGCACGCTACCTGCGCTACCCCGCTTTCGTGGAAGCCGTTGCCGACCGTCACGAGCGCTACAACGAAACGCTGGATCACATTGCCATGCTGGAGCAGACCGGCAAGGCGTTCGTCATCCGCCCGCCCATCCCGCTGGAGATTGGCTCCATGGAGCGCGATCCGGTCCAGCTGCGCCGCGTCTACGAGACCGGCCGTGCCGTTGCCGAAATTCAGGTGGATAAGATTGCCGCCTTTGTGAACGAATCCAAAGCTGCAACGGAAGAGTAACGGCGGTACAAACAGATATCCTGCATGTGCATAGCCCCCACGGGGAAGTATCTCTTTTGATCGAAGCGCAGGTGCGCAACCAGAAGGTCTACCTATGATGTTTTCGCGGCATCACAAAAATGTTAACGTCAACAAAATCATGGTATAGCAGCAGCCCCGGTGAACCTGACGGTCCATCGGGGCTGTTTTTGCGCCGTCTTCAACGACATCGCCGCAGCTGTTCAAATCCACCCGCCCAATAAGTCTGGTTTTGCAGTAATACAAAAACCCCAGCGTACTTTCATACGCTGAGGTTTTTTGGTGGGCGCGGGTGGATGTCGCGAGCCGCGCATCTAAAAAAGCCCCGCAGGGGCTTTTTTGCCCGCCGGACTATTCGGCGGGCCGATGCTGTTCGAATCCACCCGCATTTGTGAGCCTCGCGCACAAGCAAAACAAAAAGCTCTAACGTACTAAATACGCTAGGGCTTTTTTGGTGGAGCGAAGCAACCCAAATCCGAACCATTGCCCTCTGGGGCATCTTTGGCGGCGATTTCATCGAAAGTGATGGTTTTTGTGCCGTCTTTGTAGTTGAATGTAATCAAAACTTTTTCATCATAGAGATAAACGGCGTTCACGAACGTGTTGATAAGCGTTTCCCGGTGGCTTTTCACGTTCGGGTCGAGCTTGCGGAACCGGGTCAGCCAGAACCGAACTTGATTTTCGCTCAACCGTGGCCGAGCGATTTTTTCTTCGGCAATCCGAACCTCAAGTTCTTTCTGCTGGGCTTCCAGCTTTTCCAAACGCGACTTGGTGGAATTGGTCAGCACACCCGCTTGGATGGCGTTCAGCATATTTTCAATGCCGTTCTCTACCTCACGCATCTGCTTCTCCAGCAAAGGGAGAGTGGTGTTTTCCTGATCCTGCAACTCCATCACTTCCGCAACGATGGCATCAATCACGGCATCGTCCTGAATCAGCTTCATGGTTTCAGCTATGACCAAATCTTCCAGCCACTCTTTACGGACGGTCTTTTTCTTGCAGGTCTTGAAACGCTTCGCGGTGGCGCACTTATAATAATGATGAACGACCTTGTTTCTACCCGTACCGCACTCGCCGAACATCATCGCGCCGCACATTCCGCAGAACAGCTTGGTGGTGAGCAAGTAATCGTCCTCGGCCTTGTGACGGGCAGGAGCGCGGCTGTTCTTCTTGATTTTTTGCTGCACTTCCTCAAACAAGTCCTTGTCCACGATGGCCGGGATGCTGTCGGGCATCACAATGTCCTTGAAGCGGTTTTCTCCGATGTACCGTTTGTTCGTCAGCAGCGTCTGAACACTGTTGTAGGTGAACTTCTGGTTGCGGTTGGTGGTCACGCCGCTGTCGTTCAGCCAGTTCATCAGTTCTTTCATAGTTGCGCCATCGTTGTACCGCTGAAAGGCTTCTACCACAAAGGGAGCTTTCAGCGGGTCGACTTGAAAGAACTTCTCCTCATCCACCTTAAAACCAATGGGAATCGTGCCGCCGTTGTACTTCCCCTTCAGAACATTCTCGGTCATGCCGCGCACAACTTTTTCAGAAAGTTCTGCCGAGTAGTATTCAGCCATGCCGGTGAGCATACTCTTGACCATGATACCCGCAGGGCTGTCAGAGATAGGCTCCGTGGCAGATACCAGCTTGACATGATTCCTCTCTAACTGGTACTCATAGTGCGCTGAATCATACCGGTTTCGGGCAAAGCGGTCAAGTTTCCAGACCAGCACAATGTCAAACAACCGTTTCTCGCTGTCCTTGATCATCTGCTGGAAATCCGGGCGGTTGTCGGTTTTTGCGGAAAGGGCACGGTCAATGTAGTGTTTGACCACAGTGATGCCGTTCTTTTCGGCGTAGGCCGTACACTCGCGAATCTGACCTTCGATGGATTCTTCGCGCTGGTTGTCGCTGGAATAGCGGGCATCCTCTTCCGTCTCTCCCCAACTACGGGCCTCGGTCAGCCATCGGTCGAAACTATATTCGCTTCGTGTACGCAACAAGGTATCCATATCGGCAAGCATTCCGAGAAAACGTCCCGAATGAAGTGTAAAAGCCTCCCGGTCTTTACTCCGGAACGCCTCGGCAGCCTTACGATGAATGAGTTGTCCCAAATTAGTCATCATCTGCCGTTGTACATCTACAAGATCGAAACGATAGGGGCGGGAAGCCGATAACTTGTCGGCATCTTCCAGCAACAAGCTCTGGGCACGAATAATCAAAGCCGGATCATAAGGAATCTCAAGACCGGCATTCGGACCGGACTTTTTCACATCCAATGCCGGGCGTGCGGCAACAATAGAACTTTTCTCCGTCCCATTCGTTCCCTGACGGTACGGCCCCTCGAGCAACAACATCCACGCTTTCTGCGTGGCCGGTGAAAAAGCACCGTAACGGCGGGTAGCATACTGCTTCAACCAAGCGCGCAGATCAATACTGTCCGGATGGCAAGGCATTTCAAAAGCCAATTCATAATATACCGGATTCTGCTCGATAGCTTCCATAAACAGCCCCGAACCACAGACAGCAGGATTCAAACGTTTCGCTTTACTGTATTGATTGGAAGCAAGAAGTGCCAGATCACCATGCATATTGATACGTCCGCCGAAATTATGCAGATTCCCCACCACAGTAGGATATCCCCAGAATTCCGCTTTCGAAGTACTGCTGCCACGTAAATCAAGAATCAGCAAAGCCTCTTTAGGGACGGCTTTTACAATAGCTTCGCGCAAGCTCCACGACTGCATTGCCCAAGTGCTTTGAGGATCGAACTCCCGGAAAAGACGATGGATGGTTTCCCCCACAGCTTTCAGGTATTCGGGCGTATCTACCGGAGGCGCACTTTCATGAAAAGGATCGGCGCCATAAACTCCGTGAGCGCCAAACAAACGGGCCTGCTCCTCAAGAAAAACCCGCCCCATACGGGTAAACAACGAATCGGTAGGATCCAACTGAGCCGCACCTTTGAAACCGCACCAGGAACGTTGTTGATTGATATTTGCCGTGGGGTATTTATCTTTTAACTCACGGGGAACGTAACCGGAAAATCCTTGCTGAATAGGCTGCATACCCAATTCCAATTGCCGTGCTATGATTTTCTTCCCTAAAGCGGCATGCCTGTCAATTACGGATTTCGGAAGAGGACCGCCATAACTTTGCAGGTTCTGCATCCATTGCCAGGCAGCATGTCCGGGCCCAGCAAGAAAGGCACGTGCTTCTCGGTCACTGAAATTGAAATGCAACAATGTATTGTACCATACCGCATCCAAACCGATGGTGAAAAGCGGCATATTAACGGAATTCATAGCCATGAAATCCAGTTCTTTTTGCCAGCGTTCCCAATCCCACCAGGCAGCAGTGTAGCTGACAGTACAGTAATTCATGTATACGCGATAACGCCCGTTGATAACACGGCGTTCCCTTTCGCGAGGCTGAGGCAGTTTCTCCGGAAGGTTCAACTGATTGCCAAACCAAGAAACATGTGCCTGACAGGTATACTTCAAATACCAATTGAAAGCAGTGGCCAAAGCAACAGGAGTATTACCACGCAAAATGATTTCTTTACCGTTTCCGTCTACTTCATAAACATCGACGCCATTATCCGGTGCAATGATCTCCAACCGGTATTGGGAAGAATAGCCGGGAGTAACCCGTTCGATAAGCTCATAGATTGCTTTCGTATCTTTATTTGCACCATAAGCCGGTAACAAAAAGATACTAAACAAGAAGATGAAAGTGATTTTGTTTTTACTGATTAAATTCATGGTGTCCAAATATTAAAATTGCGCATCTTTATCCTACATTATATACATTGCTGCATATCAACGGACAAAGATGCGCATTCTTTTTTAATTATCCCAATTATATCCTAATACCTTATGATGTAAACCGTCTCCGGCATTTCAAAATAAAGATACTTATTTATTTAACTATTACCTTACGGACTATTTCTCCGTCTGCTGTTTGCAGCTTCACAATATAAAGCCCACCGTCAGTAAGACTGATAGTATCAGCTCCTCCATCAGTAGTTTTCTGAGCAACCATCGAACCCAATGTATTAAATACGGTTACCATACCGGCTACACCTTCAAAAGAGATGCCGTTGTCAATAGAGCGGACTTTGAAGTCATCTTTCTCAGAAGATAAGTCGATGATACTTACACCTTCAGGAATTTCACCATAGCCTACTTCCAAATCGTCGATATAGCGAACTCCATTGCTTCTGAACTGAATATCGAATGAAGTAAGATCGAGTTTGGCAAGCTCTACATAAATACCATATTGTTTCCATTCGGTAGTAAGCTCTACATAAGGAACTTTAGACCACGCATCACTATCACCACCATTGTTTTTCGGGTCGTACAACTGAGTAGCTCCAATATACATTTTCGTCCCGTCCGTATCACTCTTTGCCCAAAATGTATAATAGAAATCATCTCCTCTGTCTATAAAAAACGGATCGGCAATATAATCCTCTGCATAAACACTCGATACTTGAGTAACACTTACATGCCAACTAAACCAAGTAGATACAATACCGGTAGCGATAATCTTACAAGCCTTATCAGCTTCCCCGTCACGGTTCTCTGCCTTTTCAAAAGTCACTTCTACCTTATTGCTACCCGAAGTCCAGTTATTGTTTGAAGGAGATACCCAGCCGGCCGGTCTCACACCTATTACATTTTCATCTGCATCCTTGATGTCTACCCAACTATCAAAACTGGTATTATAACCATCTACAAAATAAGATTGTGCATTCATGTTTGCACTTACCAATAACAATGCTACTGCGTAAAATAATTTTCTCATACGAATTGATTTAAAAAGTTAATAATTATGTTATTGAAATTCATTTCTTCGAATTGTAATGCTCATACCGGTTCAAAGCTTCCAGAAAATAATAATCGGCATAAACCAAAGGAACATCAATCTCCTGACCATGAGGTATACTACCGACGCTATGCATCAGAATAAAGTTATTGTTAGTGCCCGGTACCGCTCGGTAAGCCGGAGAAGAGAGCGACTTAAGTATCTTCACAGCCGCATCGTAGTACGTATCTTCATTCGGTACGTAGGTAGCCAGTTCCAGAAAGGCAGAAGCAGCAATAGCCGCTGCCGATACATCACGGGGAACTACTTTGAAACGGTCGGGATCATATTTCCAATCGGGAACATAGCCTTCCTGCCCGGCATTAAAGTCCCAATACGGTACCCCGTCTTCCGGAAGATTCGGATGGTTGAGCCAATAATCCGCCGTATGTACGGCTATTTCCAAAAAATTAGGATTCTTCGTTTCACGATAAGCCATTGTATAGCCATAAATAGCCCATGCCTGTCCGCGTGCCCATGCCGAATTATCAGAAAATCCCTGACAGGTAGCCTGATGAAGTACTTTTCCCGTCAACGTATCATAATCTACCACATGATAATTGCTATAATCTTCGCGCAACTGATTCTTTGCAGTCGTCTCCGCATGAGTGGTTGCTATCTTGGCATATCTCGTATCACCTGTTACTTTAGAAGCAAAATAGAGCAGCTCCAAGTTCATCATATTATCAATAATCACCGGATAAAACCATTCATCCTTTCCATTCCATGCCTTACGATAGTTCCATGATTTGATACATCCGGTCACTTCACTGAAACGGGTAGTTAAGGAATTGGCAGCTTCAATAATTACATCCTTATATTCTTCTTTACCTGTAAGCCTATATCCGTTACCAAAACTGCAATAGATAAGGAAACCGATATCGTGATGGCTTGTCAGCTTTTTCATCGGTTCCAAAGCTTCCGTCCATTTGACGGCACTCTGTTTCCAACTCTCTTCACGGTTATGTTCATAGATATACCATAGACATCCCGGATAGAATCCTTCCGTCCAGTCATTCTTCGGAGTGGCAATCAACTGTCCGTCCTTACCCGTAGTACGTGGGTACACAGTAGGTTCGGGAACCGCTTTCAGTTGATTACTCAAATGCTGTTCGGCAACTAAAAAATCATCTTCAATGAGTGCTTTCTTCTTATCCGCTTGCATGCAAGACATGCAAAGAGAGCAACTCAACAATAATAGTCCAATAATTCGCATATAGGTTGACATTTTCATTATATATTCTTTCTCAGTAGCTGTTTAGTAGTAGTCAAGTAGTTAAGTAGTTATCACTTCGTTAGTAGTAAGTAGCAGATAGTATATAGCTTAACAATCAGTAGTATCCTACTTGACTACTTTAACTACTTAACTACTTGACTACTAATTGGCTACTTGACTACTAATCGGCTACTTGACTACTAAAATCACTCTTCTTCACCGTAATACCAGCGCAGATTGCTAAGGGTGAGCCGCCAGGTATAAAATGGGTTACCGCCCCGATACTTATCAACAGCACGTAGAAGGTCTTGATCCATTTCGAGAAGTTCATCGGCAACATACATTGTTCCGGCAGGGCTATAAGGTTTATTATAATCACTACGTTTTTTATCGGGTGCCCATTCCGTTTCTACAAATTCCGTATGCGGATTCTTCGCCGGGTCCAATAAATAAGGTTTCCAGAAATCGACACTTTTCTTAATAGAAGCCCCCCAGTTCACGTCTTGTGCATAAAATTCATCAGCTACCTTATATCCTTCATAACAAGCCATTCCATGACAGATTTCGGCAAAGAACAGTAAATCATAAGAATGGTAAGCAAAAGCATCACGACCCATCAAATCAGTAGTAGTACCATTGGCGTATAGATTATTTTTCACCCAACCGGAATACCTGTTTCTGAAATAAGTATTCACTACGTTTTTATCATTCAATGCCGAACCGTAATAATAAAATTGCTGCATAAGACAAGTTCCCCAGTTATTATCGCGTAAATCATTATCCTTAATGAATACATTGATACGCTTTCTGAACCATCCGTCTATCTCGTCTCTATCTGCCTGCGAAATCACATTGCGAATAATGCTATATCCCTCTACAGCCGGTGTATATACACTTTCGTGAATATTTGATTTGGATACGGCCACATTCACCTTTCCCCACGCCTTCAGATATTCAACAGCTTTATTCAGAAATTTATCGTCTTGCGAGAATGCATAAACCACGCAAAGCTGGTAGATAGCGTTCATTTCACCACTTATATCCACATTATTAGGATTGTTGGAGGTTGAAACGGCAGGAGTGGTTTTCCGGTCATTGTTCACAATTGTTTCCGCCGGATTTCTCATCTGTTTGATGTAAGCGCTCTTAGAAAGATTATTGCCTTTCTTCTCAATATCTTCTTTCATCTTATCATAATGATAACGAGTCATCATCAGATTGGGAAACATTAAATCTACATTGTCCGTAGATTGAGCTTTTCCGGTAAGCGAAGTGCCTACCAACAGGAACAGGAGTAAAATGTGCTTTTTCATCGTCTATTATATTAATGTAACCAATACGGAAACAGTTGTCGCCAACTGATCACAGAGGCAAATGTAGAGA
>ENA-OPCX01001273-OPCX01001273.1-human-gut-metagenome-genome-assembly--contig:-NODE-1273-length-11063-cov-10.831123_pt1 | contig 11063 bp, 18 predicted proteins | sample MGYA00241570_ERZ501491 | MGnify/ENA primary metagenome ERZ501491 (study PRJEB25962, sample SAMEA2042620) | human gut metagenome | biome: human gut; feature: human-associated habitat; material: faeces... | reverse complement strand
TTCATAATTTCGACAACCATTGTTCATAAATACGTGTGGCTATCTGAGCCATCATTACGGGTGGAACACTCATACCACAAATGTAGTGTGGCGATAAACCACAAAAATTATAATCTTGTGGGAACGTGGATATATTACATACCTCAGAAGTGGATAGATAGACGGGCTGCTTAAATGGTATCAATGAATCCAGGTGTGCAGACAATGTATAACAAACTCTATCTTCATAACAGAACTGCTGATTAAAAAAGCCACGTTTACCAGTGAGTTTTTTATAGGCTTCTGATAGTGCTATATCCCCTTGTTCCCTGAGTTCAAAAAGTTCTCTCATTCTGCCTTCATAGGCTCTTCCTTTATAATCCGCAAAAGCACCATATACTATAGGATCCTCGTTAAACTCCATGTTTATATATGGTTCTACGTTAAACAGATTAGATACCTTCAAAAAATTGATCCCTAAATCATGTCTAATGCAAATAAAGAAGATCCGTTCTCTTTTCTGAGGAACACCCATTTTTGACGCATCAAGAAGGAAATGCTGACAATAATAGCCTGCGTTATCAAAATCTTTATATATGCGCCTAACATAGTCTATTGCACTTCCCATAAGTAAACCTTTCACATTTTCGGCTACTACAACTTTTGGTTGTAATACCCTTGCTAAAGCTATGAAATCAAAGAAAAGCGTATCAAGAACTTGTGCAGATTGCCCCTCTCTGAATTTCTTTTCTTTACCCCAATCCTTTTCACGATTTCCGGCAATGGAGAAGGTGGAGCATGGGGGAGAACCGTCCAAAATATCCAAATTGTAAAGATCGGGCGGTAGCTCTCTCTCTCTCTCTCTCAATGTTCGTATATCTTCCAAAAAATTATATCGGGGTGAGTGGTTAGCCACATAACACCGATTAACCTTTGCGTCTATCTCATTGCAGCCAATTACATCAAATCCGGCTAACTTGTAACCCATTGTAGAGCCACCACCACACGCAAAACAAGAGAACACTTTGCCTTTATCTTTCGTGAATTTGGCTTCTGAAAGCCTCCAATTATAGGGGAATTTATGTTTTTGCATTTTCCATATAAATTAAAATGGTAAATCACTTTCACCAGGTCGGCAATCCTCAATTTTGTATTGAGTATCTTCAACTGATTTTATAGTACACAAAACGTATGCTTTCTTTTTTAAAAGAGTTGCAAGCCTTTTCGCTTCTTTTTCCGCACTATCCAAGCTATCATGTTTGCAAGCTGGGGTAGCACACCCTTCCACAAATACCATGTAAAATGTATTCATACCTTTTCTATTTAGCGTTTATCTATAGTTGCCTTTTTACTCGGTGAACGCTTTACAATTATGGGAGAAGAAAGCATTATCTTAAAATACTTAGTACCATCGACTGTAATAGGCTCCTTCTCCATAAGGAAGGAAGCGTTATCCTTTACTTTTGCACAATCAAGTATCTTATTACTTAGGAACTTATTCATAAAGCGAATACCGCCTTTGTCGTACTTGATAGAAAAACCTTGTTCGCTATCGGTTTTGCAAATAAACCAGTCCTTTGTATTTTCTTCATCATTGGCAAACTGAACTTTATCTATATCCTTAATGCCTAATTCAGCAGCAAAAGACTTAGAAATGTAGATCATACCATTTTCACGATTAAATCTCAAAGTCCTTTCTCCGTTGCGTTGTCCTACTGGCTGGCTGTTTTCTTTATTGTATATTACAAGTTTCATAATTGGTAAATTTTAATATTATACGATTGCTATACATGAATATCGGTTTACAAAACTTATATTACTTCGGATAGCATTATTTATTGAATTGATTTTACGGTATATGGTGCTTACTGAAACACCCGTATAATCTGAAAGATCCTTATAAGAGCACCCGGTATCATAAACTTTTAACTTAAATAGCCTATAATCATTTTTCGGGTATTTATGCTTAATGAAGGAAAGAATATCTTTTGCAAGTTTATCCGGCTCTACAAGCTCCTCAACCGATAAACCTTCTTCCATACTTATTAACTGGAAAAATATCTCATTAGGTCTGTAGTATCGGTTTTCTTTAGCTATGTTCCGAAGCCTGGCTCTTTTATAAATTCCCCAAAATAAAGGCTCAAAGTCTATTATTGGCAAGTCTATAAATAGTAGATCCTTTCTCAGAAGCAAATAAGTATCGTGAAAAACGTCCTCATTTAGCTGCCATCCTAAGATACTTCGCAACCGTTTATAATTGAAAGAAAACCAGTAATCAAACCTCAAAACATTGCTTTTCATATCTCTATTGGCTTATACATACGTTTATAGGCACGATTAATTTATAAGTCGCTCCATTGGGGAAACCGTCTTTTATGGCTTCTTCAATCTCGCTGGCTGATGGTACACTTATTCGTTTCCCAAATTCAATTTTGCCCAAGCGTTTTCCCTTGTGATCGAAAATTATATATGTGTATTCATTCATAGGGCTATAATTATTTATTGGGGTAAATTGGGCGTATCACTTCCAGCGTGTCCGCACGAACAATAGCAATACGTTGGTAATATTTCTCACAAGCAGCTTTAAAACCACCACACCAAGCGGTTTTCTTCTCATAATTATCTACTATATCCTTTTCCGCTTTATCCAGATCAATAATAGGATAAGCCATGCCGATACGGATCTGATCGTTTGTATCATGCTGTAAAACTCTGATGTTGATTAAGTTTTTCATATCCGATGTTGCATTATGTGGGGCTTTAGCTCCACTGGTTATTATTTATTGATAACTGTTATAAACTTACATTTAGCCCAAAGCGAAATGTCGTTACTGTTTATGTATTCTTTGTTTCTTGCTTCAATAGCTTTTGCTTCTTGTTCGCTAATTTCTTTTCCGTTTATGAAGTATCGTTTCATAGTTTATTTTTTTAGAATTTCATCAAGTAATTTTTTATCAGCATCCCAAAGATTGTACCCTTTGGCGATCTTTCTTCTTAGATACTCTTTTTCCCCGATCATGGCGATTGCCTTTTCTCTCAAATCTGATGCGCTCCACTTTTCAGCTTGATCTATCAGAAGGTTTGTAAGGCACTTCCTTTCTTCGTAAAGTTCACGTACTAATACCGTCTTTCGCTCTATCTCTTTTAGGGCTGTTGGGTTCTCCATCCACAACTTACAAAAAGCGTCTTTATCAAGGTCTGTATTCATGTAGCACTCTTCTACTTCCGTATAACCATCTGCCGATAGTTTTAAACCCGTTCTTTCTTCAAATTCTTTCTGTGTCATATCTGAATGTATTTAGTTTTATATTCTTTTCGTGTAACTGTTTTTATTACGTTGCAAATATATGTAACATTGGTAATATTACCAAATGAAATAGGTAATATTTTCAAGTGATATTACCAATATTTACCAAGTAAAACATAGAAATATTATCATTATCAGATATATAGCTTTTCAAAAACACTGCAAAATAATTTCAGAAAAAGCATTTTTTAACATTGTGGGAATGTATGCTTTTTGATTTATTCTACTTATTAAAATAGATATTTTAGGATTATAGCTCTGATTTTGAAGAAAACAAGTATAAAAAACATTGGCGTATATATACACCGTTATTGAAAATATTACCTACATTTGCAGTATAACTAAAGTAATATTGATATGAATAAGACACTCTTTAAGAAAGTCAAAGACTTATGTAAGGACACTGGTTTATCAGAGAAGTACCTTACTGCGATAACCGAAAAAATGGGTGGCAGCATTGAGGATGATTCTACTGATGAAGCGGAAATCGAAAAAGTAGCAAACCAAATAGCGGATGTGGCAAAAGAAAGTCAAGGAGAAGCTACCAGGTGGGCTAACAAAGCGAAGGAACCAAAGGAGCCAAAAGAACCGAAGGAGCCAAAGGAACCTGATAACGATCCAAACAAACGGATCTCCGAACTTCAAGCGGAAATGGATAAAATGAAACAAGAGCAAGCTAAGAAAGATCGTGAAACAGCCGTTCAAGCAGCTCTTAACAAGCATGGTATTCCCGAATGGAGAAGAAAAGGTTTGGTTATTCCTGATGAAGAGGATCCAGATGCTTATTGCGCTGGTCTGAAACAAGACTTAATAACTCAAAACCTTATTTCGGAAGATCCAGAGAGTGTAAAAACAGCAAACGCAAAGAATGTTGAAGAGGCTTCTGATGCGTTGCTGGAATCAATTATTGTTAAATAAATCATTTTACAATGAAACGAACAAAAATCTCATTTGTCGGTGAAAAACCGATTTTCACAGGCAGTCCGCAAATTGTACCAGGCGGTTTTAATCTGGATCGGGAGAAACAGCGTTTTTCTGTAGGTGATATTATCCCTGCCGGAACACTCGCTATTTTCGATGAAGTTACAAGAAAGGTACAGATTGTAAAAACAGCGAAGGTTAAAGCTATCGGCACAAAGGATAAGAAAGTTATCACTTTGTATTCAAATGGCTATTGTTCACCCTGCTTTTCTGTTGGAGATAAGCTGTTACAAGCTAAATCCGTTAGTGGAACTTTTGAAGATGCACCTTCTATTGTGTCTATTGAAAAGCCTGGTGTGTCAAACGCTCCGTATGTAATTACACTTTCTGCTGAGATCTCAGGTTTGGCAGTAGATGATGTGCTTGTAGAGGTTGTTGAAAGCTCTACTAATGCTGCTGTTATTGGTGAACCTAACTCTTTAACAATCGAAGAAGTTACTGTAAAAGAGTTTGAAACAGCCATAGATGTTACAGAGGACACTATGCAATATGCTGTAATGGAAAGACGTGTTTTGCCTATTCCCGACAGCATGAAGGATAGCACGAAACGCTATTTAAAAGCGAACTCTCACATTCGATTGTCGCAAACTTATTAAAAGGAGGTGCTAAATGAAATCTATTTATTCAACTTTTACTGGTTTGTTTAAAGATGGCAAACCTATTGATTTTCTCGCAACGTGGAAAAAGACACTGGATAAGGCTTCAGAACGTGAAGTAGCATTATTCCAGAAAACTTATTCGGATGAGTGGTTTGATTGGGAGGCTCCGCAACTCTCTTTGAGAGCTGAGGGTATTATGGGCAAATATCATTTGCGTGTGATGGCAACCCTGATCGGTGATGAATCCCCCACTCCGTTAAGACGTTCTGACGGTTTTGATATTTGGAATGAAGAAATTCCACGTGTCGGACATAAGTTCTTTATGAAGGCTTCCACTTACCGCAAGTTGTTGGAAGTTTATAAATCTCCGTTCTTGAAAGACGGTCAAAAGGTTAAGCAGATTGAAAAGACTTTGCGTAACGATGTGGAAAACGCTTATCTGGGCTGCAAAGATACTGCTGATTTTATGATTCTGAAAGCTATATCAAACTTCGGTGTTTGTCGTTTCATTCCTTCTATCAACAATCCTGGTGGACGTGAGTTTGAAATTGATTACCTGATGGATGAAGCTAACAAACTCGTTTCAGCCTTATTGTGGAATGACGCTAACTCAAAAGCTGGCAAGTTGGATATTATTCTAACTCTTACCATGATCGTTACCTTGTTCAAAAACAAAGGTGTCGTATTTGAAGAGTTACTGATGGCTCCTGAACTGCTTGCATTTATCCGAAGAGATATTACAATTCGAGAAGCAGCCTACGGTAAGGACAAATCCGGCAAGGTTGTTACTATCCCAGACTTGAACACCTTGTTTGCTGATAACGGTCTGCCTAAAGTTCGTGAGATCACCCGTCTTGTGGGTATTGAAAAGGACGGAGAACGTGAGCCGTTAGATCCCTGGAATCACAATATGATTGTATTTAAACCTGCTGGAAAGATTGGCTTTATCCAGCCTTCTATTGAAGATAACGAGCTGTTTGAAGAGGACAATGTAGATTACATGAATGCTGGTAACGGTATTCGTATAGCCAAATGGCGTACTGGTGAATCTACAGGGCAAAAGGCTGGTGAATATACACAAGGATCTGCCCGTTTGATCCCGGTTATCACTGAAATTAACGGTATTGTCTGCTTGCAAGTTAGAGGCTTTGAAGAGCCGGAAGAAGCAGTAGAGGGAGTAACTTTTTATACGAAAGAACAATTCGATCAGAAGGCAGCAGCAGCTTCTTTGGTCGGCTAAAAACGATGCAATATGGTAACATTAAAAGTATTAAAGAAGTTCCAAGACAAGGACAACAAGGAGAAAATCTACCAAGTCGGTGAAACTCTATCAACAAGCGATTTGGATCGTGTAAATAATCTTGTTTCACGAGGAATTTGCAGTATTTCTGCTATCAAGGAGGCTAACAAAGAAGAAAAGAAACCCGAAAAAATTAGCCTTTTTGATAAAGAGTTTGAAATCGGTGCTGTAAAAGGTGCTTTGGCTGAGATTGGCGTTTCAATCAATAAAAATGCTGGCGTTCAAGCAATCACCAACAAGCTCGGTGAACTTACAGAAGAGCAAAACAAGGCTCTTTCTGAAATCTTATGTAAAGAGTAACCTATGACGAATTTAGACGCTATCCGTGCTTTATGCACTAAAATATGTTCCGGCTTCTACCCGGATCAGAATGTACTTGAATTTACCCTTTTGGATAATGGTATAGATCCTTCTAAAAACTTCATCCCCAAAGATGTTGAACTGGTGAAGGCTGCTATCAGTGTCGTTAAGGGAATGACTGAAAACAGCCATTCGGAAAGTGGAATTTCTGACGGGTGGGATGCGGATCGTATTAATAAAAGTATCTCCGCTATTTGTAGGGAGTACAATATAGATAGCTCTGATTTTGTCGAAGAATCTTCTGTATCAGACGGTTCTAACCAATGGTAAGTTATGCAATACAACGGAACAATACAGTATAAGGTTTTATCTGGTGGCGGTTTGGATGGTAACGGTGAGCCGATTATCTCTACCGTATCATGGAGTGAGCCTATACGTTGTCTGTACAAAACGGTAAAGCATAGCAACACAATCTATCAACAAGGTAAGTTTACTGATAAAAGCTATGAGATCCTAATTGAAAGTAGGGATTTTCAAGCTGATACGGTAAAACTTACCAATGATAGAACACAGTTTTTGGGTGAGTTTGAAGTACAGGATATTGAGTTTGTTAATCGCTCAGGAAGAGTAAAGATTACGGTTTGATGGGATTCACGAAGAAAACGCCGGATAGTGCTTTTAGCAACTTTCTTGATGATACCAAGAAAGCCATTATAGGTAGAGCTATTAAGGCTTTTATCTATGTCGGTGAAGCGTGTCTGAAAGAAGCCCGTTTAAACGGCAACTATACAGACAGAACGGGAAACCTTAGAAACTCTATCGGTTATGCCGTGCTTTTTAATGGTGAAGTTATGGAAGAAAGTGCTTTTGCCAACACAAAAGGTGGGCAAAACGGAAAGAAGCATTTGGATAGCTTGAAAAAGAACTATCAAAACGGTATTGTCTTGATTGTATCTACTGGAATGAGTTACGCAGCTTATGTAGAAGCCCGTAATTATAATGTCCTTACTTCTTCCGAACTGCTGGCTAACAAACTTGTACCTCAGATTATGAAACAATTAGGCTTTGAAATGAAATGAATAAGACAGGTGATGAAATAGAGCTGGACGTTTTCAACATTATCACAAACAGCCAACTTGCAAAGGAAATAAAAGGTAACGTTTATCGTGAAGGAACACGAGATCTAAACCCTATGGAAGAGGATATAATTGTATCGTTTCTTACTGGTTTGGATGGGCAGTTTCAAACTGGCTCCGTAACGGTAAATATTTATGTTCCCGACAAAGACAATGGCAGTAAGGTATTGGTTAAAGATGTTGGCAGATGCCGTTATCTGGCACGCAAAGCCGATGAGGTTGTTAGATCCTTGAAACCTACTGATTACAGATTTTCTTTAGGTGCAACAATTAAAAGCTACAAAGCAGAAAAGGTAGCTATGCACTTTGTAAACGTAAAGATCAATTTTGAACTAAAAACATTTTAAATTATGGCAAACAGTGGTATTACATGGGGTAAACCCCTGGTCGAATTTGGGTTAACTGGTGAGGAAGATGCAGCTCCTTCCAGTTTCAAAACAATGCCCACAGCCGAAGAAAATACAGTTCTTCTTACAACCGTAAAAGGGAGTGCGAATGAATTGTACGGAGAAGGGCATGAACTGGTAGCTCGAAAAATGCAAAAGTCTTATAAGCAGCTTGCTATGAGTGTGTTTATTCCTTCTGGTACAGAGGAACCTATTCCAGATGAAGACGGAGTTGTAAAAGATGAATATGCAGTACGCCTTACTCCAGAAGATGATACGCTGGAAGGCTTCATCATGCGTAAATGCTCCGTTGAAGTTGAGGAAGAATGGTCGTCCGCAAAAGGAAAGATGTTAAAATACATCTTTAGCTCATTAAAGCCCAAGACGGGTAAAATGATTGAGAAGTACAAAAAAGCAGAATCATTAGATGCAGGTTAATTGAACTATGAACAAGGAAAAAGACAACATAGAAGGGCTTGTGTCTGATACGATCTTACAAAAGCCGTATTCTATACAGATAGGACAAGAAACATACAAGGTTGCATCTCCTTCTATTGCTACTCTTATCCTTGCTTCTGAACTTATTTCTCAGCTTCCTAAAGTAGAGTTAGACAAAAGCCTGGTTACATTTGAATCGCTCCGTATTGCGAAAGATTGTAAAGTTTTAGGCGATATTGTAGCTACTCTCATTTTAGGAGCTGAGAATATAACTACAGAAGCAACCGTAGTTCAAAAGTCTTTATTCGGTTTGGTACGCACACGCAAAAAGGTTACGATTGATAACAGGGCTGTTTTATCCGATAAGATCTTGAAACGACTTTCACCAAGTAAAGTGAACGCTCTTACCCTTAAAATCATAAACAGAATGGAGATAGGAGATTTTTTCGGCAACGCCATATACTATACTTATGACGACATCGAATACGCCCTGAACAACAAACTAGACAAGCTGCTGTTCGTTTTTGCGGACACTGCAATACAGAACGGACAGGAGCATTTCCACTACAAGAGAGCCGAGATTTACGAAAATCCCTCGCTGGAAAACTTCCTCGGCATGGTAGACGAAGGGAAGATCATGTACGACATCAGGATCGGCTCCTATAAGAATCCGGCAAAACGCAACTACGGCAAACCCCACGACCATGGCAGCGGTTTCAGAATCCGGCCGGTCGATTTGACAAGTCTGTATGCAGACCAGATAATCGTCGAATAGCGATTATTTCGTCCGACGTTTAGAAAAACTGCAAAAGATCGGTATCTTCGCAATAAATCAAACCGCTAAAAATGGCATCCGCAACCATCTCGGTCATCATACCCCTCTACAACAAGGAACGCGAAATCGGCGACACCCTGCGTTCGGTGCTGGCCCAGACGCTGCAGCCGGCAGAGATCGTCGTCGTGGACGACGGTTCGACCGACGGAAGCGCCGCCCGGGTCGAGGAGATCGGCTCGCCCCTCATCCGGCTGATCCGGCAGGAGAACCGGGGCGTAAGCGCCGCCCGCAACCGGGCCATGCAGGAAGCCTGCGGAGAGTACGCCGCCCTGCTGGACGGGGACGATACGTGGGAACCGGGCTATCTGGCAGAAATCGAACGTCTGATCGCTGCCTACCCGGGCTGCGGAGCCTACGCAACCTCTTTCAACGTGGATGACGGACATCACCTGACACCGGGCGACACTCCGCAAACGGAGGGTGTCGTGGATTTCTTCACCGAAGCGCTCTCCCATTACGTGCTGATCCCCTCCTCGACTACGCTCCGGCGGGAACCGGCTCTCTCGCTGGGCGGATTCCCCGAAGGGATGCGCATGGGCGAAGATCAATACCTTTGGACGAAACTCGCACGCACCAGCCCGGTCTGCTTCTCCCCGGCCCGGCTCGTGCGTTACTCGAAAGCCGCTTCCAACCGTTCGGCAGCCATCTACCGCCCGGGACAGACGCGATTTTCCTTCGAAGACCTATACGAACCCGCCGCCCGCGATTCGAGCAACGAATACGTCGCCCGCGCAGCACTGGGCAAAGCCCTCGTCGTCAGCGCCAAAGGCGGCACGGCGGAAGCCGCGCGGGCTGCGAAATTCTTCGCCTACACCCGGCACGACCGGCGTACGCTGCGCAAACTGCGCATCCTCAACGCACTGCCCGTCCGCTGGCGCGGTCCGCTGCTCGCGGCCTACAACCGCCTGGCCTGGGCGATCGCCCGGAAAGGGATGTAACGAAACGCCGGGACGCAACCGCCGAGGCTCCGGCCGACACGACAGTCGGGCGAAGTCCCCCGCCCCCTCCGCCAAACAAAATCCGCCCCGGACGGGCTTGCCGTTCGGGGCGGACCGTATCGTCCTGAGGCGGGAAACTACTCCTCCTCGGCCTCCTTCATGTTGTGGTAGACGTTCACCACGTCGTCGTCCTCCTCCAGACGCTCGATCAGCTTCTCGACCGCCTCACGCTCCTCGCCGTGAAGCTCCTTGGTATCCGTAGCGATGCGGATCGACTCGCCCGACACGATCTCGTAGTTCTGGTCGTCGAGCCATTTCTGGATGGCGCCGAACGACTCGTAGGGGGCGTAAACCGTAACGCCGTCCTCTTCGGGATAGAACTCGTCCACGCCCAGATCGATCATCTCCAGTTCAAGCTCCTCCATATCGACGCCTTCGGCCGGGCGGAACTTAAAGACGCACTTGTGGTCGAACATGAACGCCACGCTGCCGCTGTTGCCCAGCGTACCGCCGCATTTGTTGAAATACATGCGCACGTTGGCCACGGTGCGGTTGGTGTTGTCGGTGGCGGTTTCGACGAGGAACGCGATGCCGTGAGAGCCGTATCCTTCGTAGATGACCTCCTTGTAATCGGCGGCATCTTTCTCGGTGGCGCGCTTGATGGCGCGTTCGACGTTCTCCTTGGGCATGTTCTCGGCCTTGGCGTTCTGCATCAGCTGGCGCAGGCGCGGGTTCATAGCGGGGTCGGGACCGCCGGCCTTGGCGGCGATGGTGATTTCCTTGCCTATGCGTGTAAATGTCTTCGACATGTTGCCCCAGCGTTTGAGCTTGCGGGCCTTGCGGTATTCAAATGCTCTTCCCATT
>ENA-OPCX01001261-OPCX01001261.1-human-gut-metagenome-genome-assembly--contig:-NODE-1261-length-11154-cov-13.888639_pt1 | contig 11154 bp, 9 predicted proteins | sample MGYA00241570_ERZ501491 | MGnify/ENA primary metagenome ERZ501491 (study PRJEB25962, sample SAMEA2042620) | human gut metagenome | biome: human gut; feature: human-associated habitat; material: faeces... | reverse complement strand
GGCTTTCACTATTTTTCTCTGCTTTTCAATATCTGGTACTGGAAGTTCCACCTTACACATTTCCTCCCAATCCATTACTTCACGTACACTGCCGTGCGATTTAAAACGAGCATATCTATCAAATTCAGGGCGGCTAAACCACAACATTAAATATTCCGGCAAAAGTTTCTCTGTATCTATCACCTCAAATACTGTATAAACATTGCTTACAAGCCCTTCTTCATAATCTTCAAGCAATGCAATAGCGATTTTATCTCCTCTACGAGAGGTATCTGGTATATATGTGAATTGTCCTTTTTTAACTATCTTATACTTTGTAAAATCTGTCCCAACAGTATTTGCAATAGACTGAATAAACTGCTTTTGTACAGAAACACCTAAGAGATTTTCTTTTTTTCCTTCCTTATTGCGAATATCTACCTGTCGTATATATTCCCCAAGAAATCTGTATCCTTCTTTCATTCCTACCACCTTAACCAATGTATTTTCTATGAGCAATTTTCACATTGCTCTGCTTGACCATTGCATATTGCAATGTCGTATCTATTCTTCTATGCCCCAAGAGCTGCTGAAGCTGCTCTATTGGCATTCCTTTGTCTATTGCCATTGTTGCAAGTGTTCGCCTGAATTTATGAGGGTGTACCTTATTTAATCCCAAGCGTTTTCCAAGCTGTCGTAATCTCACTTCAATACCTCCGATATTCATTCGATTATACGGAGATTGTAATGAAACAAAAAGTGCTGGATTGTCGTCCTTTCGGCTATTTAAGTAATTCTGCAAATGTATTTTTGTTCTTGCATCAAAATATACTATTCGCTCCTTATCGCCTTTGCCGAAAACCACACATTCTCTTTCGTTAAAGTCTATATCCTCACGATTTAGCAACACCATTTCTCCGACACGCATCCCCGTTGAAGCAAGCATATCAATCATCGCCAAGTCCCTGAGTTCTGTGCAATTATCTCTCATCAATTCAAGTGCTTCATCTGAATAAGTTTCCTTAATGTTTGTTCCGGTCTTAACCTTATGTATTCGCCTGACCGGACTTTTCAAAATATAATCCTCGTCCTCAAGCCAAGAGAAAAAACTGGAAAGTATTCGTCTTATATTATCTATCGTAACTTTACTTGATTTTTTCTTTGCTTGATACTCTGTCAAATAACAACGAATGTCGTCAGTTACGATATATTTGATACTCTTTCCAATACCATCAAGCATTGACTGTATCGTTGCATTATAGTATTTCAGAGTTTTCTCAGAACAGCCTTCAATACGCTTTGCCGATAGGAAAGATTCTACTAAATTCTGTTCTAAAAGTTCCTCATCTTTTTTTATCTTTGTTACCTCATAATCAAAAAGTGTATACTGCAACACCTCTTGCAATCTTTCTGTCTGTGCGTTATTCAGATAAGGTAACATTCCTTGAATAACATCAGTGATTAGGTTCTGTTTCATAGTCAATTCTCCTTTTCTTTTTTAAGAGAACGACTACCAGTGGCAGTCCCTTGTTTTAACTCCCGCCACTGATGGGAGTTCTATTGTAAATGATAATTTAGAAGCGACCGCTCAAGCATATTTTGACAGCCTGTTTTTTGATGAGTCAGAACCTAATTGCACTTTGGCTGATATTGCCCTTGTCAATCCTGTTCGACCTCTTGCTAAAGGTGTCGAAGCTCGTTATTTTGAAATGGCAACGCTTCCAACAAATGGCTGTATTCCAACAGGCGATTTTATTAAGCCTTATAATGGTGGAGTTCGTTTTATTAACGGCGATACACTTATTGCACGAATTACTCCTTGTCTTGAAAATGGTAAAGCTGCATACATAAATATTCTTGAAGATAATGAGGTTGCATTTGGTTCAACTGAATATATCGTTTTTGCATCTAAGGGCAATATGCCATCAAGCTTCTATTATTTTCTAATCAGAAATGCAAAATTTGTCACTTTCGCATTGCAATTTATGAATGGCTCAAGTGGACGCCAACGAGTTTCAGGAGAGGAATTAGCTTCATTTCCACTTTGCCGCCCATCTTGTGAAAATCTTGAAGCATTTGATAAGGTAGCCTCACTTGTTCTTGAGCAAATGAAAGATAACACCTATGAAATTCAGAAGCTGAAGCAACTACAAGAGGTCATAGCAGCAACCATTTCAAGCTGCTAAATTATCATTTACTGCAAGGAGTGTGAAAAATGGATAAAGAAAAGTTAATCAAACTTGCAGAGGACTTATATCAAAGTGCATTTGACGCTAATGCGTATTATGGAATTATGATGCAGTATAGAGAAATGAGCAAGAAGTACAACAATGAAATGAATCTTTCGCCGGCTTTTTATCAAGTAGTGTATGGGGCGTTGCAAAAGGCTTGTTTTATGGAAATTGCAAAATTGTATGATAAAACAAAAGACGTTGTTTCAGTTGGTTTGCTCTTAAAGTATTGCAGAGATAATTTGGACTTATTTCCCGAATATAGAGATATAGTAACAATTAAGGAAGATGGCAGAGAATATTCTTTTCAAGTGCCATACCAGCATCATTTGAAACCAACGGAAGAATGTTTCTATGAAAATGAAGTGAAAAGCCAAAGAGAAATTCTAAAACTGTTTGATACACCTGATTTTGAAAAAGTACCAGTACGAGTTAATCTGACATTTTCAGGGCTTTTAGAATTATATCAAAAGCGTTTTTGCTCTCTTAGCAAGAAACAAGAGAATATTCGTGTTCAAAGAAATAAAATATATGCTCATAATGATGAGAAACATATTTTAGCAGAAGAAAAGGTATGGGACAAAAATCCGGTTACATATCCTGACATTCAGGAGTTGATAGATTTTGCTCTTGATTGCACAAGGCTAATACTTGGGGCATTGACTGGAGTGAGCCGTGCAGTGAGTTATGGAAATATAGATGATATGGAAGGAACTCTAATGCTTGCAAAATTGGGACTGAAATATCAGGATTATGAAATGGAACAGCGACATAAGCAAATATTGAAAGAGATATATGCTGATAAAAAGGAGTGAACGCAATGGCAAATTTTAATGAACACGCATTGGAAATGTCAATAATGGAGTTGTTCAAAGACGAGGGGTACACCTATGTCAGCGGCGACCAGATACATAGAGAAAGGACAGAGGTTTTGCTTACGGACGACCTGAAGCAATACCTCTATAATCGCTATGCGAAAGATGGTATCACACCGAGTGAGGTGGATAGTGTCATTCTAATGCTGCGTAATATTTCCGGTACGATTTATGAAGCAAACAAAGCTGTATTTAAGTTGCTCTGCGATGGATTTATTCTTAACCGTGAGGATAGAACGCAGAAAGACCTCTATATTGAACTTATTGATTTCGACACTCCCGAAAACAATCTATGCAAAGTGGTTAATCAGTTTGAAATTGAAGGCGTAAATAATCAGTTGCGTATTCCTGATGGCATTGTGTTCGTAAATGGTATTCCTGTTGTTGTTCTTGAATTTAAGAGTGCGGTACAAGAGAATACGACCATAATGGACGCATATAAGCAGCTTACAATCCGTTACCGTAGAGATATTCCGGAGATTTTCAAATACAATGCGTTTGTTGTTATCAGTGACGGAGCAAATAATAAATATGGTTCTTTCTTCAGCCCGTATGATTTCTTCTATGCGTGGAGAAAGATAAACTCAGACGATAAAGAACTGGACGGTATCAATTCTCTTGTAACAATGATAAAGGGACTTTTCCGAAAAGACCGTTTGCTTGAAGTTATCAAAGATTTTATTTATTTTCCGGATAACTCAGATAAGGATTTGAAGATAGTGTGCCGTTATCCACAGTTCTTTGCGGCAAATAAATTGTATGAGAATATCAAGGCTCATCTTCGCCCTGAAGGAGATGGTAAAGGTGGTACATACTTCGGAGCAACAGGGTGCGGCAAGAGTTATACAATGCTTTTCCTTACCCGTATGCTGATGAAAAGCAAATACTTTTCTTCCCCGACTATTCTCATTATTACAGACAGAACAGACCTTGATGACCAGCTTTCCAAACAGTTTGTAGGTTCAAAGAAATATATCGGAGATGAAACTGTTGTAAGTATTGAGTCCCGTGAGAAACTTCGTGAGGAGCTTCAAGGACGAGAGAGTGGCGGTGTTTATCTGACTACCATTCAGAAATTTACAGAGGATTTGCAGCTTCTTACAGACAGAACGAACGTTATTTGTATTTCTGATGAAGCACACAGAAGCCAAATCAATCTCGACCAAAAGGTTAAGATTACAGAGTCAGGTGTTCAGAAAACCTATGGCTTTGCAAAGTATCTGCACGACTCTTTACCAAATGCAACTTATGTTGGATTTACCGGAACTCCGGTTGATGGAACAATCGAAGTCTTTGGTGGTGTTGTAGACGCATATACAATGACGGAAGCTGTTAAGGACGGTATTACAGTTAATCTTGTTTACGATGGTCGTGCAGCTAAGGTTATGCTTAATCAGGACAAGGTAAGACAGATTGAAGAATATTATGCACAGTGTGAGCTTGAGGGAGCAAATGAACATCAAGTAGAAGAAAGTCAGAAAGCAGTTGCTAAAATGGAAGTTATTATTGGCGACCCTGATAGACTTCGTGCTGTTGCGGAGGATTTTATCAAGCATTATGAAACCCGTGTGGCAGAAGGTGCAACCGTAGCAGGCAAAGCAATGTTTGTATGTTCCAACCGAAATATAGCATACGATTTCTATAAAATAGTAAAGAAACTCAGACCGGAATGGACAGAAAAGAAGATTTGTGATGACGGGGTTGTTCTGAGTGAAAAAGATAAAAAAGAGTTGAAGCCAATGGAAAAAATTAAGTTGGTTATGACTCGTAATAAAGATGATGAAAAAGACCTCTTTGATATGCTTGGCACAAAAGAGGATAGGAAAGAATTTGACCGTCAGTTCAAAAATCCGAAGTCAAACTTTAAGATTGCCATTGTTGTAGATATGTGGCTGACTGGTTTTGATGTGCCGGAGCTTGATACGATTTACATTGATAAGCCTATTCAGCAGCATACCCTTATTCAGACGATTTCCCGTGTAAATCGTGTATGCGAGGGCAAGGATAAAGGCTTGATTGTTGACTACATAGGTATCAAAAAAAACATGAACACTGCCCTCAAGAAATATACGAATTTTGAGAGCGAAGAATTTGAAGGTGTGGAGCAGTCTATCACGATTGTAAAAGACCAGTTAGAAGTTCTTGGTCAGATGTTCCATAACTTTAACAGCAGTGATTTCTTCAATGGTTCGCCTACCGAACAGCTTGCCTGCCTGAATCGTGCGGTTGAGTATGTGCAGTTGTCCGAAGAACTGGAAAGAAGATTTATGGCAGCAGTCAAGAGAATGAAACAGGCATTTAATCTTTGCAGCTCAAGTGAGAAATTCTCTGATGAAGATAAGGATTATATCCATTTTTATTGTGCTGTCCGTTCTATCCTTTTCAAATTGACAAAAGGCGATGCACCAGATATTGAGCAGATGAATGCTCGTGTCCGCAAAATGCTTGAGGGTGCAATTCAGTCTGATGGCATTGAGGAATTATTTGAAACCGGAAAGCATATATCGGTGGATATTTTCAGCGATGAGTATATGGATAAGATAAATGCTATTCAGTTGCCGAATACGAAAATCAAGATACTTCAAAGACTTCTTTCTCAGGCGATTGACGAGTTTAAGAAAGTCAATAAGATTATGGGTGTGGAATTTGCAGACAGACTCAAGAAAGTTGTTGATGAGTATAATAACCGTCGTCGTGATGAAGCGTATGCCAACGAAGTCCTTGATGATGTTGCGGAGCAGCTTGCACAGTTGTTGTCTGAACTGAAAACAGAAAAGAACTCCTTCAAGAATATGGGTATAGATTATGAAGAAAAAGCTTTCTATGATATTTTGAAAGCAGTTTCCAAGAAGTTTGAGTTTGAATATCCGGACGATAAAATGATTGAACTATCCAAGAGGATAAAGTTGATTGTTGATGATAAGTCACGCTATACCGATTGGTCTGCCCGTGATGATATTAAGGCAAACTTGCAAGTGGATTTGATATTGCTGCTTGATGAGTTCGGCTATCCGCCAGTAACCATTGATGATGTTTACAAGGAAGTTCTTGAGCAGGCAGAGAATTTCAAGAAGTATGCACAGTAAATGAGAGGTGTAAATGTAAATATGTTTTATGACGATTTAAATACAGAAGAACAAGTATCATACCTTATTAAACCAATCCTTCAAGTCCTTCAGGAAGCAGGTGGACAGTTAGAGCGTTCTGAAATTAGAGACAGAATTAGTGAGTTAGATGAGCATATTGCTGAATTTGAACAGAAACTATATACATCTAATAAAACAGGAAATCAGTACAAAAAATTTGATTTTAAGTTTAATTTTGCTATTAAAGAGCTTAGTTATGTCGGACTCATATCTTATGTGAAATTCAATCCAAAGATTACACTTACTCAAGATGGAGCAAATGTAGATTTAACAGATTTTGATGTTAAGACAGAAGTAAGGGATAAGGCTCGAAGCTATTGGGAGGAACATTCGACTAAGAACAAATCGAAAAACAAGCCAGTAGAAACACTGGAGGTTGAAGACGAGGAGAATGAATCCACAGATGACGAATTGTTAGATGATTTCAAGGTAAAACTTCAGAGTGCAATCGCTAATATGTCTCCAGCAAAGTTTGAACAATTTTCACGAGCACTTCTTACAAAGATGGGAGTGGAGTTTACCAACAAAGGCGTTCAGGTGTCAAATGATGGTGGCATTGATGGTTATGGATATCACGTAGATGCCGATGATTTTAGAACAACCAGAGTGGTTATTCAGTGTAAAAGATTTAATTCAAATCCAGTGAGTGAGCCGGATATCAATCAATTTCTTGGGGCGATGAACAAATATCAAGCCGATTATGGAGTATTTATTACTAATAGCCGATTTACCAATAAGGCAAGAGAGGCTGCGAGAGAAGGTACGCCGATAACACTGATTGACGGAAATGATTTAATCAGACTGGTTATTAAATATGAATTGTATATAACACCAGTCACAACATATGTATTGGATGGTTTTTATACCGAGGATTGACATTAACGATAGCATAATTTACTCAAAGGATTTTTAAAAGGGGGCATAGAATGATGGCAAAGCAAAAGACCTATATCGCAATCGACCTTAAATCATTCTATGCTTCTGTGGAGTGTAAAGAACGAAATCGTGACCCATTGACAACAAATCTTGTGGTTGCAGATAAGAGCAGGACAGAGAAAACCATCTGCCTTGCGGTATCTCCGTCATTAAAAAGTTATGGGATACCCGGCAGACCACGCTTGTTTGAAGTCGTGCAAAAGGTAAAAGAAGCTAATAATACCCGAAGGTGGAAAGCACTAAATCGTACATTTACTGGTTCGTCTGATGACAGTACAGAATTAAATGCGAATCCGGCATTGGAGATTGATTATATCGTTGCACCACCTCGTATGGCATACTATCTGGAATATAGTACCAAGATTTACAGTGTTTACTTGAAATACATTGCTCCGGAAGATATTTTCCCGTACTCGATTGATGAAGTATTTATAGATGCAACCAATTATCTGAATACCTATCAGATGACTGCAAGGGAACTTGCCATGACGATGATACAGGATGTTTTGAAAACAACAGGAATTACGGCAACAGCCGGAATCGGCACGAATATGTACTTGTGTAAGATTGCAATGGATATCGTGGCAAAGCATATTGAGCCGGACAAGGACGGTGTGCGAATTGCCGAATTGGATGAAATGTCTTACCGCAGACAGCTATGGAATCATAGACCGCTTACAGATTTCTGGAGAGTTGGTAAAGGCTATGCAAAGAAACTGGAAGAACATGGACTTTTTACTATGGGAGATATTGCAAGGTGTTCCATCGGAAAGTCGAATGAACTGTATAACGAAGAACTGCTCTACAAGCTGTTTGGAATCAATGCGGAATTGCTAATTGACCATGCTTGGGGATATGAACCTTGTACGATGGAGCAGGTCAAAGCCTATAAGCCGGAAACCAATAGTGTATGTTCAGGACAGGTACTTCACTGCCCGTATGATTACGAAAAGGCAAAGTTGATTGTAAAAGAAATGACCGACCAAATGGTGCTTGATTTGGTGGATAAAGGACTTGTAACTGACCAGCTTGTGTTGACAATCGGCTATGATATTGAGAATTTAAGTAATCCGAACCTAAAATATCAATACAAAGGCGAGGTTACGATTGACCGATATGGACGCAAAGTTCCAAAGCACGCACACGGAACAGCGAATCTTGAGAAAAAGACTTCCTCTACTCGATTGATTACCAACGCCGTGATGGACTTGTATGACAGGATAGTTGACGAGCATTTGCTTGTACGCAGAATAACAATCACAGCGAATAAACTTGTTGATGAAAAATCCGTCAAGCAGGAAGATGAATACCAGCAACTCGACCTCTTTACCGATTACGAAGCACAGAGGAAGAAGCAGGCGGAGGAAGAAGAAAAATTAGAACGGGAAAGGCGTATGCAAGAAGCAATGCTGAGTATCAAAAAGAAGTTTGGCAAGAATGCTGTGTTGAAGGGAATGAACCTTGAAGAAGGTGCAACCGCCAAAGACCGAAACGAGCAAATCGGCGGTCATAAGGCTTAAATAAACTGAAATTTGAGGAATAAAATATGGGCATATTAGAAATAGTTTTTAATTCAAGAAAATTTGATTTGAATGATGATGTTCTGATGGGATTTGATAATTACTTTGATAAAAAAAGTAAGGATTATAATAGTTTTTGTTTAGACGAAGAAGATATTAATCCTTTACAAAACTTTGTAGCACAGATTAAGTCTGCTGACTCAGATAGTGTAATTTATGTATCTACTTATGGCTATGAAATCACAAATAGTAAAGGAGAAAAATCAACATACGCCGATGCTCTTTGGATTGACACAGTTTTACCTATTTCCCAAATAGAGAGATATATTGAAAAAAGTGGTGTTGCTGAACCAAGTAATATTTCTTTTGTTGGAGATAGTGATGAATGTGGAAACTATAAAGTATGGATTATAGCTCAGGAAGAGAATAATCCTCATATTATAGAGCTGACTGACCGCAAGAAGATAGACCATATGATAATATTATATTGGGATTGATAAGTTATAAAATTCAAGTTTGAAAGGAGTGTTAAATATGAAATTCCCATTTTATGATGCACCAAATACAGCTACAATAACCTGTTGCCACATATTAGAGAATGGAGAACCTATTTTGTATGTATCACATGATGAAGATGATGGAATGTGGCAATTTCTATGTGGAAAAGCACATGAAACAGACGAAGCAAAGTTAGTATCCTTAAAATCAGTATTCGACTTAGATAATTCTGTTGGTATTCTAAAGGATATGCCTTGCGGTTATCCCCGATCTGCATACGGAATGCAATTTTTACAAATGTGCCGCCGAGGAACGGGGCAATATCTGAGCCGCTGTGGTATTCCGTCAAATCAATGAGACTGGATTCCGGCGGACTGATGTCTATTGTCTTATCCAGCATAGTGGAAAGAGATGTGGACGCAGAACCCATCATCTGATTCATTGCTTCACTGATTGCGCTTAAATGAAGCTCTCCCAGTTCCACGTCTGTATTGGTTCCGTCTCCTCCCATCATAAGATCTGTAATGACCTTAACATCATGCTCCTTTAATATCAGGATATTGCTTCCATCCAATCCAACGGTGAATCCGATTCGTATAAATACACACGGACGCTCATACGCCTTTACCACGTCGTCCCAGTTTGCCATGGTAACAACCGGTGTGGATATTTCCACTTTACGGTTCACCAGCGAAAACAATGTCGTTGCTGCGGTACCCATACTGATATTAGCAATTTCACCGATTGTGTCATTTTCTGAATCACTCAGCTGTCCTTCTGCCGTATCTGATGACGCACCCGGATTATTTAGCAGGGCATTGATTTCTTCCTGCGATAGTACTCCATCCATCACTTACTGCTCCTCTCTAATTACTGACATTACTCTTACTGCATAGTCATCACCCGAAGCTCCCGGCAATGCAGTAAACTTACGAATGTTTCCAACGTAAACATCCAGCTCCTGGTCCACTTTCGTGTCCAATCTAACTATATCACCCACCTGTAAATTCATGAAGTCGTTTACCGATATGGTGCTGTTACCTAAAATTGCTTTTACAGGTATCGGTGCTTTTGAAATCAAAGTTTCAATTGCTTCCGTATAACGCTGTTCATCTTTTTCCTGCATGGTAGAATACCAGTATTTTGTATTCAACTTGTCCATAACAGGTTCCAAAGTAAGATACGGAAGGCAGATATTCATCAGACCTTCAACATCCCCTATTTTTACATTAATTGTAATAATTGCAATCATTTCACTCGGAGAAATAATCTGGGCAAACTGCGAATTTGTTTCAATACGTTCCAGTCTTGGATGTAAATCCACAACATTTTCCCACGGTTCCCGGAGCAGGTCGACGCAGACTCCCATAATTCTTTCTATAATCAGCAACTCTATTTCTGAAAAGTCACGGACTTTCGCTAATGGTTCTCCGCTTCCACCAAGCATACGATCCACCATGGTATATGCAAGATTTGAAGCAATCTCCAGAATAACCGAACCTTTCAATGGAGAAAAATTAACAATACCAAGAACCACCGGATTAGAAAGTGCATTTGAAAACTCAGAATAGGTAACTGCTTCAGAGTTCATCACCTCAACCTGAATATTTTTTCTTAGATAAACCGGAAGATTTGTGGATATCAGTCTGCCATAATGTTCAAACACAATCTCCAGTGTTCTTAAGTGTTCTTTTGAAAACTTGGAAGGTCTGGCGAAATCATAATTCTTAATCTGCTTCTCGCCATTGTCCTTCATTTCTTCTACATCCAGCTCGCCGCTGCTCAATGCCTGAAGCAGGTTATCTATCTCATTCTGAGATAAAACTTCGCTCACGGACTCTCACCACCTTATATTTCATGCTTACTATTTTTAATCCTATACTACAGTTACTTCCGAGAAGTTGACTGCAATGATAAAATCTGAACCAAACTGCTTCTGTAGTTCTGCCAGTATAGCGTCTTTACCCGC
>ENA-OPCX01001247-OPCX01001247.1-human-gut-metagenome-genome-assembly--contig:-NODE-1247-length-11234-cov-4.025226_pt1 | contig 11234 bp, 13 predicted proteins | sample MGYA00241570_ERZ501491 | MGnify/ENA primary metagenome ERZ501491 (study PRJEB25962, sample SAMEA2042620) | human gut metagenome | biome: human gut; feature: human-associated habitat; material: faeces... | reverse complement strand
AAATTAAACAGAGGCTACAAAAGTAACCTCAAAAATTATTCAGAATCTGATACCTCTAATTCATCTTTTAAACATCTATCACAATGTGGAAAATCTTTTTTATCACAATCTAAATCAACACCTTTTAAACATTTTCCTTCATGATGACATTTTGCACAAATTTTTATTTTTTTAGTATCATTTGCCCAAATTTGTAGAGCGTATTTTCTTCCTGGACAAAGAGGTCCAAAAACAAATTCTCCTTCTTTATCTGTAGTTGTTATTCCCTCTTCTAATGCTGCAGAAGAAGTTATTAACTTAAAAGTAGAACCTGGTTCATATGTATCTGCAATTGCTTTATTTCTCCATTTAGCTTGCAACTGTTTATTCTTTTCACTACTATCCATATTTTCGCTATTTTCTAATTCGTATGGATTATTCAAATCATAGTTTGGATATGTAGCCATCGCTAAAATATCCCCATTGTTTGGATTCATAATAATTACATTTCCACCATCTGTACATTCATTATCTATACATGCATTTTCAAGATATTTTTCTGCAATTGATTGAATAGTTAAATCTATAGTTAGGACTAAATCTTTTCCTTTCTCTGCTGCAACATATGTTTCTTCTAATTGCTGCATATCTCCACCTTTTGCATCTGTTAGTTTTTCTATCTGCCCACTTTTTCCTTTTAAAATATCATCATATTTTGCTTCTATTCCGTCTAATCCTTGATTGTCACTTCCACAAAAGCCTATAACTTGTGATGCCACTGTGCTATATGGATAATACCTTTTAGTGTCTTCATCTATATTTATTCCAGCTTCTATATCATTATCTTTCATCCATTGTCTTAGTTCATTTGTTTTATCTTTCTCTACTTTTTTGGCAATAGTTTCGATAGAACTTCTTTTTTGGACTTTTTTTAATGTTTCTTCATAATCTAACTCTAATATATCTGACAATGCTTTACTTACCAATTCTTTTTTATCTTCTGGAATATTGGTAGAATTGACAGTGACAGTTTCTACCGTACTGCTTTGAGCAAGTATATTTTCTCCTGTAGCATCATATATTGTCCCTCTTTTTGAGGTTATCTTTCTATTCAATGTTTGTTGTTCATATGCCAGCTGTTTTAATTTATTCCCATCTACAAATTGGATAACAGCCAGTCTTACTATTAATAATATAAGTAATATTGCAGAAACAATTATAATCCATAACATCATTTTTTTACTTTTTATGCTAGATACAGTTTGCATTTTACACCTCTTACTAGTAAATTTCTTTTTACTATTCTATGTGCTAAAGGCTTGTTTAAATAACAAAAATCCCCGAAAGAAAATTTCTACTTCTTTCGGGGACTATATTTTTATAATTTTTCTAATACTTTTGCTACTCCATCTTCGTCATTTGATGAAGTTATATATTTTACTTGTTTTTTTATATATTCTAATGCATTTCCCATTGCAACTGAATTTGGAGTTGTATTAAACATAGAAATATCATTTTCTCCATCTCCAATTGTTATAATTTCTTTTTCATCTAAATTTAAATATTGGCATATCATATGTACTGCTTTGCCTTTTGAGATAGTAGCAGAAGTTATATCACAATAATAGTTCTTATTTGGCTTTAATTCAGGATTTTTTAACTTTTTTGATTCGTTTACTATCTTTATATCATAAAATTTTTTTGCCAAATATCTTTTTAATTCCAACATTTTTTCAATATCAGGACTTGATACTACACATTGCACAATATTTTCGTTTTCTATAATATTTTCTAATTCTTGTATGGTTTTCTCTTTATCCTTTTCGTCTGGATATGCCGCCTTGTTTAAAACCATTTCTTCATTATAATTAAATTTTATCGTATATCCATTTTCGTGTGCATATTCTAATAATTGTTTTACTACTTTCTTTTTAATTGGTTCACTAAAAATTTCTTTTTTCTTTAATTCGTCATAACAAGAAGCTCCATTTGATGAGATAATATATGGGCTTGTCCCTATTTGCTTTTGATAATTTATTGCATCTTTCCTAGCCCTTCCAGAAGTTAATATTATCTTAATTCCCTTTTGTATACATCTTCTTATCTCATATTGTGTTTTCTCGCTTATTTCTCCTTTTGAATTTGTTAATGTCTCGTCAATATCTATAAATACCGCTTTTATCAATTTATATTTTCTCCTTTCAGTTTTTCTAATTATCTCCTATTCTACTTTAAATATAACTTGACAAAATCCAAGTCAAAATTTTCTTCATCTTTTTTGGCTGTATTTATAAACTCTTCCACCATCTCTTTGGTATATTTACTACTTTTCTTTTCATAGAATTTCTTTAGTGGTTTTTGCAAATCCATCATTACCTTTGTTGCTTTATTTACATTTTGCTCTTTCATTAATTTATCCATTTTTTCCATTTCATGGTCAAAGATTTTTTTACCTATTTTTGTATTTTTAAATTGCTCTAATGTATTTTCTACAGTTAAATCCTTTAAATCTATATATCTTGTAGGTATTTTATGTCCTAATATTTCTTCAAAATCAGTATCACTAACATCTTCGATATTTCCAGTCATATATATACTTGGAAATTCTTTATTTATAGTAGTTCCATCTATTTCCAAATTGGCTTTTAACACAATATCCTCTACATTTTCCCCTACATAGATATTATATGTTCCTTTTTCTATATTCCATTTATTTTGGTTTACATCATAATAAGCTAATTCATCTTTACTTATTTTTATCATTACTTCTTTTTCTTCTTCTGGCTCTAATTCAACTTTCTCAAATCCTTTTAATTCTTTCTTTGCTTTAAATATTTTTGAATTTTCTTGTCCAATATATACTTGTGCAATTTCTTTTCCTGCTACTTTTCCTGTATTTTTTATTTTGAGCCTTACAATAATATCTTCTTCATCTTCTTCTACATTTAAATTAGAATATTCAAAAGTCGTATAACTTAATCCATATCCAAATGGGAATAAAACATTCTTACTTATTTTGTCATAATATCTATACCCAACATAAATACTTTCCTTATATTCTACACTTACTTCTGTTCCTGGATAATAATTATAGCAAGGTGTATCTTCTAAACTTAATGGATATGTTTCTGCAAGTTTTCCACTAGGATTTACTTTTCCAGTTAAACAATTTACCATTGCCTCTGCCCCAGCTTCTCCACCTAGGTAACCTGTAATTATTGCTTGTACATCATCTTTCCATGGCATTAAAATTGGTGAACCATTTGAAAGTACAATTACAACTTTTTTATTTACTTTGCAAATTTCTTCTATTAATTTATTTTGATTAGCTGGAATATCTAATGTAAATCTATCCATTCCTTCTGATTCAAAATTTTCTGTAAGTCCAACACATAGTATTACTAATTCACTATTCTTAGCTACTTTTATAGCTTCTTCTCTTAAAGTTACATCATTTTCGCTTTCTACCCTTTCATATCCTTGTGCATAACTACATTCTATACCTTGCTCTTTTAAACAATCTAATAAATTAGTCAATCTATATGGATTTATCGTAGAACTACCTGCACCTTGATATCTTGGTCTTTTAGCCATATCTCCTATAACTGCTACTTTTTTATTTTTTATTGGTAAAATATCTTCATCATTTTTTAATAAAACAATAGAATCTTCTGCTAATTTTCTTGCTATATTATGGTGTTCTTGTCTATTATATTCTTTTAAAGATTCTCTTTCTGCACCTTTAAATGCATATTCTAAAATTCTACTAACTACTTCATTTAGATATTCTTCTGATACTTTTTTATTTTTAACTGCCTCTATTATTTCTTCTACACCATTTCCTCTGCCACCAGGCATTTCTATTTCATTACCTGCAAGTAAGCCGGAAACTCTATCATTTTCTGCTCCCCAATCAGTTATAACTAAACCATTAAACTCCCATTCTTTTCTTAAGATATTCATTAGCTCTTGGTTTTCGTTACAATATGTTCCATTAAGTTTATTGTATGCGCTCATAATAGACCATGGCTTTGCTTCTTTTACAATCTTTTCAAAAGCTTTTAAATAAATCTCTCTTAAAGTTCTTTCATCTACAACTGCATTTATTGTTCTTCTTCTATTTTCTTGGTTATTTGCTGCAAAATGCTTTACACAAGCTCCTACCCCATTTGTTTGCAATCCTTTTACATATTCACTTGCTAATACTCCTGTTAAATATGGATCTTCTGAGAAATACTCAAAATTTCTTCCACATAATGGTGTCCTCTTTATATTTATTGCAGGTCCTAAAACAATATCTACATTCTCATAAGCTGCTTCTTCTCCTAAAGTATTTCCTAACATGTATGCAGTTTCTTTATTCCAACTGTTTCCTATTGTTGATGAAGCAGGAAAACAAGTTGAAATTTCACTTTCATTAATTCCTAAATTATCTGCTTTAGTTTTTTGCACTCTTAGTCCATGTGGTCCATCTGACATTGTAATACTTGGAATATTAAGCTTTTCTATAGCTTTACTATGCCAATAATCTCCTCCCACACATAAACTTGCTTTTTCTTCTAAAGTCATTTTATCTATTAATTCTTTATATTTCATAGCATACCTCCGTATTTTAGTTATACTAATATATCACAATTTATTCCATAATACAATTGACTAAATTGATTTTACATAATATAATGTATATATTAACCCTGTTGACAGAAAGGATGATCAGCATGGCGTCAACACCTTTATTTTCGATTATCATTCCAGTATATAATTCTGCAAAGACTATACGGGAATGTCTGGAAAGCATTATAACACAATCTTTTCCCGATTTTGAGGTAATCATCGTAAACGATGGTTCTACCGATGAAACCACGGAAATTGTGAAAAGTTTTTCAGAAAATGACCCCAGAATTAAGCTGTATAGCTTTCCTAATTCTGGAGTATCGGAAACTCGTAGACGTGGTATCTCTCTTGCAACTGGTGAATACATTCTCCAAGTTGATTCAGATGATACCATCAATTCGGAGTTGCTCGATCGGCTCGCACAGGTAATCTGTAAATTCGAATTTCCCGAAGTTATCAGATTCCAGTGTGAACTCGTTGGCGACAACCCCGGCAAAGATCACCAGCGATACAACTGTTCAGACAAATTGTATCGTGTTATGCCGGGTATGGAGGCCTTAAAGTTATGGTCCAAATTAGAAAGCAAAAAATTAATCCACATTCAATTTTTAAATTTTGAAATGCGGATTAATTTCCTTTTATTTTTTCTATAATTTTTTCTAACCAACTTTTTTCTGTAGTCGTTGCTGTATTATCAGTTGAAGATTGCACATAATCTTTTTTTGGTAAACTTATATATATCTTTTGATCATTTGTAAGTTTTTGCATTCCCAATTTACTTTTTGCTTCTTCTTCTATTTTACTTAAATTAAGATTGCTTTCTATTGAAACTTGAGTTTGTTGGTTTTCCTTTTGTAGTGTTGCAAGTTCTGCTTTTAGTGATTTTACTTTATTAAAATCTTCTGTTATTAGGGAGTTTCTATAGCTAACGACTAATAGCATTGCAAAAATCAAAGCAATATATACAACAACTTTTTTCTTTAATACAACTGTAGCTCTTTTTTGTTTTGCTCTTTCTTTTGCTTCTTGTTTTATTTTCTCTTTTAATTCTCTTTCTCTTTGCAAGTCCTGACTTTTTTTAGATGTTCTATTTGGTATAAAATCTGGTTCTAATTTTCTTGGACTTGTTTCATATTGGTATCTAGCCATTAGCCTTCACCTCCTCTTTCGTTATTTTCTTTCGAAAATTCTTAATTTAGCACTCTTGCTTCTTGAATTTTCCTCTTGTTCCTCCTTAGTAGCAATTATTGGTTTTTTATTTATAATTTTTCCATAAGATACTGCTCCACATACACAGTATGGCAAATCTTTTGGACATGTACATCTTCCTTCTGCCTCTATAAATGCTTTTTTAACCGCCCTATCTTCTAAAGAATGGAATGTTATAATACATAATCTTCCACCTTTGTTTAAACATTTTATACATTTTAAAACAGTATCATATAAAGGTTCTATCTCGTTATTTACCTCTATCCTGATTGCTTGAAATGTTCTTTTGGCAGGATGCCCATTATTTTGCTTCGATTTAGGAATAGAATTTTCTATTATTTTTACTAATTCTGCAGTCGTTTCTATTGGTGCTTTTTTTCGCTCTATACAAATATTTTTTGCTATATTTCTAGAGAATCTCTCTTCTCCATATTCATATATAATATTTGCTAATTTTTCTTCTGGATAATTATTAACCACATCTCTTGCAGTTAGTTCTTGTGTTTTATCCATTCTCATATCTAATGTATTCTCTCCTAAATAGCTAAATCCTCTATTTCGTTCATCTAATTGATATGAGGAAACACCCAAATCCAGTAATATTCCATCTACAGCTTCTATTCCGCAAATCTTGCAATATTATATCTATATCATCATGATTCCCATGTATATATTTAACATTTTTAAATTCTTTTAAATTTTCTTTTGCTGCTGATAAAGCTTCTAAGTCTCTATCTATTCCGATTAATAGCCCTTTACTTGATAATCTTTTAGCAATCTCTTTGCTGTGTCCAGCACCTCCTAAGGTACCATCTATATAAATTCCATCTTGTTTTATATTTAATCCATTTATACATTCATCAAGTAAAACAGGTTTATGCTTAAATTCCAATACATACCCTCCATTTATCATTTTTTTGAATAGCACAAACAGTTGGAAGTTTTTGATTTCCAACTGTTTAGTAGCTATTCTTCTTTTGTTTCTAGCGGTTTCGTCATTTGTATTTCATTCCCTTTTTCGTGGTATATATTAGCTATTTACATTTGTAATTTAAATATTTTTTCTTAAGTACATAGATAAATAAAATATAATTAGTTTCTTAAGATTTTATCTTTTGTATATTAAAATTCCTCTTTAGTATAGCCCTCTTCTTATCAAGTTTTTCTTGATTTCTCTTTAGTAAATGTTTACAAAACTTCTTTTGTAACTTTTTCTTCATTAGTATATTTTAAATTTTTCTTTTGTATAAAATTTATATAAACTTTTTCAAGTTATATACCTAACATTGTCATATTTTCTGCAATATCATCTGCTGATATATTTTCCTCACTGTTGTATTCTTCCCATTTGTCTTTATTCCATATTTCTATTCTTGTCCCAACACCAATTATAACTACTTCTTTTTCTAGTGTTGCAACGTTTCTTAGATTGCTAGATATTAAAAATCTTCCTTGTTTATCTATTTCGCATTCCATTGCTCCAGATAAGAAAAATCTTACGAAGTCTCTAGCATTTTTATTGGTAAGTGGAAGTGTTTTTAATTTAGTTTCGAAGTTTTCCCATTCGTTTTGTGAAAATCCAAATAGACACCCGTCTAAGCCTTTAGTGATTATGAACTTTTCGCCCATATCTTCTCTTAGCTTTGCTGGCATTATTAATCTGCCTTTGGCATCTAAAGAATGTTCATATTGGCCGAATTAGCACTTCGTTTCACCTCAATTCATTTTTTACCACTTTGTACCACTTCTCTCCACCTGGATAAATTTTAATACAACATTTATTAAATTGCAAGTACTTTTTAGACTTTTTTTAATTTTTTTTATTTCTTAATATTATATTAATTTTTTAATTATTGTTTTACAATAATTACTTTTTACTGTATAATATATTTGGTGATACGTATGAAAAAGTTTTTATTAATTTTGCTTTTAATTATAATACTAATTGCCGCTTCGCTTGGAATATATGGTTATTCCCTATACAGCCAAGCTATAAAAGAAGAGCCTTTAATTAGTAAAATAGAGCAAATTCAAAGTGATGAAAATTATGTGAAATATGAAGACTTACCACAGAATTATTTAGATGCTGTAGTCTCTGTAGAAGATAGACGTTTTTATGACCATGGTGCAATAGATTTACGCTCAATAGGTAGAGCTATATATGTTAATGTTACAAATTTTGATTTACGTGAAGGTGGTAGTACTATTACACAGCAACTTGCTAAAAACATTTATTTTATAGATATGAACCCATTTTCTAGAAAACTTGCAGAAATATTTATGGCATTTGCTATTGAAGATAATTATTCTAAAGAAGAAATTTTAGAATTATATGTAAATACATCTTATTTCGGTGATGGATATTATGGAATTAAAGAAGCTTGTAATGGTTATTTAGATAAAGAACCTAGTGAAATGGACTTAAATGAATGTACCATGATGGCTGGAATTCCTAATGCTCCTTCAGTGTATGCTCCAACCAAAAATCCAGATTTAACTAAAAGTAGACAAGAGCATGTATTAGAAACAATGGTTGGAAATGGATATATATCACAAGAAGAAGCAGATGAAATTATTAATGCTAATACATAAAACTAAACGCATCATAAGTTAGCTAAAAGCTTTTATGATGCGTTATTTTATTTCTATTTAAATTCTATAAATTTATATACTGCCTCTGCAAAACCACCATTTTGTGCAGTAGTGGTTGTTGTATAATTAGCAACTTCTTTTACTTCGTCATATGCATTTGCAACAGCAATACCGACCCCAGAATCTTTTATCATTTCTAAATCATTTAGATTATCCCCTATCGCAAGCACTTCGCTTTTATCTATTTTTAAATAATTCTCTAGTACTTCAAGAGCTTGTTCTTTATTAATTCCTGCTGGCATAATATCTAAATATTCATACTCTTCCCTATAATTTCATCTCTATATTTATCAACTTTTCTAATTAAATTTACTTGTAAATTTTTATTTTTAGCAAACTCATTTTTTAAACTTGCTAAATCTTTTTCTGCTGAAATTACTAGTTTTAATATTTCTGGATTTTCTTTTTCTATATATTCCTGAATATCTGTTACAATTTTAAATTCTAAATCTATATTTTTATCATTTTTAGTTAATTCAAAGTTTCTTAAATCCATATATAATAGTTTTTCTGTTATTACTTCTTTATTAGTGTATAAATGTACGTGTAAGTTTAACTTCTTTGCTGTATTTATACAAAAAAGTACATCTTCGTTTTTTAATAATTTTCTATAAATTTCTTCACCAGTTTTTAAGTTAATTATTTGATTTCCATTTCCAAATATTCCATAGCCTGTACCTATATCTTGGCATATATTTTTAAATAAGGAATATGTTTTGCCTGTGCATATTGTAAAATTTATATTAGAATTATTAATATCATTTATTGCTTTTAAGTTAGTTTCTGGTATTACATTTCCTTTTTCGAACATTGTTCCATCTAAATCACTTGCTATAAGTTTAATCATTGCTACATCATCCCCATGTACTAAACTTTTTACATTATATCTAAAGACAAAAGTTTAGTAAAGCATATTCTTATTTTAAAAATATATATTATTTAACATATTATTTTTTAAGATCCATAATTTTTTAGATAAATCTACGTAATATTTATGTGGATTTTCTATACGTTTAACTTCCTCCCACATACTATCTAATTCTTTTTTAGAATATTTAGCAATTTCTTTTAAGTTTGGATTTTTATATATTAATTTTCCGTTCCTCAAATATTTTTTCTTGAAGTAGTCTTATAGAGTAATCTTTTAGCACCTTTTTTTTCCATGGATTTTGAGGATCAAAAATCATATACTCTCTTTCGTCTATAATTTCATCTGCTAATGTAATTACATCTGCTATTGCTTTTTTAGTTTCGTTATCATAAAAACGATATACTTTTTTAAAGCTTGGATTTGTAACTTTTGCTGTATTTTCACTTACTTTAATTTTTGGTACTATTTTTTTGTCTTTTTCTAATGCAACTAATTTATATACTCCGCCAAAGACTGGTTCACTTTTTGCAGTGATTAAATTTTCCCCTACTCCAAATAAATCAATTTTAGCATCTTGTTCTATTAATGATTTTATTAAATATTCATCAAGTGAATTTGTAGCACATATTTTGCAATCTTCATACCCTGCTTCGTCCAATATTTTTCTAACCTTTTTAGACAAATATGCTAAATCGCCACTATCTAATCTAACTGCTTTTGGTCTATATCCTTTTGGTTTTAGGACTTCATTAAATACTTTAATTGCATTTGGAAGTCCAGATTCGATTGTATTGTATGTGTCTATTAAAAATGTACAATCATCTGGATATAGCTCTGCATAAGCTTTAAAAGCTTCGTATTCTGAATCAAAACTTTGAATCCAGCTATGTGCCATTGTTCCACTTGCTGGTACATTAAATTCCTTTGCAGATAATGTACATGATGTTCCTACTGCACCACCTATAATTGCTGCTCTTGCGCCTTCTACTGCTGCATTAATACCATGTGCTCTTCTTGCACCAAATTCCATAACTGGTCTTCCCTGTGCTTCTTTTACTATTCTACTTGTTTTTGTTGCAATCAAAGATTGATGATTAGTTGTAAGTAATAGCATTGTTTCTAATAATTGTGCTTGTATTATTGGTGCTTTTACTGTTATAAGTGGTTCATTTGGAAATACTACTGTTCCTTCTGGTATTGCCCATATATCTCCTGTAAATCTAAAATTTTCTAGGTAATTTAAAAATTCTTCTGAAAATTTATTTTGTTTTCTTAGGTAGCTTATATCTTCTTCATCAAACGATAAATTTCTTATGTAATTAATTATTTGTTCTAATCCTGCTACTATTGCATATCCACCTTCATCTGGTACTTTCCTAAAAAACACATCAAAATACGCTATTCTGTCTTGCATGTTTTTGTTAAAATATCCATTTGCCATTGTGTACTCATAAAAGTCTGCTACTAATTCTAATCTTTGATTATTCATACCAATTCCTCCTATTTTTGGTACTTATTAACTTTTTGATAATAACATCATATGTATATCATTTCTTTTTGTCAATATATTTTGCAAATAAATATTATCCTTTTGATAACAAGTGGGCAGATGGCTTTTTCCTTCTTTAATTTTTCCCATTTTGTAGCTGATTTAAACTAAGTTGTGTTTCGGTATTTTTAAGGCAAGTAAAGAGTGAGTCAGCAAAGCTAACTCACTCTTTACGTCTAAAAATCTTATATTAAAATATATGTGGTTGCCAATTCTTATTAAAGCAATATAATTTTGAAGGTCTATGTCCTGTATTTTCTTCATATTCATCTGTTTCTATAACCATATCTGCAATCTTTCTTCTAAAATTAGCTTTCAATAATGGCTTGTCTAACAATATTTCATATACCTGTTGTAATT
>ENA-OPCX01001245-OPCX01001245.1-human-gut-metagenome-genome-assembly--contig:-NODE-1245-length-11246-cov-4.555357_pt1 | contig 11246 bp, 9 predicted proteins | sample MGYA00241570_ERZ501491 | MGnify/ENA primary metagenome ERZ501491 (study PRJEB25962, sample SAMEA2042620) | human gut metagenome | biome: human gut; feature: human-associated habitat; material: faeces... | reverse complement strand
CCATCTTTTCAATTTGGCAGCTTTTCTATATTCAAACGCTCTTCCCATTGGAACTAAATATTTATGAGTTATAAGTTATGAATTATATGAGAATGTGAAAAACAGACTTAATTTATTTTAGGCACGGATTTCACGGAATCACACGGATTTTCATGTATGTTTTCCGTAAAATCCGTGCCTAAAAAAGTTTTACACATCTTTATTCCCTTTTTTAACGAAGTTTCGCCCCCAGCTTGTCTTCCAGATTTCTCACCAGTTTGGACATGATTTTATCAATCATTTTATCGTTCAACGTCTGGTTTTCGTCCTGCAACAAGAAACTTACGGCGTAGGATTTCTTTCCGGCTTCCAGATTCTTGCCTTCATAGACATCAAAGAGAGACACTTCCTTCAACAATTTCTTCTCTGTTTCATAGGCAATCTTCTCGATTTCCGCAAACTGCACCTTCTTGTCGAGCAGCAGGGCGAGATCGCGTTTCACAGCCGGGAATTTGGAAATCTCGGTATAGTTTACTTTCACGTTTTTGACGGCTTTCATCAGCTCTTTCCAATTCAGGTCGGCATAATACACCTCGTTGTCGATGTCAAACGCTTTCAGGAGCTTTCTTGTCACCACACCGAAAGTAGCCAGACGCTTACCGCCTCTTGTCTGTACGGACAAGGCCGCAGCATAAATGCCGTCCGTAAGATTGCCGACTACCAAATCGTGCTTCTGCAATCCGAGACGGGCGAATATATTTTCAACATACGCCTTCAGTTCGTATACGGAGCTATCCTCGTCTTGGTGCGCCCATGAATTGGAAACTCTCTTGCCGGTAACCCACAAGCCCAGATGATAATCTTCCGAGTAAGGAGCAAGCGCCTTTTCAGGATTGCGCTTCTCTTCGTTGAAGTAATAGCAATTACCGAATTCAAAGAATCTCAAATCGGCGTTCTTGCGGTTGGCATTGTGAGAGATGCTCTCCAGTCCGCCAAAGAGCAAAGACTGGCGCATGGCGTTCAAGTCCGCGCTAAGCGGGTTCATCAGCATTACGAGGTTTTTAGCGGGATAAGATTCCAATCCGTCATAATATGTGGCGCGTGTCAGCGAGTTATTCAAAATCTCATTGAAACCGCAGCCTACCAATTGCTCGGCAATCAGATTCTGCAATCTGTTGGACTTGTCCCATTCGCCTTTCGTTGTCAGGCTGGACTTCAAAGCCGTAGGAATCTCCACATTATTATATCCGTAAATACGGAGAATATCTTCTATTACATCGCAGTCGCGCTGTACATCCACACGGTAAGGCGGAACGTCCAGCGTCAGTCCCTCGGCCGTTTCACCGACAATCTTCATTTCCAGACTTGTCACGATACTCTTTATGGTTTCTACCGGAATAACCTTGCCAATCAGCGAATGTACCTTCTCATAAGAAAGTTCCACTCTGAAATCTTGGGCGGGAGCGGCGCATACATCCTTTATATCGGAAGATATGGTACCGCCGGCAAGTTCCTTCACCATCAATGCCGCCAGTTTCAGGCAGTAAAGGGTGGCGTTCGGGTCGATACCTCTTTCAAAGCGGAAAGAAGCATCCGTATTCAAGCCATGACGACGGGCGGTCTTGCGCACCCAAGTAGGATGAAAATAAGCGCTTTCGAGGAATACATCTTTCGTAGTTTCCGTAGAACCGGAATCCAATCCGCCGAATACTCCGGCAATACACATAGCCTCTTCCCGGTTGCAAATCATCAAGTCGCGTTCGCTCAATTTGCGTTCCACACCGTCCAAAGTGACAAAGAGAGTGCCTTCGGGCATAGTCTTTACAATCACCTCGCCGCCTTTAATCTTGTCGGCATCGAAGCAATGAAGCGGCTGACCGAACGCATGAACGATGTAGTTCGTAATGTCCACCACATTGTTAATAGGACGTAGGCCGATGATACGGAGCTTGTTTTGCAACCATTCCGGGCTCTCCTTTACGGTTACGCCTTTTACGGTTACTCCGGCATAACGCGGACAAGCCTCGCCGTTTTCCACCGTAACCTTGATGTCCAAGTCATGGTTCTCAACGGCAAAAGCGTCCACAGACGGCTTCTTCAAAGAAGCTGGCAAGCCATTCTGTACCAGATAAGCGTACAAATCGCGAGCCACGCCGTAGTGTGAACACGCATCAGCGCGGTTGGGAGTAATATCCACTTCCAGCACGTAATCACTCTTGATGTTATAATAATCTTTGGCAAGCGTGCCCGGCACAGCCGTTTCAGGCAATACGATGATACCCGCATGGTCTGTACCGATACCTATTTCATCTTCCGCGCAAATCATACCGTTGGACTCTACGCCGCGGAGCTTTGATTTCTTGATTGTAAAACATTCATCACCATCGTAAAGTTTCGCACCCAAAGTAGCTACTACCACTTTCTGTCCGGCAGCCACGTTAGGCGCACCGCATACAATCTGCACAGGCTCGCCCTGTCCCAGATTTACGGTAGTGATGTGCATGTGGTCTGAATTAGGATGAGCTTCGCATGTCAGCACTTCTCCGATGCTCAGACCTTCCAGTCCGCCTTTAATGGTTTGCACCTCTTCTACGCTTCCTGTTTCCAATCCAATGGAAGTCAGCGCAGCGGCGACTTCATCCGGTGTCAAATCGAAATCGACATACTCTTTCAACCAATTATAAGAGATATTCATATCATTATTTTTTTATTGTTTCCAAAAGTGACCCGCAAAGTTAATAAGATTTTTTGGTTGGCAGGGAATTATCAGAGAAGAAAATAAAACAAAAACAGCCGGAACCGCTAAACAAAGCAATTCCGGCTGCGCCTAAAACAAAATAACCGCTGTTACCTGTCGTTTATCAAGCCTCTTTTTCTGCAAATGGCGATGGGCGCTCCAAGCTCTTCCCGCTCCGCCACCTCGATATATCCATCTTGTTCCAGCTCAAACAGTGCGGGATATACCCGCAACTTGTCGGCGCCGGAATTGCAGATAATATCATCCACAGCCACCATCCCATCCGAGGCGTCTATATAATCTCTGATTTTTCGCGTATCAAGTGCTTTGTAATCCATAATCATAAATTTGTTCTTTCATTTTTTACTGTAATGATACGATTTAAAGTTTATCCGCTATGCTGTGCAGCCGTCTCCGTAGCAACTCACGTTCTTCATCGTCCAGAACTCGGCACAACACCCCATACCAACGTATGAGAAGACTGATTTTCACATCACCCCTTTTTTAAGAATTGCTGAACAGTACTGTTGCTCATTCCCGAATCGCCGGCAAGTATACTGAGAGCCACCTTGAATACCTTCAGTACACGACAGGACTTTTCACCTATCAAAAGATAAGGGAACTGCCCATCTTCATTTTGTTCAACTGAAAGAAGTTTCCAAGTACAACGTCGGTAGTAATAATGGTTCTGGTAGTGATGAAAACAACTCTGGCGGTAATAGCGGGAAAGAGAAAATCTGTTAGGATAATGCTTTGGCAGTGACAAGGTGATATCCGAATTATCACCCTAAATTTATCATTTTAGAGTCTTATTTCCTGATAATTTTATCACCTGATTATTTCGCTCAATAAAAGTAACAGCAACATGAATACAAAATCAAGATATATATGGGACATCATCCTCAAAACCATCGTAGTTGTAGCCACTGTATTGACAAGAATATTCGGCCTTATTTCTTACATAGGCTGATAAGAATCATCACGCTTATAATCATTCACTACTCGGCCGTGCCTCAAGGTGTGAGCCTAAGTTTCGAAGATTGTTACCTAGAATATATCCCCACCCCATAGGTATCTATTACGAAAGCAGTCTGACTGTTACAGTACACCCGCCGATACTCGCACAATGGAGCAGAAAGCATCATTAACAGTTCTGCTATACGAATTGCAACTAATTTTTCAAAGACGCTGATAGTAAGATACATGACTTGAATCCGGTGAAAAACGTCCCTGTTTTAATGCGGTGGCAGAATATGGGGAGATAAAAAACTCCCTGTTTTTTATAGGATTTTCTGTCTATTGAACAATTGGATACAGTGCTAGTTCCGAAAACTATGCAAGACTGAATCTAAACAGACTACATTGTTTCTCAAACATAAAGCATATTATACATATTAATATGCAATGAATGCTTACATATATACTTTCTGCAAACACTCTTGGACTGTATCTATCGTAAACATATCAACCACACGTTTATGTGCATTCTCAGCTAAATCAATTCGTAGCTTATCATCAATCAATAATAAATCAATAGCTTTTCCAAAAGCTTCTGCATTTCTATTCTCCACCTCAAGTCCCGTTTCATCTTTAACGCTAACCCAATTCACTCCAGAACCTTTAATAGTAAAAGTCACAGGAACAGCTCTACAATACATGGCTTCTGCTAATACAACTCCAAAAGCCTCATTCTTGGTTACTGAAGGAAAAGCAAATACATCAGCAGCACCCATATATATCTTAATATCTTTATCTGGAATTCTACCTATAAACTTAATTCTATCTGAATGGCTATTTTTTTTCAGTTCTTCTGTTAAAGGACCACTACCGGCAATCAATATAATACAATCAGAAGAAATATATTTTTCCGCTTCAATCAAATATTCAATGCCTTTATATGGTACATGTCTCCCCATAAAAAAAACTATCTTCCTTTTTTTACATACAATTGCTCTTAGCTCATCTATTTCCTCCTCACATCCTTTTAATTGTAGTTTATTTAAAGACACCATATTCGGTATAATAACAGCCTTATTTCTATAGTGAAACAAAGGGACAGAATAATCTAAATATTGAGGGCTCGTTACCAATATTTTGTCTGCTCTTTCCAGTATTTTCTTTTCAATAGGAACAAACAATTTATATAAACTTTTCTGAGCGATTATATCGGAGTGCCAATGAAGAATTAACTTGACCGCAGAAGGTAGACACTGTAATAAATAGACACAAGCTAAAGGATTAGGTACATGTAAATGGACTATATCTGGCTCAAAAACTTTTATATATTTTTTCAAGAGGGAATAAAACGAGAAAGACACTGGTTGACTTGCCACTTCACAAATGATACTTGCTCGCATCACCTCTACTCCATCTACTTCCGACAAGATACTATTACTACTATCATTAAAGCATATTACTTTTTGTATATACTCTCGCTTTAAAGCCTGTACTATATTGAAGCAAACATCTTCAATTCCACCATGATAAGGTGGGTAGTATTTAGAAATATGAAGAATTTTTTTCATTATTATTGAGAATTTAAGAAATCCATCGCAACATCTATTCATATACTATTTGCATTTTCTAAAAAAAGCCCGTATAATAGTATATAGTAGTAAAAATCTATAACTCACTTTAAAGAAAAATGATGTAGAACTTTTTTCTGCACAAGATGAAACATTATTCCCATGACGACGATAAAGCATTAGAGGTTCTCTTAAATATTTAACATTCCGTCCGTGCGTCCAAATGATTGAAGCAATCCAATGTTCGTGCCCTATTGGTAGTTGTGGCATTGGAAATAGCATTTTTTTCATTGGAGCAGTAAATGCCATTAATGAGCCTTGGTAAAAATTAAATAAAACAAATCTAATCCAACTATAATTAGGTTTTGTATATCTAAAAATAGAACTTAATAATACTTCATAGTGTTCGTTTACTACAGAACAGTCATGCATTACGCAATCATAACCCTCTCTAAACACCGCCATTACATTTTTAACCTTATTTGGTAACCAAATATCATCTTGATCTGATAAAAAAATGAAATCTCCAGAAGCCTTAGATAAGGCATTTTTCATATTTAAAAATACATTATAAATACGATAATATGTACCTATATAAAAATTTCGTTCTTTACAATGTATAAAAACTTTTATTCTATTATCATGAAATGATTCTATAATTTTTAACGTTTGATCAGATGAACAATCATCAGATATTATCACTTCATCCTCTACTGATAATTGTCCTAAAATACTTTCTAATTGTTCTTTTATATATTTCTCCCCATTATAAGTTGGTATGCATACTGAAATCATTCTAATTATTATTTATATTATCAAACTTTTTCAACCTTTGTTCTGCTGTACTTTCTACAATCCCCATCTTAGCAAAAATATAATTTTGATAAGGGTGATACATTATGCTTGTACTAGTTGGTAATATCGTATTTCGCATCGCAAACAAACTTATGAAAAACACAATACAAAATCCCAAAAATAAATTATATTTTTTTTGTTTCAATTGTGATAAAAGAAATGCCAAACAAAGACCAAAGGAGAAAGAGAAATATGAACTAAATCTATTACTTATATCATATGATTCATATAAATAAAAAACTGTGATGATAAAAAATAAAAAGATATTTAATATGATATTGTAATAAGGAGTAATGGCCTCTAATCTTTTTCTTTTACATACAGCTAATACAAAAACAGGAACATATAATACAATTCCTACCGTTAAAGACCTTTCTATCTGAAAAAAAGAATTTGTTGTAAAATCTAATAATTTTGTAGCTAACGGGCCTGAAACAAATAATAAACTAATTAAGGAGAACATAAACTCTATCCATTTAATTTTCAACAACATGAACAAAATTCCAACACTTAAAAGCAATAAATGTATCCACGATTTTATATAGCATTTTGATATAGGGTAAACAACTAGTAAAATTATAGCGGAACGATGAAATAATGAAGCTATAACGATAAATAGTAAAAAATGAAAGAAACGATTGGTATTTATAAAACGAATTGAATAGACAAAAAGATTTAATGCAATTACTTGTCTAACCCCGCTCATATCCAGCAAAAAATATGTTATGCTATAATACATTAATACTCCTATCATATAATACTTTTCTGTTGCATACTTTTTATAAGAATTAAACATAAAATTTATAGAAATATAAGATACCAATAGAAACATGATATTTATATCAAACCCTAATGATTTAAACAAAGAATTTAATAAAGCATAAGCTGGTTCTATATATGTATCATCAAAAGAGAAAGTAGATAATGGAGATGATTCATTATAAATATTTACATATGCAAGATAATCAACACCAGTTTCATAACGTAGTCCTGCAATCAGTACCAACATCCACCAGGCTATTTTCACAAAAATTCTTCTAGCTATAGTAGGACATTTATTATAATTAGCAAAAGCACTTAAAGCAATTAAAAACCAAGTAATAAAATAGTACATCTTATTTTCTCAAAATTTTTATCACATAAGAACAGAAAGCGATTGGAATTTCTACATATGAAAGTATCCTTATATTTTTTTGCCTAAAGACTATATAACTAGTCAATGACTCTTTAGGTTCTTTTCTCCCTAATAATCTAATTAGTACATTCCGAACCTTTCTAAAACTCAAATTATATGCTATTGCCTCACAAATAGAAAAAGTAGAAATATAATGTTTCAAAAGTACCTCATCTACTCCTTTCATCATTGTCAAATTAGATTTATTAGAACGGCTATTAGTCACTAATACATATGTAACTAAGTCTACTGGAATAAACCTGAATGACGATGTCACCTTAGCTACTTGCAAAATAAAGTCCCAATCTTCTTTATTACAAAGTTGATTATCAAATCTAATATGATTATCTATCAAAAGAGATTTCTTAAAAATACTACAATGTATCGGCATAACTATAGTTGAATCCCAATTTCTTAATAAATCATAATAGGCATTATTTGCACACCTCTTCCGAAAAGAAGTTTTTAAATGAAGTTGTTTTTCCCCATTCTCATATGAATAATGATATGAGGAGTAAACAACATCAGACTTCGGATATTTACAAAAGTATTTGTATGTTATCTCTAACTTTCGTGAATCTAATAAATCATCCGCATCCAAAAACAATAAATACTCTCCGCGAGATATCTCAATTCCATAATTTCTTGCGTCTGCAACTCCACTATTGCTCTTATGATAATAATGGACTCTGCTATCTTTCATACAATAATCTATACAGACCTCTTTCGAGTTATCGGTTGATCCATCATCAATAATCAAACATTCCCAGCATAAATATGTTTGATTTATAACACTTTGTAATGTTTTCCCTATAAATTCTCCTTTATTGTAACATGGTACAATTATTGATACTAATGGGTATTCTTTCATCATAAATTTATATTTTCACATATTTTACAGCCTCTGAAATACTAGAAATTCCATTTATAACTACTATTTTTTTATACGGCATTATTTTTTTAACGCCTACTCTCACAATAAAATAGATCAAATAATAAATTAGTTTTATAATATCTAAAACACTACATTCATAAAAGTTTTCCAAATTTCTTTTTAACGTATGTTTCAGCGCATATCTAAAAATCATTCTATTTTTTAGCAATGCATAGGCTGCAAAGCGATGAAAATTAAATAAAGAAATTAAATCTTTTCTTCCTAATAGTAATGCTGTATTTAGAGCTGTATCCGCCCAAATAGTCTCAACGCTATAATATGTAGGTACCAAAGGATTCCATTCATAATTACCCCTTAAATAAAAATGTGGTGCATTTTGTAAATCACCTCGATGCTCATCATTTACACTTTGAGATGATGAACTTACACGACACGCACCAGCTATTGTTATTGGATAATCAATAACAATATGCTTTCTTACAACCGTAGAAAGAGAAATACACCCTGATATATCAGGAGATAATCCACAAAAAAATGAACCTATTTTATTTTCTATCTCAAGTAGTCGTTCCCTTAATATTAATCCATGATATATTTTAGGAAGATCATATTGCATATAATTAATAAGTCCTCTTTTAAAAAGATTGTAAAGATTTTTTTGAAGATCAATTTGTATTTCTTTTTTAAGAATTGGTGGAATCATCAATACACCATCCTTATACATTGGTAATACTCCTGGCCAATAATAATCAACTAAAACTTTAGGACATATAGAATCATATCCATTTGAATCAGCCCATTTCACGACATCAAAAATATTAGAAAGAATGGTATCATCATCTCCTATTAATATAACATATTTACCAGTTGCTAAAAATAAGGAGTCATTAATATTAAATATTGATGCTAATTGTTTGGATATATATTTATATTTCAATCTTTTATCACGAATATTATGTTTGATATAATCTGCAAGACTATCATCATCTGAATTATCCTGTATACATAATTCAAAAGATGTGTCATTATAGGACAAGATATCTTTAATAGCAGCTATACAATATTTTTGTCTATTCCTCGTCGGAATCACTATCGAAAGTAATGGCTCTTTCATTCCTTTTCAACTCTATATTAAGTACTAAATATTATTCCTAGAAACAATATCTGATTTTTTACAAACGGTAATAACGAAAAACAACCTATCCCCTATCTGTTTAGACTGTCAAAATTAGATATCTACAAATACTTACTATATTCACTATTAAACACATCATATTCAATCATCACAAACCTATTTTTCACAATCAAACCACCAGCCACAAGGTAAAGCGATAAAACGGGAATAAAAATCCTCTACTCCCAATAATAATTGTTGTTTACCAAAAATTGAATAATAACTATTAGGTAGATGTACTCCTGAAGCATAAAAACCATTCTCTCTAAAATGAAAAAGATCATTTCGTTTGTTATCAGATAAAAAACCATATACCCAATAATTAGGCTCTACTTCTTTTCTTCCCATTAATTGATATCCCATAGATTGCAATTGCTGCTCCCAATAATGACTATTGTTTTTTTGTTGAGTCAATAATTTCATTATATCTTCCATTTGGCAACAACCTATATAACTATTTACTTCATTGAGCGTAGCACCATAACCTTTTATAGAAATATCATAGGTAGAAGATATCTCTCCCATACCATCACGGAATTCAGAACGTTTTATACCAAAATCACGCATCAACAAGGCCTTTTCATAAAGGTTTGCATCTTTAAATATTATAGCTCCACCATCTATTGTATTGGGCAAACGCACAGTTTGAAAAGAATATATAGAAATATCTGTGTTCAAATTACCAGTATAGTTTCCCTTATACTTTGACCCAAACGCTTCTATACAATCATCTATTACAGGGATTCCATGTTCTCTACCCAATGCATTTATTTCATCCACATACCCTACATATCCGCAAAAATGATTATGAAAAATTAGCCTTGTTTTAAAGGAAATTTTTTCTTTAACGCTGTCCGGAGATAGTGTCCCTGTAACAGGGTCAATATCTGCCCATACGACCTTTAGTCCAAAAGTAAATAATGGCATATTAGATGCCAAACAACTCATAGGAGAAGCTATGACTTCATCACCAGGTTGTAAATCTAATGCGGTCAGTACTATTTGTATAGCAGAGGCATAAGAGTTTGTAGTCAACAAATTACCAACTCCTAAAAAAGCTGATAGCTTTTCTTCAAACAAATGCCCCCATTCTCCATAGGACAATGAACCTGAATAAAGTATATCATCTATTCTAGGGAGTACTTTAGGCATGTAAGGCTTATATAATGGTATCATATATAACTATCAAAAATAAAGACCACGGAACTTTAAACAATGAAAATCATTAGGACAATTATAAACCATAATGTTAGCATTAGCAAAATTCATAGATATCTGCAAACGAGCCTGTGGAACTTCAATCCAACCAAAACGAGCATAAAAACTTAACAAGTCGTTCTTACAAAATAACATACCAACCCTTGCACATTGTTTTATATATAGATTAACATTTTCCATTAGAGCACTTCCATATCCCTGACCTTTTGCTTTACTACAAACATTTCCTATACCATATCCTTTGTACAATGAATTATCAATAATCAGATTTATATCAATTAAATTTAAATAGGCTACATCTATATTATCTGATTTCAAAATACAATGAATATCTGATGAAGTTATATTTTTGTCTATCCATTGTAATTGTTCCTCTAAAGGATACTTCCAAGCAGAAGATTTTATTCTTATAATATCAAATAGCCTTGATTTTTTTATATTGGTATGACAAATCGTTTCTAATGAATACATAAATTACCAGCCTCTCTTTATTACTTCAACAATTCTTTCGCGTTCTTCTTTTGAAACCCACCAACCACATGGTATATGTACAAAACTATTATACCATTGTTCCATATTTGGAAGTTCTCGCTTAGACTCCTTGAACAAACTATGAGTATCACTACGATGATGTAAGGGAGATGCTGAGATACCCGCTGATGTCATTGCTTTCATAAATTCTTCACGAC
>ENA-OPCX01001217-OPCX01001217.1-human-gut-metagenome-genome-assembly--contig:-NODE-1217-length-11455-cov-6.133772_pt1 | contig 11455 bp, 9 predicted proteins | sample MGYA00241570_ERZ501491 | MGnify/ENA primary metagenome ERZ501491 (study PRJEB25962, sample SAMEA2042620) | human gut metagenome | biome: human gut; feature: human-associated habitat; material: faeces... | reverse complement strand
AGCTTCGTGCTGACTACCCGGTTCTGCTTGTCTATCCGACTTTTTGCTGGGCGACCTCCCGGTTTGTTCCTTATCTCTGTCATAGGCTTTTGCTTTTAGGTGGTATCTTAAAAATTGCGACCAACGGGAGAAATTTTCTTTGCTGTCAGGCAAAGCAAGGTGTTTCGGTTTACCGAAACATAACCTTGCTCTCCCTAATCATACCGTCTGCCGTTGGTTATTGTGCCGGACTAAATACCCCTGCTCCTTTTCTGTCTTGGGGTGACACGTTGTCCGTTTTCCTGCTTTATTTCCTGCGCTTGGCTGGCACTGTTCTTCTGTTCCAGCTTCCTGCCGCACAAGTAATCGTTCAAGTCCGAATAGCCCCTGTAATTGTCCGAGAAGTCACGCACACGGTAGGAATATTCCAGTGCGATAGCCTGTGTCGCCCGGAATCCGGCATCGTCATTATCGAGCATGCAGTGGATGCGTTCATACGGGAACAGCACGTCAATGGCTTTCGGCACATTGGCGGTAGAATTGAGTATGAGATAATCCTGCCTGTCAAGGTCGGGCATTGTCGGACAGTTCTTCATCCGGAGTGTGAGAAAAGAAAGATAGTCCATAAAACCCTCGAATACCAAACATTTCTCTCTTGGTTCTCCCTGCTGCCGTATATGGGTGATGTCTTTCGATGTGCTGCCCTTGAAACGGGGATTGCGAAGCTCGTAACCTCCTGAATCATTCCTGAATGCCAGTGCAAAATAAGGCTTGCCACCGATGCGGTAATACATTTCCTGCACGTATGGGGATGCCGTTCCGGGAGAAATCCCCCTTTCCTGCAAATAGCGTATGAGTGCCGGATTCTGTAACGGCTGTATTCTGCGTATCTCTATCGGGCTGGCTGCTTGCCTTTTCGTGTCCCTTTCGGGCAGGTCTTTCCCGTGAAAGGAAAAAGAGGCGGTGTTGCCCTGTTCCAGTCGGCAGATAGCACCGTAGGCGTTGCACTGGTGCTGCTTCATCACAAGGTCGATGAGCGTCCCGCCCTCGCCAGTTCCGTAGTCACACCACAAATTGGCGTTATAATCCACCTTGAAACTTGGCGTGTTGTCCTCCCGTAAAGGGCTGCGGTACATCCCGTAATTCCCTTTTTCCGTGACGGGCTGGATTCCCAAAGAGTTCAGGTAATCCTTGATACTGATATTGTTGGCTTCCTTGTAGGTCATAATTTTTATTTTTAAATTTAACGATAGTAATAATGAAGCAAGAAGCGAGTAAGAAGAAGCACGGGACACTACTACATCTATCTTTTTCTTTTTCAACGGATTGTAGTACATGTAGTAACATAGTAATTATTTATCCTTTAAAAAAGGAATAAATATATCCTATATATTATATTGCCGTTTTTTCTTTTTTCCGGATTTCCCGAAAGTTTGGGATTCTATCTTACTTCATACTACATAATTGCTAAACTGTTGTTTATTAAATTGTTATCTATATCCCAAACAGTATGTAGAAGCTACTACATCCCGGTTTTACCCGTAATCATCCCCTGTACGGGAAGTCGAAACAGGCTTTATCCTGTACCCATATACGGGATAATAGTTGTTGTTTATGCGCTTTTGCACCCGTTTGAAACCGATTTTCCGCAATGATTCCCCCAATCTTTTTTCGGATAACTGAACAGGGGATATATTGCGCAGGTGTGCGAGTATCTGTGCGGTAGTCATGAAACAGTTCCTTTCCTCCTCTGCTGTCGGTTGTTCAAAGTATTGCATCAGTATTTCAAACTCGATTGTCTGCACCTCAAATTCCGCATTTGTCAGGTGCAGTTCTTCAATCTCCGCATCATTGAACCAGTAGCGTACGCCCTGACGGTACAGGTACATGATTTCGGAATAGACGTTATCCATGTGAATACTTTCTGCCGTGGGCTTGTCTATGTGCAGGACTTCAAACGGCAAAAAACGCCTGCTGCCTGTCGGGTCGGTCAGGAACTCGTTGCCGTTCACCGAAGCCATGAAGCTGGCGAGGTGGGGGTATTCCTCTATGTAAATGTCATACGGTCTGCGGTACTTCACCGCCGGGGTGGTGATAAGGTTCTTCAAGGCGTTCTCGTTCTGCTTGTTGAGTTCCTTTAGCTGGTCGTCAATGTTGATGAACAGGTATTCGGCTATCAGTGTCAGGATGTCTTTGCCCTGCGGGTCTATCTTCCCGGTAAACAGGTAGTTCTTAAGCGGTGCCGGGCAAAGGTTGTCCAGCCACCACGATTTGAACTGTCCCTGCTTGTCCCCGGTCAATACCAGACAGGTATGGTTCTGACATCCTGTGTCGTTCATCGCGTTGGCTACCACACCAATAAGCCATTTTGTGAAATATTCCTCCCATTTGCCGGGATTGGCTACCTGTACCGTGTTCAGGAGTTTGCCGATATACCCGTGTTTTGCTGGATTCAGCAAGGGCAGGGCGTTGAAATACTCCTGTATGGGGTGCACCTTTCTTGTGAAATCGCTTTCCAGTATCATGCGGATGTTGTCGGTAGAGGTGGAAATGTCAGCCGTTGCGTCCAGTCTGCGCCTGAAAGTGTTCAGGGCAAATTTTGTAACGGGCTGGTACAAGCCCGAAGAACTTGCAGCCCGGTATTCCGTCCGGCTCTTTACGGTGTTGAACCGGAAATCGTACAGGACGTTCAACAGGCTTTCGATGCGCTCGTTCTTGGACTGCCATCCCTCGATGTGCCGTGCATCATCACTTCTTTTCTTTTTCATCTTCATCGGGAAGTCTGTTAGAAGCCGGGACATACTGCTGCTGCATCCACTTTTTGAGTTCCTCCATGTCGAAACGCAGGGTACGCCCACGCTTGACACACGGTATCATCCCCTTGCTGGCTAAGTGGTACAGGTAATTGACCGAATACCCGGTTATACCACTGGCAACGGATATTTTGACTAACACAGGCTCTTTTCCGTCCTGCCGTTCTTCGGGTTGTGCGCCCATGACCGGGGCAATCATCTTTTCGATGTTCTCCAGCCGCTTGAAAATTTCTTCGAAAGGATTATTCATAGGTGCTTGTTTTTTGAATTAGCACCACAAATAAAATAAGAAAAATCGGTAAAAAACAAAGTGTCAGCCGTTTGGAATCGCTTTGCTGCGCTCTGCACCAAATTAATGTCGGCAAATAGAAAACGGCTTTGTGTTCATTACCTTACTTATTTAGAAAGTGGGGGAAACCGGGATTTCTGTTCTCTTATTGTTTCTTTCCTGTTCGCTTGGGGCAGTGGTGGACATTTTCAGACACGCAAGGTCATTTGAGGACAGAAAGAAACAACCTGTCATTCAGCCTTATATATTTGCACCAGTGAAGAAAAACGGAGTATTGACAAGAATAAATATATCGGTTATGGAAATAGTGACGATTGAAAAGAGAACCTTTGAACTTTGGAAACAGAGGTTTGAAAATTTTGTGGGACGTGTGGATGCGCTTTGTCTGCCTTTACGCAGGAAGCGTGACAAATGGCTGGATAACTGCGAGACCTGCCGTTTGTTGAATGTTTCAGCCCGGACGATGCAGACCTACCGTGATACGGGGAAACTGCCTTATTCGCAGATTAACAATAAGATTTATTACAAGGCTTCGGACGTGGAAACATTCCTGCTCGACCAAGTAAGGGACAATTCTAAAAAGTAGGCGTATGGATTTGATAACGAAAGATTCCGAAATCACGCTGGTACTGTTTTCCTCCCTCGACAGGGTGCTGGAAAACGTGGAGTACATGGTAATGAACTATCGCCCTGTATTGAACGGTGAACACTACCTGACGGGCGATGAAGTGTGCAAGCGGCTTTGCATCAGCAAACGGACGTTGCAGGATTACAGGGACACGGGGCTGCTGGGGTATGTGCAGCTTCCGGGAAAAATCATCTACCGGGAAAGCGACATCATGGATTTATTGGAAAGGTTCTATCAGAAATGAAATCTTGAAAACATGGAATCTTGCTTTCTCGCTTTCTTGCTTCCTTGAAAGATTGAAATATTGAAGTATTGAAATATAGCTGTCTTGTTTTCTATATTGTTTGGTTGAAAGCCAGCAATCACGGTTTCTTGAAAACTGTGTTGCTGGCTTCTCTGTGCTTATATAGATAGTTGTTTCTCAACGGCTTGCATATCCCTTAATATTGTTTGGTCTAATACCTTTGCGTAGTGCTGTGTCATTCGGGTGGATGAATGCCCCAGCATTTTAGCCACGTTCGGCAGTGACACGTTGTTAGCCAGTGCGATAACCGATGCGAAACTGTGGCGGGCTGTGTGCGTAGTCAGGTTCTTTTTGATTCCGCACAGGTCGGCAATCTCTTTCAGGTAGCTGTTCATCTTCTGATTGCAGGGAACGGGCAACAAAGTTCCTTTATCCATGCAGTAGGGGTTATCCTTATACTTTTCAAGTATCTGTTTGGGAATGCTCAAAAGCGGGATGTTACAGAGGTTGTTTGTCTTTTCACGGGGTTTCACTATCCACAGGTTGCCGTTGCTGTCCTCTGAAACGTGTTCGGGGCGTAAGTTATACACGTCTATGAATGCCAGCCCGGTATATACGCAAAAGATAAAAACATCCCGTACCAGTTCCAGCCGTTCAATCCTGAACTCTTTCTGCCATATCCGGTTTATCTCGGCTTGGCTTAGGAACTGTTTGTTTACCTCCACCTCGTGAAACTTGATTCCGGCAAACGGGTTCTTTGTCAGCCACTCGTTGGCAATGGCAAGGTTTATCACTTTCTTGAAGCATTTCATGTACCGGATAACGGTGTTCTGTGCGCAATGTTTCTCCGTCTTTAGGTATAAATCGAATTTACGCACCAGTTCCCCGTTTACCTCACGCAACAGCATATCATCTACCTTGTAGTCACGTCTAACCAGTTCCATGAGATATTTAAGGCAGTTATCGTAACGTCTTACGGTGATGTCGGCATAGTCCGTCCCGATTAGCTTCCGGCAGTTGTCGTTATGCTCCTTGAACACATTGTATAATGTCCTGAAAGTCTCGTCCTTTCCCTGATAGCGGTTCACTATGGCACGTGCGGAGATAATCTTTCCCTCCAGTTCCAAGTCTTGGTAAATCTGATAGAATTTCACACGCAGGGCGTCAATGTAATGGTTAAGTTCTACGGAGTTTCGGTCTTTGCCTGTCGATTTCTCTTTTTCCTGCGACCAAAGTGGGACTTTTACGCTCCGCTTTAGTTGAAGTTCCACGTATAGGCGGTCATAAGTGACACGCACACGCACGGGTGCTTCCCCGTTTTTTAACAGTTTGCTACGCTTGATGAAGAACAACACGCTGAATCTTTTTCTTTCCATACGGCTCAATTTTTAATGATACAAAGTTAGGAAATCGAACCGAGAACCCTGTTATGTAAAATAGCGCAACGTGCTGTAAAAGAATGAAGTAAATACCTCGCAGTGGAACATTTCGGGCTTTTAAAAACAGTCCCTTGAATAAGGACGTATAGTTTGCTCTAATCCCACTTATTTTGCCTATTCTTGGAAATGAAAAATCCCTGAACTTCTTTGAAATTCAGGGATTTACATCGTTTTTCTTTCTTGAAAAGTGGTGCCACCAGCAAGAGAACTTTTGTCTTCTCTCTGTTGATTATCACCGTTTTATAGTTTCTTCCATTTGGAAATCCACATGATTTAGCACACGATTATGTTTTATCGTTTGCTTGCTATAAGAACGATTATATTTTCAAATATCTCATTATTTTAATATCGCCTGGGATTCTCCTTGCAGAGTTACCATGCTGATATTTAAAACTTTATATTTTTAGCTTCAAGCATATCCCATGATTTATCCCACTAATTTGCTACATGCTTTTGCGGTAGTTTGCTCATGGAGAATACTAAGCAAAGATAGATATTCTTTTTAACTTTACCAAATTAAAAAGAGTCTACTGAACTATATATAACTAGTATTACAATCAATCATCAGCGTTAGACATGTATTGGTGGAGTTTATCCCTTTTAAAATAGGATAGAATATCTTGTTCAAATTGATTGCTATTGTACCATTTAGAATAATCATAAATTGGAAATATTTTCTTTTCTCCTGTTTTTTTGTTGATTTTTGTTTTTTTATTGATGGATTTATCTTTGAAGTATTCTAAAAAAGCATTCCAGTGAGAAATGAAAGGTTCATAATTCGAATCTACTGCACTTGCGTATTCAGATAATGCACTAGGTTTATACAAAATCGTCATAGCTCTAATTTTTGCATATGTATCAATATCAATCCTTTGATTAGGCTGCTTCATTTTGTTTATTTTATTATAACATAAATATCCAAAATACGCATTATCTAATTTATCTTGTTCTGTTAACTCCTCAAACGTTAGGTTTTGATTTACAAATAGCTTTTTCTCTCTGGCTTTTGTTATATTTCCATTTGTTGCATAATACATTCTAAACAAAAGATTCCGTTCTAAAATATCTCTTTCTCTAATATAGTTGCAGAATATTCCATCAGAAAATTCACCTCTTTTTCTTTCATATAATAAACCATAATGCTCATATAGATATTGTTGTATTCTTATTTGCAAATCATCATTTGAGATTTTATCTGCATTTATGACTGGTGTCTGTTGGTTAGTTGCATTGGAAATATTTCTTATTAAACTTAATTTATTCTCATGATTATTGTTTTCTATAAGAGTTATAATTTTGACTAGCACCTCCTTGCCTTCAAATATTGTTTCGCATCTCGTTGTATTGCGTTCAGCATAAATTCTACTTAGTGTGTAGGATGTTTGTCCCCCATTTATTATTTGGGGGTTCTTTATTATTAATTGAGCTTTATTCTTTTGCCCTATTCGTTCGTTTATATAGGTCTCATCAGATAATATTGTAATACCATTATTATATAAAGCAAATTCATTTGTGGTAGTGCTTAAAACTGTATCAGTTATAGAATCATTCACCTTTTGTCCCTCTAATCCCAAATAGCTTCTTGGATTATATTTTAGAATAGAGTTTTTATACTTATACATAATCTTTGCAATTTCTATTGTTGGAATAAAAAGCACAGTTATTTCGCATTCGCCTCTCTCTGTCTGAACTGTATAGCTTATTTTGCTACCTGCATTTTTATTGCTTAAATCAATATTCACAACAACATCTGAAGCGTTATAAAAAGTGCCACTAATAACAGGGAATACTAAATCTTTATAACATCTTTCAAAATTAAAAATATCACAAAAGTAGCCACCTGTCAATTTTCTTAAATTATTATCATTAATATTATTTAGATTAGCTAATAATATTACTCTGTAAGAATATCTTGCAATATCTTCTAAATTATTAATTTCACGTTGCAATTGTAGAATTTTCCCATTGTATTGATTCCCATAATCATCAAGTGTTTCACCTTTTAATATTCTATCAATATCCATTGATAATATTTCATCTAAAGCTATCTCTTTTTGTTCGAAATTTTTAGTACTAGTTCTGAACTTTGATTGTATTAAATATATTGTTTTAGATTCTTTACTTATATAATATCCATCGATACCACCATCAAAAGCGCCATCTGTTAAGAGATGCTCTCTTTGTTCAAAATCCAATAATCCAAAACTTACTTTCAAATACAAATGAATAAAAGCTCTGGATCTAGCTTGATTTAACCTCTCCTCACTAAGATTAGCTATTGGATATTTATGACACATTGAAGTTGGTGCTTCTCTTAAAATAGCATCAAGTATATTTATTAAAGTATTATATTTTGTCATGGGGTGAAAATGGATGCACAACTGTGTTGTCAATAATTATATTTGCCTATTTATCAAATAATTCTTATTTAGTTATTGATATTTATCAATCGCTTCTTTATAAAGACTATTTGCTTCATCTTTAAATCTATCTTTATTTGATAAAAATGTGCTCATTTTTTCAGATAAATGCTTATAGATTATTTGATGCGCTTTATTTGCAATTTTACTTTCTTCATATGTGTCTAATTCAAAATCTTCATTGACTGCATAATCTAAAAGTCTCAATAAATCTTCTTTCTCTATTTGATCTATTTCAGTCCAAATACTTGGTTGGTTTTTATCTTTGAGATAAAATGCCTTATTGTTTTCAATCTTTAAGTATTTCATATGCTTTGTTTTTTCGTTCGTAATACGCTTCCTTTCCAGCTTCTAAGCAGTTAAAAAGAATCTCTAAGTTTTAAATTTCTTCTCCATGCGCATTTTTTAGGGTTTTACTTGTTGGATGCCCCCAAAAAATATCATACTTTACTTTTTCATCAATTACTTTTTTTTGCGTATATAATAAAAAGTCAGGCTTTATAGAAGCTCCAACTGTATTATTATGTGTTACGACAACTACAGGAATTTCTTTCGATATATCTTTTATCAATTCATCAACTTCATTTTTTAGAAAGATATTATCAAAAGAAGATTCGGGTTCATCTATTAGTAATATATCAAATTTTAGAGCATCACTAATTTCATGTAACAAGTTAAATTCAGAACGCTCACCACCTGAAACTTCAAATCCATATTTATTTAGTGTCTTATATTCTATATCAATAAAATATTTATAAAATTCAACTTCTTCAATTCCCGTATTTTTTAATGATATGAGAAAAGAATAAGGATTGTCGTAATTTTTAAATGCTTCACTGAAAGAAAATTGTCTTCTACTCTTGCTCTTAAGCTGGCTAGCCCCCGTAAATCTTTTAGTTCTTGCTACAACCTTAAATCCTTTTATTTCTTTACTATCAATAACTTTTTCGGTTTGAATTATCTTAGATAATTTCTCAAATTTTTGAATTTTAATTTTGTCTAATTGAATTTTTGAAAAATCAATATCTTCAATAGTTGTTGTAGCCGAGCGAAATCTTAAATCAGCTTTCACTTCATTGATTAAGTCATTTATCCAAAGTTTTTTAAGATTATTTTGATAAATATTATTATGCGTGTGTATTAATTCCAAAAGTAATGATTTGAAATTGTTATCAGGAATATGTTTGTTTATAATGTCTTTATATTCTTTATTTTCAATCAATATTTCTATGGCATTTATAAGCCTTTTTAGATTATCAATACTATCTATTTTGAAATTAGATTCATTATATAATTTACATCTAGAAAAGGAATCTAATTTATCACTTTCTGTTGCATACTTTTTCAATGATTCTAAATACTTATCTACCATTAAATTGTTAGCTTTTATATCTATATCATTTATATCATATATAACACTTTTAAACTCTTTAAGATAATTTTCAGAGACAAGACTATGACGTGTTGTTACCAATTCTTTAAATTTCTCTTCATCGTTTTGTAATAATGAAAATTGTTTTAAATATTTTACGTTTTCAAAGTTTTTACAGATTTTATCTAGAGTGTAAGTTTTGCCAGATGATCTTTCACCTATTATTATATTTAATCCAGTTGATAATATAACCCCATCATCTGTAGCTTGAAAAAAGTCATTTCCTTCTTCTTTTGAGAGAAACACTTTAGCCTTATCAAATAAGCAACCTTTAATCGCTCTTAATGTAGATTCTGTTGCATCAATATATGTTTGTCGCGTAGGAAAACTTGTCATTCCTTCAATAAATCGGCAATCGCTGAATATAACAGGTGTTAGTTTATCTACTTCTTTAATACAGGTTTTGAATTTTCTTAAGCTAGTAACTTCTCCTGCAAAAATAGCATCTCCAAATTTCAATAAAGTTTCCTCTTTTATATTAGGCTTCTTTTCATAATGCGGGATGATAAGATATTTATTTAGAAGTGGGAATATTTCTAAAAGTTGCTCATAAGTTATATAGCTATCCTTTGTTCTGATTAAACTATTAATTCTGTTACATTTTAGATTGAAATCTTCTAAGTCTTCATTCTCGGAAATTAATAATATGTGCCCTCCTTCTATATCAATTTCTATTCCAGGTAGAACCTTGATAGACAGCTCTTGACATATAGTTTCAAACTGGGACTTATCAAAAAGATTATGATTGGTTATTGATATACAATCAATATCCAATTTTTCAACATAGTCTTTGAGCGAATTTAAGCTAAAAAAGAAGCTACTATCACTTATTGAAGGGATTGTATGTATATGTAAATCTATCTTTTTCACTTTTTATGGCTATTTGTTACTCCAAAATTTAAATCTAAAGACGTAAAATTAAAATAAAATTATGGGATTTCAAAATTATTTATCAGAATTCTAGTTATAGGAAGGGTATTACCACCTGTACCCCTTTTTTTTCTTTTTCTTAGGTTTTGGAATTTGCTCTTCATGATTGGTAAAATAAGTTGTTCTTAAAGGTGTAATAGATAGTAATGTGTTGAATGTTGATTCGTTTTCCAGAATAAAAGATTGGTTGGCAGAAGTATCATTTCCTTGTTTAGTATTGTTGGGGATACTTATATGGACAGCTTGATAACCAGTTTTCTTGTTTTCAAGATTGAAAGAAAGTGTCTTTTTTTGATTGTTCTCTGTTTCCCTCTCACTATATTGAAATTTCTCCTCTTGTAGTTTAAGTTGTTCAAGTATAGAACCGTTCTTCATTGTGTTGTGATAGTTGAATGATTCTGTTTGTTGGCGATTGTAATCGAATACTTTATCAAATCCCAGTTCTACTTGTCGGAACAGGTTCACGCGATCAAAACCTCCTGTTATCGTTCCTCTCTTTGTGTTCCTCTGATTAGTCAGTGGTGAGAGTTTCTTTTTATTGGCTTGGTCTTTCCGGCTCACTATCAAATGACAGTGCATGTTTAATTCATTATCGGAACGGTTACGGTCAAAATGGATTTTACCGTAAAACTTTATATCCGAAGCGGATAGTCCTTTGTTGAAGTTATTAGCATATTCAGGAATAAACACTTCACGAATATAACGTTTCATTGCTTCGGCTCGTTCCTGTTCTGTGTTACCCATTACTTGAAGTTCTTTTTCCGATGGACTAACATGAATAGCATAAAACTTAGCATCGGTTTTTAGGAGTTGCCCGATATTACTATCTATATCTTTTATGAGCTTTGATTTATAGATATTATCATTTGTCAGATTGAAAAAGCCTTCGGTATAGATACCCTTTTCCATCCGCTCAAAATCTTCATGTTCTAAATAATTAGCTAGTTGTCGGCTACTACGAGCATTATTATATGTGCCGTTGGAAGGTGGTGCAAAGTCTATATGCATAAGCCTATATATTTATCAGGTTTGTAATCTCTGCTTTTAGGTTATCTTTCCTTTTGCTATCCATCACACCACAAGCAGAAAGTTTCGAATAGAGTTGTATTAGGTGAAACAACTTTTTATAATCCCGTTGGTGTATCTGGTAGAGTGCGTTTATCTGTTTTGACTGGTTGTTTATCACATCGGCATGATTACAGAACTGTTCACTTAACTTTTTGAGTACGGCTGTTTGTCTCTCCTGACTGGCTTCCAATTGGGAGAGAATTAGAGTTTCCA
>ENA-OPCX01001197-OPCX01001197.1-human-gut-metagenome-genome-assembly--contig:-NODE-1197-length-11548-cov-3.574959_pt1 | contig 11548 bp, 11 predicted proteins | sample MGYA00241570_ERZ501491 | MGnify/ENA primary metagenome ERZ501491 (study PRJEB25962, sample SAMEA2042620) | human gut metagenome | biome: human gut; feature: human-associated habitat; material: faeces... | reverse complement strand
GAGGACATGGGCAAGCTGTTCGACCTCGAGGCCGACGGCTACTTCTACTCCCGCCTGCAGAACCCCACCTGCGACATGGTGGCGAAAAAGATCTGCGAGCTGGAAGGCGGCACCGCCGCCATGCTGACGTCCAGCGGTCAGGCCGCCAACTTCTTTGCGCTGTTCAATATCTGTGAGGCAGGCGACCACATCGTGGCGTCCAGCACCATCTACGGCGGCACCTTCAACCTCATCTCCGTCACCATGAAGAAGATGGGCATTACTGCCACCTTCGTGGACCCGCTGTGCAGCGAGGAAGAGCTGGATGCCGCGTTCCAGCCCAACACCAAGGTCGTGTTTGGCGAGACCATTGCCAACCCTGCCCTCACCGTGCTGGACATCGAAAAGTTCGCCAAGGCCGCACACGCCCACGGCGTACCGCTCATCGTGGACAACACCTTCCCCACGCCGGTCAACTGCCGCCCCTTTGAGTGGGGCGCGGATATCGTGACCCACTCCACCACCAAGTACATGGACGGCCACGGCGCAGTGCTGGGCGGTGCCATCGTGGACGGCGGCAAGTTCGACTGGATGGCCCACGCCGAGAAGTTCCCCGGCCTGTGCACCCCGGACGACAGCTACCACGGCATCACCTACGCCGAGCGTTTCGGCAAAGAGGGTGCCTTTATCACCAAGGCTACCGCGCAGCTGATGCGTGACTTTGGCTCCATGCAGTCGCCCATGAACGCCTACATGCTGAACCTCGGTTTGGAAAGCCTGCATGTCCGGATGCAGCGCCACTGTGCCAACGGCATGGCCGTGGCAGAGTTCCTTGAAAGCCATCCCAAGGTGGCCTACGTGAACTACTGCGGCCTGGAGTCCAGCCCGTACCATGCACTGGCTGAAAAATACTTGCCGAACGGCAGCTGCGGCGTGGTCAGCTTTGGTCTGGCCGGCGGCCGTGAGGCTGCAAGCATCTTTATGAAGAACCTGAAGCTGGCAGCCATCGAGACCCATGTGGCCGATGCCCGCACCTGTTGCCTGAACCCTGCATCCAGCACCCACCGCCAGATGAACGATGAGCAGCTGAAAGCCGCTGGTGTGCCCGCAGAGCTGGTGCGCATGAGCTGTGGTCTGGAAAGCAGCGAAGACCTCATCGCAGATATTGCACAGGCGCTGGATAAGATCTAAAAGGTGAGTTCAGCAGCATCTATCGGTTCCGGCCCTTCTCGTAAAAACGCGTTTGGAGCGCCCCGCAGGGCGCGACAAACGCAAAATATAAAAAATAAATTCCGCTGAAGATAGCCAGAGCGTCAGCGGAGGCTATTCTAAATCGTTAGGAGTACGAACTATGCCGCTGATCATCCCCAAGACCTTGCCTGCTTACGATGCCCTCTACAACGAGAATATCTTCGTCATGCATCGTGAGCGCGCTCTTGCCCAGCACATCCGCCCGCTGGAGATCCTGATCCTGAACCTGATGCCCACCAAGATCACCACTGAGACCCAGATCGCCCGTCTGCTGGCAAATACCCCGCTGCAGGTGCACATGACCCTGCTGCAGACGGCCAGCCATGCGGCGACCCACGTTTCGGCAGCACACCTCGAATCGTTCTATAAGAACTTCAACGAGGTGAAGAACAACCGCTACGACGGCATGATCATCACCGGCGCACCGGTGGAGACCATGGACTTTGAGCAGGTGGATTACTGGCCGGAGCTGTGCGAGATCATGGACTTCAGCGAGACGAACGTCTACTCCACCCTGCATGTGTGCTGGGGCGCACAGGCGGGCCTGTACTACCACTACGGCGTGCACAAGCAGCTGCTGCCGGAAAAGATGTTCGGCGTGTTCGAGCACCGGGTCACCCGCCCGTCGAACCCTTTGGTGCGCGGCTTTGACGAGGTGTTCTATGCGCCCCACAGCCGCCACACCGGCATCAGCCGCGAGGATGTGGACAACTGTAAGGCTTTGCGCATCCTTGCCGAGAGCGATGCGGCCGGGCCCTTCCTTATGAGCACCGAGAACGGACGGCAGATCTTTGTCACCGGCCACCCGGAATATGACAAATACACGCTGGATTCAGAGTACCGCCGCGATGTGGACAAGGGCCTGCCCATCCATGTGCCGGTGAATTACTACCCAGACGATGATCCCACAAAGCCGCCGCTGTTCCGCTGGCGTGCCCACGCCCACCTGCTGTATGAGAACTGGCTGAACTACTATGTCTACCAGAACACCCCCTACGATCTGGGCGAGATCCAGCGCGTAAAGCACGAATAAATGCACAAAAACCGGTATTGCGTCAAAATTGCGCGATACCGGTTTTTATGTTATACTGTTCCTGCGGCCCTTCTCCATTCCCCTAACCGCGGAAAGGAGGTGGTAACCAATGGAAGCCTTCATCTCATTTATACAGACTGTCGGAGCAGAGGTAGTTGCCTACTATCTGTGCAAGTGGCTTGACAGCCTGTTCTTCAAGGGCAGTAAGCACTAACCCAAGAAGCCCCCCGGTAGTATCAGTACCGGGGGGCTTTTGGTTTTTTCGTGGTAACCACGGAACAGGCCTTCATCTCATTGCCTATCTTTAGTATATGCAGTTTTGGGCAAAAGTCAAGCGATGAAATGTAAATTATTTTTTACGCCTTACCGGCTTTTTCTTGCGCACGCTGTAGCCAAAGGTGCCCAGCTTTTTGCCCAGTGCCAGATATTCGCCGTGGCTGTAGACGATGAGCTTTGCCTTTTCGAGACACAGCTTGCCGTTTTCGTCCAGCAGGCTTTCGTCCACATCACAGGCCACCACTTCGGCAAGGAACAGGTCGTGGCTGCCCAGCGGGATCACCTGAGTTACCTTGCATTCCAGATTGACCGGGCTTTCTTCCAGAATGGGGCAGTCGGTCAGCACGCTGCCGGGGGCAGAATGCAGGCCGCAGGCGGCAAATTTATCCACATCACGGCCGCTTTTCACGCCGCACCAGTCCACCGAACGCACCAGCGCTTCGGTGGGCAGATTGATGGCAAACTGTCCGCTTTCCTGAATGAGGTGGTGGCTGTAGCGCTCCGGCCGCACGCTGATGGACACCATGCTGGGCTGGGTGCAGATGGTGCCCGTCCAGCCGATGGTGATGAGGTTTGGCTTTTCCAGCCCGCCGCAGGACACCAGTACCGGCGGTTCCGGGTTCAGCAGGGTGCTGCCCCGCCAGCTCTGTTTGCTCATCCGTGATACTTCCTTTCGTAGGGTGCCCAGGTGCGCTCGCTGATGATGTAGCGCGGGCGGGCTTTCGTCTCCATATAAATTTTGCCGATATACTCGCCGATCACGCCTAAACACACCAGCTGCACGCCGCCCACAAAGCAGACGATGCAGATAGTGGAGGCCCAGCCGGCCACCACGCTGCCCATGGCAGCTTCGATGATGGCCCAGATGACTCCGATAAAGCTGATCAGGCTCACAAAGATGCCAGATCCGGTAATAAGGCGGATGGGCTTGTTGGAAAGACTGGTGATGCCGTCAAAGGCAAGGGCCAGCATCTTGCTCAGCGGATAGTGGCTCTCACCGGCAAGGCGTTCGTGGCGCTCATAGGTGACTACCTCGCTCTTGAAGCCAACCAGCGGCACCATGCCGCGCAGGAAAATGTTCACTTCCCTGTAGTCGGCAAAGCTTTCCAGCACACGGGTGCTGATGAGGCGGTAGTCTGCGTGGTTGAACACGATGTCTGCGCCCAGAGCGTTCATCAAATGGTAAAAGCCCTCGGCGGTGAAGCGCTTGAAGAAGGTGTCTGTATCGCGGCGGCTGCGCACGCCGTAGACCACCTCGGCACCGTCCAGATACTTTTTAACCATCTCGTCCATGGCGTTGATGTCGTCCTGACCATCGCAGTCGATGGAAATGGTAACATCGCAGGTGCCGCTGTGCAGTGCCTCCATCAAGCCTGCCAGCACGGCGTTCTGGTGGCCGCGGTTGCGGCTCTGGGAAATGCCGATGTAGTGCTCGTCCTGTGCGGCAAAACTCTGGATCAGTTCCCATGTCTTGTCTTTGGAGCCGTCGTTCACGAACAGCACCCGGCTCTTCTCGCTCACAAGGCCCTGTGCGGCAAGGCCGCTGATCTTTTCCAGAAACATGGGCGCTGTAATGGGCAGCACCTGCTCCTCGTTGTAGCAGGGGATCACGATCCATAAAATCGGTTTTGACATATTTAAAAATACTCCTATATTAAAAATAACAAGAGGATGCCGCTGACGGTTACGGCCTTCCAGTGGAAAAGAGTTTTAGAAAAATCCGTAGATTTTTCTAAAACTCAAATATAAAAATAAAATTCAAGCTGAATACAGCCAAAGCGCACGCGGCGGCTATTCAAATGGTCACTGCACCATTTGCTTCAGTACCTCAGGCTCCAGCAGCTTGAAGCTGCTTTTGTAGGTGTCCAGCAGGCCGTCCCGCTGCATCTGGCTCAGCTCGCGGCTGAGGGCGCTGCGGTCGCAGTTCAGGTAATCTGCCAGCTGGATGCGGGAGAACGGGATGCTGAAGGTCAGGCTGCCAGCCCGCTCGGCTTCACTGAGCAGATAGGCGCACACTTTGGCCCGCAGGCTTTTGAGCACCAGCAGGTCGATGCGGCGGGAGAGGGAAAAATATTTATCGCTGATGGTGCGCACCAGATTGCGCAATGTCTGCTGGTGCGCCGGACTGCCATCCGAAAGCAGCAGCCGCTCGTAGGGGATCAGCAGCACCTCGCAGGGCGCCGAAGCCATCACCGTGACCGGGCTTGCCAGACTGGAACCGCTCAGCACATCGCCGAACACGCCGCCCGGTTCCATGTGGGTGATGGGAATGCGCGCACCCTGCGGCCCGGGACGGTAGGCTTCCAGCTCACCGGACAGCACGATGCCCACCCTGCGGTTGGGTTCGCCCGCCAGAACAAGCGCTTCGCCTTTGCCGTAGCTGCGCATAACGGAACCCAGCTGGGCCAGCAGGGTCTGCAGCTCTTCAGGGGTCAGACCATTGAATAAAGAGGTGGAGCATAACAGCGGAAGAAAGTTTTTCATCACAATTCCGTGGGAAAGATCCGGCTTCCCACAGCCCTCCTGCAATTCCGTTGCACACGCAACGGTATTTTTGACTCTATTATAGTAAACTTAGACCCGCAAAGCAAATGATTTTGCAAATTTGCCTTGTAAAAAATATGAAAAGACCGACCCATGGTTCTGTGCAAAATTTTCAGGCACAAAACGGCGCGGTCTTGTGAGGAAAGAGGGAATCCCTGCATGAAAAAACTGACATCCATGCTGCTGGCTCTGGCCCTTGTGCTGAGCCTTGCCGCCTGCGGCGGTGCGGCATCCAGCTCTGTTGCATCCAGTGCAGCTTCCAGCGAAGCTGTCTCCGAGGCTGCTTCGGAAGCCGCTTCCAGTGAGGAAGCCAAGGAACTGTCCACCACCGATGCTCTGCGCATTGCCGGCCTGAAAGGCCCCACCACCATGGGCCTTGTCAACCTGTTGAGCATGGAAGAGGATGGCACCGCTTCCATGGATTACGACCTGCAGCTTTACGGCGCTGCCGATGAGATCGTGCCGCTGCTGATGAAGGGCGAACTGGACATGGCTGCCATCCCGGCAAATCTGGCCGCCACCCTGTATCAGAAGACGGAGGGCGGCATTCAGGCTGTGGCCGTCAACACGCTGGGCGTGCTGTACGTAGTGGAAAAAGGCGGCGATACGATCCAGTCCATGGCAGACCTTGCAGGCCGTACCATCCTGTCCACCGGCAAGGGCACCACGCCGGAGTACGTGCTGCGCTATCTTCTGAACGCCAATGGTATCGACCCGGACAAGGACGTGACCATTGAATACTACAGCGAGGCCACCGAGGTCACGGCCCAGATGGCCAATACCGAGGATGCCATTGCAGTTCTGCCCCAGCCCTATGTGACTGCAGCCGGCCTGCAGGACGACACCCTGCGTGTGGCCCTCGACCTGACCGAGGAATGGAACAAGGTCGCGGATACCCAGCTCATCACCGGCGTGACCGTGGTGCGCAAGGAGTATGCCGAGGAACACCCGGATGTTGTGGCCGCATTCCTTACCGACTACGCCAAGAGCGTGGAAGCTGCCAACACCGATCTGGACGGCACTGCCGCTCTGTGCGAGGAGCAGGGTGTTGTGGCCAAGGCTGCCATTGCCAAGAAGGCCCTGCCCAACTGCAACATCGTCTGCCTGACCGGCGACGAACTCAAGACCAACGCATCCGCTTATCTGCAGGTGCTGTTTGATGCCGACCCCAAGGCAGTGGGCGGCGCAATGCCCGGCGACGATTTCTACTGGACTGCCGAGTGATTCCTCAATAAGCCATCTCTCCGGCCGCTGTGCGATTGGTACGCACGGCGGCTTTTTCGTTTGCACAAAATGCTTGTATCCCAGCTTTTGTGCTCCCTGCACAAATTTAAAGACAAATTTTTGTGAACGAAAATGAACGAAATTGACTGGAAGTGATTGATTTTGGCACTGTATTTGCTATAATAAAGATGCAATCAACCAAAAAAACGCACAAACGGTCATAAACCGTCAAAGATAAGATCAAACCAAAGGAGAGGATGCCGATGCTGGCAGAAGAACGCTTCAGCCTGATCATGGAACAGCTGAACCGCAAGCGCACCGTGACGGTGCAGGAACTGTGCGAGGCGCTGAACACCAGCGAATCCACCATCCGGCGCGACCTGACCGAACTGGACCGGCTGGGCAAGCTGAACAAGGTGCACGGCGGTGCCACCCTGCCGGATAGCCGTTTTCTGGCGGATGAACCCACCATGGAGGCCAAGGAGTCGCAGGCTGTGGAGCAGAAGCGCAGCATCGCGCAGGCGGCGGCAAAGCTCATCAACGCCGATGATTTTGTGTTCATCGATGCAGGCTCTACCACGCTGGAGCTGGTGCGCGCACTGGCGGGGGATGCCCTCAAAGCCAGCTATGTGACTAACGGCGTGGCCCATGCCCGAGCACTGGCCCGAAAGGGCTGCCGGGTGTATCTGCCCGGAGGACTGCTGCGGCCCGAGACCGAAGCCATTGTGGGTGCACCCACAGTCACCAGCCTGCAGCGCTACAATTTTACCAAGGCGTTCATGGGTGCCAACGGTGTGGCGCTGGATGCCGGTTTTACCACGCCGGACCCCGAGGAAGCTGCCGTGAAAGCAGCGGCAGTGCACCGTGCACGGGAAGCCTGGTTCCTTGTGGATGATGCCAAGTTTTCCCGCATCTACCCGGCAGTCATTGCCGACCTGCAGGGCGGTGCCATTCTCACCAACCGCTGCCCCAACCCCAAATACAAACAATTCACGCTGGTAAAGGAGACGGAAGTATGATTTATACCGTAACATTCAACCCGGCCATTGACTATGTGGTGCGTTTGGATGCACCGCTGGAAGTAGGCGAGGTGAACCGCGCCAAAGGCGAGGACTGCGTGCTGGGCGGCAAGGGCATCAATGTGTCCGGTGTGCTGGCACAGCTGGGCTGCGAGAGCGTGGCGCTGGGCTTTGTGGCCGGTGAGACCGGCGCATGGCTGGAACGCGGTCTTGCTGCACAGGGCTTAAAGACCGATTTTGTGCATCTGGAACAGGGCATGACCCGCATCAATGTCAAGATCAAGGCAGGGCAGGAGACCGAGCTGAACGGCGCAGGCCCCAACATCCCGGAGAGCGCCATGCAGGAGCTGGAAAAGAAGCTGGACAGCCTGAACGAGGATGATATCCTCATTCTGGCGGGCAGCATTCCGGCAAGCCTTTCGCAGGATACCTACGAGCGGCTGCTGGCCCGGCTGCAGGGCAGGGGCGTGCGTGCTGTGGTGGATGCCACCCGCGACCTGCTGGTGAACGTGCTGCAGTACCACCCCTTCCTCATCAAGCCCAATAACCACGAGCTGGGCGAGATCGTGGGCAGGGTGCTGACTACGGACGAAGAGATCATTGCTGCGGCCCGCACCCTGCAGGAAAAGGGCGCCCGGAACGTACTGGTGAGCATGGCCGGTGACGGTGCGCTCCTGCTGGACGAGAAGGGCGAGGTCCACCGCATCGGCACGCCCAAGGGCAAGGTAGTCAACAGCGTGGGCGCAGGCGACAGCATGGTGGCCGGCTTTGTGGCTGGCTGGATGCAGACCCGGAGCTATTCCTTTGCACTGCGTCTGGGCACCGCCTGCGGCAGCGCCACCGCGTTCAGCCTTGGCCTTGCCACCAAAGAAAAAATCGACGAACTGATGAAGGAAATTTGAAAGGATAGATGGCTCGCCCTCTCCGTCATTGCTGGTGCAATGCCACCTCTCCCAAAGGGAGAGGCTTTGGCAGTCCACACAAAGTTCATGGTTTTGCCAAGGGCTCTCCCTTTGGGAGAGCTGGACGCGAAGCGGCCTGAGAGGGCGAGCCAGTTTATCTTTTTACTCGATTTCTCCGCTGCACACCATAGCCACGGCCTTGGGCAGCAGCTTCCACTCGGCCTGCTCCATCACACGCTTCTGCAGCACCTCGGGGGTGTCGCCGGGCAGGATGTCCACGGCCTTCTGCAGCAGGATGGGCCCGCCGTCGCACTCTTCGTTCACGAAGTGGACGGTGGCACCGGTCACCTTGCAGCCCCGGGCCAGAGCCGCCTCGTGCGGACGCAGACCGTACATGCCGGGCCCGCAGAAAGACGGGATGAGTGCCGGATGCACATTCAGGATGCGGCGGGGATACGCTTCAATGACACTAGGCCCCAGCACGGACAGAAAGCCTGCCAGCACCACCAGATCGATGTTGTGGTCTTTCAACGTTTTCAGCAGAGCTGCGTCAAAATCCTCACTACTGGCGTAATCCTTGCGGCGCACCACGCAGCCTTCCACACCGGCCTTTGCGGCCCGTTCCAGCGCATAGACACCGGGCTTGGAGGCCACCACAAGGGTGATCCTGCCGTTGGGGTTCTCGCCTCGGGCTTCGCTGTCCAGCAGAGCCTGCAGGTTGGTGCCGCCGCCGGAGACTAAAACTGCAATGTTCAGCACAGCTCCACACCCTCACCTTCTGCAATGACGCCCAGACGGTAAGCTTCCGGCTCGCCATTTGCGTGCAGGATGTCCAGCGCCTTGTCGGCCTGCTCTGCGGGGACGGTGAGCACCATGCCAACGCCCATGTTGAAGGTGTTGAACATATCGTGCTCGGAGATATTGCCGGTCTTCTGCATCAGCTGGAACAGAGCCGGGGTGCGGACATCTGCCTTGTTGATGCGTGCGCAGCAGCCCTTTTTCAGGCTGCGGGGAATGTTCTCGTAGAAGCCGCCGCCGGTGATGTGGGAAATGCCCTTCACATCCACCTCTTCCAGCACCTTGAGCACAGGCTTTACGTAGATCTTGGTGGGAGCCAGCAGGGCCTCGCCCAGCGTCTTGCCGCCCAGCTCTGCAGGGGCAGTGTGCAGCACATCGGGGTTTGCGTCAATGTCAAAGATCTTGCGCACCAGCGAGAAACCGTTGGAGTGCACACCGGTGGAAGGCAGGGCAAGAATCACATCACCGGCTGCCATGGTCTCATTGCTCAGGATCTTTTCCTTATCCACGACACCCACGGTGAAACCGGCCAGATCGTACTCCTCCTCCGGCATCATGCCCGGGTGCTCGGCAGTCTCGCCGCCCACCAGAGAGCAGTCGGCCTGCACGCAGCCCTCAGCCACGCCCTTGACGATCTCTGCGATCTTCTCGGGAATGTTGCGGCCGCAGGCGATGTAATCCAGGAACACCAGCGGCTTTGCACCGGCGCAGATGACATCGTTCACGCACATAGCCACGCAGTCGATGCCGATGGTATCGTGCTTGTCCATGATCATGGCAATTTTCAGCTTGGTGCCCACGCCGTCGGTGCCGGAGATCAGCACCGGGTGCTTGTAGCCGGTGCAGTCCAGCTCAAACAGGCCACCAAAGCCGCCCAGACCGCCAATGCAGTGCTCGTTCATGGTGCGGGCCACATACTGCTTCATCAGTTCAACAGAGCGATAACCGGCGGTGATATCCACACCGGCGGCTGCATAGCTTTCAGAATAGCTTTTTTCCATGGTCTTACTCTCCTAACTTTTTCTCGTCCTTGGGACGGTCGTTCAGGTGGCGTTCGTGAATATCGGTGGAAAGCACCTCGTCCGGCTTCACGGCATATTCGCCGGTAAAGCAGGCGGTGCAGAATCCGCATTTTGCGTTCTTTGCAAGCTGGACAACATGCTCAGTGGAAAGGTAGCCCAGCGTATCGGCCCCGATCACTTCATTGATCTGCTCGACCGTGCGGCCGGTGGCCACCAGCAGCTTCTGATCCGGGATGTCAGTGCCGAAGTAGCAGGGGTACTTGAACGGCGGTGCCGACACCATAAAGTGCACCTCGGTGGCACCTGCGTCCCGCAGCAGCTTGATGATGCGGGCAGAGGTGGTGCCGCGCACGATGGAGTCATCCACCAGCACCACCCGCTTGCCCTTGACGGTGCTGGACACCACGTTCAGCTTGATGCGCACGCTGTTCTCGCGCTGCTTCTGGCTGCCCTGAATGAAGGTGCGGCCGATGTACTTATTCTTAATAAAGCCGATGCCATAGGGGATGCCGCTCTCCTGCGAGTAGCCGAGAGCGGCATCCAGACCGGAATCCGGCACGCCGATGACCACGTCCGCTTCCACGGGGTGTTCCTGTGCAAGGAACCGGCCGGCCTGCTTGCGGGCCTCGTGCACCGAGCTGCCCTCGATGATGCTGTCCGGGCGGGAGAAATAAATGAACTCGAACACGCACATCTGGGTGTCCGGGCGGCCGCAATGATCCTTGATGCTGCGCAACTCACCGGTTTTTGCGTCTGCCACCACGATCTCGCCGGGCTCCACGTCCCGCAGCAGGGTGGCACCAGCGGCATCCAGCGCACAGCTCTCGCTGGCAAACACATAGCCGCCGCCGGGCAAGGTGCCGATACACAGGGGCCGGTAGCCACGGGGGTCGCGCACTGCGATCAGCTTGGTGGCCGACATGATCACCAGACTGTAGGCACCCTCCAGCACATCCATCGTCTTGCTGATGGCGGTCTCGATGCTGCCCATGCGCAGGCGGTTGCGGGTGACGAGGTAGCAGATGACCTCGGTATCGGAGGAACCATGGAAGATGGCGCCCTCGTTTTCCAGCTGGCGGCGCAGCTCCAGAGCGTTGGTCAGATTGCCGTTGTGGGCCAGCGCGATCTCGATGCCGCAAACCCGGACGACCAGCGGCTGGGCGTTCTTGCGAACCGAAACCCCCGAGGTGGAGTAACGCACGTGGCCGATGGCCCTGTTGCCCTGCAATTCCTGACCAAGCGTCGCTTCGTCGTATACGTCCGGCACGAGCCCCATGCCCGCGTGCAGCCGGATGTGCTTGCCGTCATAACTTGCGATGCCCGTGCTTTCCTGCCCGCGATGCTGCAGGGCGTACAGCGCACTGTATACGGCACTGACCATATCGGTCGCGCCGGTTTTATCGTAGATACCAAAGACGCCGCACTCCTCGTGCAGGGACTCGGTGTATTGGGAAATTTCGCTCATTTATTTGCTCCAATTGTCGGAATGGTAAAGCCGTA
>ENA-OPCX01001194-OPCX01001194.1-human-gut-metagenome-genome-assembly--contig:-NODE-1194-length-11567-cov-1.944927_pt1 | contig 11567 bp, 4 predicted proteins | sample MGYA00241570_ERZ501491 | MGnify/ENA primary metagenome ERZ501491 (study PRJEB25962, sample SAMEA2042620) | human gut metagenome | biome: human gut; feature: human-associated habitat; material: faeces... | reverse complement strand
AAACCAGAAGCAAACGAAAAGAGCATGCATATTGGGTTTTACTTAATTTCTGATGGAAAAGAAACTTTATTGAATAGCCTGCTAGAAAAGAAGATTACACTAAAATCAAATGATGAAAAGGCAAAAATCTATATAGAAACAGTATGGGGAGTTTCTTTACTGTTGACACTTATTTTGAGCTTTAATTTTTATTATATGTTATGGTACAAGAGCTTTGGAGACGTTGCTCGTAATTTTATAGGAAATATTCCAATATTAGTTAAAGTATTACTTTCAATAATTCTAGCGTGGGTTTCAATATTACCAATAGAAAATATTGTTTCTAAGATTATTCAATATGTGCTAAGTAAAGTGATAAAACCAAAGCTTATTCCGAAAATTGATTTTCAAAACGGAATTCCAGAGAATTGTAGCACAATGGTGGTAATTCCTACGATAGTAAAGAGCAAAGAAAAAGTTAAAGAATTAATGAGAAAATTAGAGGTTTATTATATTGCAAACAAGAGCAAAAATTTGTACTTTACTTTGCTGGGAGACTGTAGTTCTGGAAACAAGGAAATAGAAGAGTTTGATGAAGAAGTTATAAGAGAAGGAATAGAGCAATCAAAAAGTCTAAATGAAAAATATGGTAACATTTTCAATTTTGTATATAGAAAAAGAATTTGGAATTCTAATGAAGAGTGTTACATGGGATGGGAACGAAAGAGAGGCTTATTAAACCAATTAAATGAATATCTGCTCGGGAATATTGCAAATCCTTTTAGGGCTAATACTATAGATATCTCGCAAATGAACAAAGTAAAATACATTATAACATTGGACTCAGATACTGATTTAACATTGAAATCTGGATTAGAGCTTGTTGGAGCAATGGCTCATATTTTAAATAAACCAGAAGTAAACGAGAGAGGAGATCTAGTAATTTCAGGGCATGCACTAATGCAACCACGTGTTGGAGTTGGACTAGTAGAGAGCAGAAAGAGCATATTTACTCAAGTATATGCTGGCGAAGGCGGGACAGATTCATATACAAATGTAATTTCAAATTTGTATCAAGACAATTTTGATGAAGGAATTTTTACTGGAAAAGGAATTTACGATTTATCTATATTTTCGAAAGTGCTTGCAAATGAGATTAAAGAAAACACGGTTTTGAGCCACGACTTATTAGAAGGAAGCTATTTAAGATGCGCACTAACATCAGACATAATGCTTATGGATGGCTATCCATCAAGCTATATAAGTTTTAGAACGAGGCTATATAGATGGATTAGAGGCGACTATCAAATATTACCATGGCTTGGAAAAACAATAGAAAATAAAAAAGGTGAGACAAAACAAAATCCATTAAAATTGCTTAGTAAATATAAAATATTTAGCAATATAGTAAGAAGTAAACAAGAAAGTAGTGTACTAGCAATGCTAGTATTTTCGGCGGTTATAGCAACTGTATTAAAAATAAACATGTGTGGAATAATTGTGCTTGCACTGATATCTTCTCTAATTCCAACTATACTAGATATTATAAATGGCATCATTAGTAAAAAAGATGGAAACATTAAGACTAAAAGGTTTGTGAAAACAATAGATGGTTTAAAGGCTAGTGTTTATAGAGGAATTTTAGATATTGGATTAATTCCAGACAAGGCATGGATAACCACAAAGGCAGAAACCAAAACAATATACAGAATGGCGAAAAGCAAGAAACATCTCTTAGAGTGGATTACATCAGAAGAAGCTGAACGAACGGCTAAAACAGATGTATTTTCATATTACAAGAATATGAGTGCAAACACTCTGTTTGGAATATTAGGAATTGCTGTTGCAATATTAGTACAAAGCTTAAATGTTGGCATTGCAAATTTGGCGCTAATAATAGGTTTGTATTGGCTTTTAACTCCAGCTTTAATGTGTAAAATTAGCAAGGCAAATAAAGAAATAAAAGCTGTAGAAAAGATAGATGAAAGCGAAAAAAAATATTTGCAAGAAGTTGCATATAGAACATGGCTATATTTTAAGGAAAACTTAACACAAAAATCGAACTTCTTGCCACCAGACAATTATCAAGAAGATAGAAAACCAAAAGTGGTAATGAGAACATCTTCAACCAATATCGGGCTTGCACTGCTTGCTGTAATGGCTTCATATGACTTAAAGTTTGAAAATTTAGAGGACACACTAAATTTATTATATAAAATGCTAGAAACAATTAGCGGACTCACAAAATGGAATGGACATTTGTACAACTGGTACAATATAGAAACATTAGAGCCACTAATTCCAAAGTATGTTTCGTCTGTTGATAGTGGAAATTTTGTAGGATATTTGTATGTTTTAAAGCAGTTTTTGATAGAAAAAAGAGAGAATAAGAATGATGAAATATATCAGAATTTAAGTAGTGAAGAAAAAGAACAAAATGTACAAATAACGCCTGATGTGCTAAATAAGATAGATTTCATGATTAATGTTACAGACTCGCTCATAAATAACACAGATTTTTCAAAGTTGTATGATAGTGAGAATAGGCTATTTTCTATAGGTTTCAATGTAGAGGAAAATAAACTAACAGACTCATATTACGACTTACTTGCATCTGAGGCAAGACAGACAAGTTTAGTTGCTATTGCTAAAAAAGATATTACTGAGAAGCATTGGTATAATTTAAGCAGAACTCTTACGACTCTAAATAATTACAAAGGGCTTATCTCATGGTCTGGAACTTCGTTTGAGTATTTGATGCCTACAATAAACATCGAGCAATACCCTGGCAGTATTTTGGATGAATCTTGTAAATTTATGATAATGAGTCAGCTGGAATATGCTAAAAAACTAGGAATACCATGGGGGATTTCTGAGGCTGCCTTCAATCTAAAAGACTTAAATAATAATTATCAATACAAGGCATTTGGAATACCTTGGCTAGGACTAAAGAGGGGACTTTCAGACGAGATTGTAACATCTTCATATGGTTCAATTTTGGCTATTGATGAAGAACCTAAATTAGTAATAGAAAATCTAAAAAATCTAAGTGAAAAGGGAATGTACAATAAGTATGGCTTTTATGAGTCGATAGATTTTACACCCGGCAGGGCGAAAAACGGCTATACGCCTGTAAAAACGTATATGGCACATCATCAAGGATTAATTTTGCTTTCAATAGACAATTTATTAAACAATGGTGTAATAAAAAAGAGGTTTAAGCAAAATCCGGAAATTGAGGCTGTCGACATCTTATTGCAAGAAAAAATGCCAGAAAATATGATAACTACAAAAGAAGAAAAAGAGAAAATTGAGAAGATAAAATATGTAGATTACGAAGATTACACTCAGAGAAAATACAGCAAAATAAACGAAAATTTGAATGTTTCTAATGTTATTGCAAACGACAACTATACAATCGTGCTTGACCAATATGGCAATGGTTATAGTAAATATGGAGATTTGCAGGTTAATAGATATAAGGAAACCGACGAGGCAGAGCAGGGAATAAAATTTTATATTAAGAATATACGTAATAAAAACATTTGGACGAATACGTATTCAAAAAATCTGCGAATACCTGATAAATACGATATAATTTTCTCACCTGAGGCTAACAAAATAGTAAGAAATGATGAAAATATTCGAACTGTTACAAAAATAATAGTAGATACAGATGATCCAGTCGAAATAAGAAGGCTGGAACTGAAAAATAATGGCGTGTCTGAAGAAGTATTGGAAATAACAGCACTTTTAGAACCTGTACTATCGAGCACTATGCAAGATTTTGCACACAAGGCCTTCAATAATTTATTTGTTTCGTTTGAGTATATAGATTCAATAAACACAATAGTCGTGAAGAGAAAAGCACACACTAACGGTGAAAAAGATGCATACATGGCAGTAAACTTATTTAGCCAGTCGAATGAGTTGGGAGACGTAGAGTTTGAAATTGACAAAGAAAAATTATGGGGAAGATGTAATTATAGAATTCCACGTGAGGTAGAAAATTCGATTCCATTTAGTAAGAAAATAGGATATACCACAGACCCAATAATTGCATTAAAGAAAACTGTCGATATAAAACCAGAAGAAACAGCAATATTTGACCTAATAATTTCTGTTGGATATGATAAAGAGCAAGTAATAAAAAACATGGCAAAATTTATGAACAATGAAAATACAAAACGTACTTTTGAATTGCTAAAAGCAAAGAGTGAGGCTGAAAATAGATATCTAGGAATAAAAGGCAAAGACATAGAAGTATATCAGAAAATGCTTTCATATTTGCTGTTTACACCAAAAGTTTCTATAAAAGCTTCGTATGATAGACAGTGCCCAGTATCTGAACTGTGGAAATATGGAATATCTGGAGACTTGCCAATATTAATGGTAAAAATAAAAGATATAAACGATATTGATATAATTCAAGAAGTTTTAAGTGCTTATGAATTCTTTAGGGTAAAAAATATCAAAGTGGATTTAGTAATATTAAATGAGGAAAAGGAGTCGTACGAAAATTATGTAAAAGACGCTATACAAAGGGCTATTTTTAATAGAAATTTAGCATATTTGCTTAATATCCCAGCTGGGATTTTCTGCTTGGAAAATATAGAGAAGAAAGACAAAAAACTGCTAGAAGAGCGTGCAAACTTAGTAATAAACGCTTATTACAGCTCTCTAGCACTTCAAATGGAAGACATAGAAAGCAAGATGCTAGACAATGTTAAAGAAACTGTTTTTGATGCAAAACAAAACAATTTTATAGAAGTAAATGAAGAGAAAGAAAACTTTATGGAAGAAGCTTCTTTAAAATATTTTAACGAATATGGCGGATTTTCTAAAGATGGCAAGGAATATTTGATTTGCGTTAACAAAACCCGTAAACTACCGACGGTATGGAGCCATATTTTAGCCAATAAAACCTTTGGAACATTAACAACAGAGAATATGGGAGGATATACTTGGTACAAGAACAGTAGACTAAACAGAATTACAGCATGGTCAAATGATCAAGTGCTAGACACTCCATCAGAAATAATATATGCAAAAGACATGGATACAGGCAGAAAGTGGTCGCTGGGATTTAATCCTATGCCAGATAATAACGATTATTTTGTAGTGTATGGATTTGGCTATGCAAAATATATTCATAGTTCTTCGAGAATAAGGCAGACTGTTGATATGTTCGTGCCAGAAAACGACAATATTAAAGTAAATTTAATAACCTTAGAAAACAAAAATCCTCAGCGTAAAAATTTAAAATTAATTTATTATATAAAGCCCGTTTTAGGTGAGGACGAGATAAAAAGCAATGGATTTCTACAGTTAGAAATGAATAATGCGTCAAACATTATGCTAGTAAAAAATTTATCAGATGAAAAAAATAATAATCAAGTCTTTATCGGGTGCAGTGAAAAAATAAGCTCATACACTGGAAGTAAAACATCGTTCCTAAAAAATTCGACACTAGAAAATCCAGTTGGACTAGATGAACTTGCTCTAAACAGAGAAAATTCATTTGGAGAGGATGGAATAGTCGCAATTCAAATAAATGTAACAATAGAAGCATATTCAACAAAGGAAATAGTATTCACTTTAGGAGATGCGTCAAACAAAGAAGAATATCAAGACTTGGCATATAAGTATTCAAATGTAAATAACTGCAAAAATGAATATATAAATATAAGAAGACATTGGGAACAGCTAGTAAACAAATTGCAAATAAACACGCCAATGGAATCTACAAATATATTGTTAAATGGTTGGTTAATATACCAGACAATAAGCTCTAGAATGTATGGCAAGACTGGGTTCTATCAATCTGGTGGTGCATATGGTTTCAGAGACCAACTTCAAGATTGTATGCTTATAAAATATGTAGAACCAAACATCGCAAGAGAACAAATATTACGAAATTGCAGACATCAATTTATTGAAGGAGATGTTGAACACTGGTGGCACGAAGAAACTGATAAGGGAATACGAACCAGAATCTCTGATGACTTGTTGTGGCTTCCATACGTAGTCGCAGACTACATTTCCTTTACCGGAGATTATGAAATTTTAGAAGAAAACCCGTCGTACAAAGACGGACTACGATTATCTGAAAACGAAAATGAAAGGTATGATTTATACAAAGACGCAGACTTTAAAGAAAGTGTATACAAACACTGCATAAGAGCAATAGAAAAGGCAATTGGAATAGAAGATAATGAAGTTGAAAAAATAAAAGTAGGAAAATATGAACAAGATGCAGAACAGAATAAAGGAGAAACGGACAATCTTGGAAAAGAAGGATTAAATCAAACTGGAATAGGAAATTTTGGAGAACATGGTCTGCCTAAAATCGGTACGGGAGATTGGAACGATGGAATGAGCAATGTCGGAGCAAAAGGAAAAGGAGAGAGTGTATGGCTAGGGTTCTTCATGTATGCTGTGTTAAAAGAATTTATTCCTATTTGTGAAAGAATGGGAAATTTCGAGAAGAAAGAAAAATATCAGTTTATAATGGAAGAGCTAAAAAGAGCATTAAATAACAATGCATGGGATGGTAGATGGTATAAAAGAGCCTTTACAGATGATGGAGATGCACTCGGAAGTTTGCAAAACGAAGAATGCAAAATAGACAGCATATCACAAAGTTGGGCAACAATTTCTGGAGCAGGTAACAATGACAAAAAATATATAGCAATGGAAAGCCTAGAAAACCATTTGGTAGATAAAGAAATAGGAATAATAAAATTGTTAGACCCACCATTCGAAAAAAGCAAGTTAGAACCTGGATATATAAAGGCATATTTGCCGGGAACAAGAGAAAATGGAGGACAATACACTCATGCTGCAACTTGGACGATAATTGCTCAAACCATGCTGAACTTAAATGACAAAGCATATGAAAACTTTAGAATGATAAACCCAATAGAACATGCTCGTACCAAAGACGAAAGTAGCAAATACAAAGTAGAACCATATGTAATAGCAGCAGACGTGTATGGACAAGGAAACCTAGCTGGCCGTGGAGGCTGGACGTGGTATACAGGCTCAAGCAGCTGGATGTATATAGCAGGAATAAAATATATTTTAGGATTAATTATAGAAAATGGATATTTAAAAATAGAACCACACATACCACAAAATTGGGACAATTACGAAATAAAATATAAATACAAAAACAGCGTATTAAATATAAAAGTAGCACGTGGAAACATTATTTTAGGTCTAAATAAAAACAGCGAAAAAACAGGAGAAAATACTGCCAACATCACAAGCATAAGCAATACAACCATTGTAAAACAAATGATATGTAATGGAGAAGAAATAGCAGAAAAACAAATAAAAATAGGAGAGAATGGAGTATATAACATAGAGGTAATAATATAAAATTTCGCCTAAGAGGGACGTTCCTTTTTGGGCGAAAATACATAAAATAAATATTTAAAAATGAAGTTAATAAAAAAACGTGAGAGAATCTCGTTAAGTATTTAACTTAAAACACTTTTTATGCATTTAATTATATCAATAGAATATAGAAAGTCAAGGAATACATTAAAATTTATTTGAAATATTCAATATAAATATAAATCAATTATTTTGATTACAAATTATTCTATATTAGAAAATATACCTAACTTAGAAAAATTGGGGAATAATGTATCTTTTTTAAATAATATAATAAATAATGGGGATTATCTAACCCATTATTTTTTATATTATTAGTAATTTTTACATGTGAAACTTAACTGTAACAATCTAGTAATAATATTGAAAAAAAGCTTTGACATATATGATTAGTAGAGTTATAATAGGGGCAAAGAAATTGAACGGAAAGGATAAAGGTATATGGAAAATAAGGTATTAACAGTAAATATTAGGGAAACTAATGAACAAGCCAGAAGAAGAGTTTACAAAAGTAAACAATTAGATAAGAAAATAGATTTAATTAAAAAAATAGGAATAGGACTAGTTTCGGCCAGTATAGCTGCTGGAGCAGTAGGGCATACTATAATATCAGGTATGGTGGCAGATGCAAAAAATGCAAAAGATGCAAAAGAAGCTATTATCTTGGCTGCAGAATCAGATGAATACTTAAAGAGCTTAAGAGAAAATCCAATAATGAATCAAGTTGTGGAACAAGCTGATATTGAAGAATTAGAAAAATTAAATGATGCAATAACAACATATAAATCTTTAAATGGAAAGCAAGATATGTCGTTTAATGAAAATGGGGAATATTTAAACGCATGTAATATTATTGCAGATTCAAGACAATTAGTTATAGATAATTACCATGATGTAATAAGAAAGAAAATTGCGGAGGCATATGGAATAAATGATCCAGTTGAAATACGTCAAATAAGTGCATATTATGAAGAAGATTTCTCTGGAAATGTGCTAGGAAGAATGGTTGAAATTCATTTGCCAGGTGGTCAAGTTGATAAATATAATATGGGAATGTTAACAGATGGAAAAGTTGATAGCAAGTTAGTAGAACAAATAAAGAATGCAGATGAGCTTGTGGGTAAAGGAGTTCCAAAAGACGGTAATCAAAAGGAAACTCAAAGAGCACTGGATGGCATAATAGATAACTATGAGGAATCGATGAAGTTTTACTCGAATTACAAAGTCCAAAGGACGGAGAATGGAAAACTTAAAGTAGATGAAGTAAAACAAAGCAAAGAAGCACAAGAGCAGGAGTCGACGGAAAGAGACGACAGATAAAACGAAAATAATAAAAAGGAGTGTACTTCTATGAAAGAAGAATTAGATCCAAACAAAAAAACAATATTAGTTGTTGACGATGAAAAGCCAATAATAGACATTTTGGTATATAATTTAAAAAAAGAGGGGTATAACACATTAGAAGCAACTGATGGTGAAATGGGAATAAATGTGGCACTAGAAGCAAGACCAGATTTAATATTGTTAGATGTAATGCTTCCAAAAGTAGATGGATTAACTGTTTGCAATAGGCAAGTATACAATGTTCCAATATTAATGATTTCTGCCAGAGATGAAGAAGTTGATAAAATTGTAGGACTTGAACTAGGTGCAGACGACTATATTACGAAACCTTTTAGTGTAAGAGAATTGATGGCGAGAGTAAAAGCCAACTTAAGAAAAAATGATGATGAAAATAATGCTAAAGAGAAAAAGAAGGACACAAAAATTGTTGTAGGAGACCTAGAACTTGACTTAGAAAAGGTTGAAGTTAAAGTAAAAGGAGAAGTTAAGCCACTTACACCAAAGGAATTTGAGCTTGTTAAATTCTTAGCAATGCAACCTGGAGTTCCTGTTACAAGAGAAGTTCTACTTGAAAAAGTATGGAATTACGAGTACTATGGAGACATAAGAACTGTAGACGTAACTGTTTGTAGAATTAGAGAAAAACTAGGAGACAGCACAAAGAATTCAAAAATTATTATTAATAAAAGAGGGATTGGATACTATCTAGCCTCTAAATAAAAGGAATTAATGATGAAATTTTTAGCCAATGTGATTTAGAATTTGTAGACACAGTACCATATCCTTCTTACAAAATAAAATATTATTGATATTCTTTATAATAGGAACAATTATAATAATTGGAATGGGCGCTTTTTTTGCTGGGATAGTAGGTGAAACTCAAGATTTTATAGGAACTTCGGAATATGTAACTTCTCAAGATTTAATAAATATTACGGATACTCAAATGAACCAAGCAAAAATACTAATATTAGGAACAATATTAGTATTTTCTTGCATTGTGATTGTTGTTGGAATATTTATTTCAGAGGCTATTGTAAAGCCGTTAAATAAAATGATAATAAATGCTCAAAAACTGGCAAATGGTGAGAGTGTTGAACTTATAGAATTAAACCCTAAGAAAAGAAGAAAAAAGAAAACAGAATTAGATTCTATTATAAATATAATTAGTGTTATGAATGTGGAAATGAACCAAAAATTGAATGAAGTAAATAGACAAAAAAGAGAAATTGAAGCTATTTTATTACACATGAATGATGGCATAGTGGCCTTTGATGAAAAAGGTAATATTATGCATATAAATCCAGCTGCTAAGGCACTTCTAAAAATTGATAAAGAATCAAATTTTGAAGAAATTTTTAGCAGATTTGATGCAAATATAAAAATGGATGCAATTTTGTACTTGGATAATACTGCTGAAGAGAAAATAGTAATTGGAGATAAAACTATAAACGTTTTCTTAGCATCATACAAAGATGAAAATGATTTATCATCTGGAATAATTGCTGTTATTCAAAATATTACAGAGCATGTTAAGCTAGATGATATGAGAAAAGAATTTGTTGCAGATGTTTCACATGAATTGAAAACACCAATAACATCAATTATGGGATATGCAGACACATTATTAGAAGAAGAATATGATAAAGAAACACAAAGTAAATTTTTAAATGTTATAGCATCAGAAGCTAGAAGAATGGCAAAATTAGTTACAGATTTATTAACATTATCAAAAAATGATAATAATAGAAATGTTGTAAAAAAAGAACAATTTGATTTAGGTGAACTTGTTAAGAAATGTCAGGACAAGCTTGCAATAGAAATAAAAAGAAAAAATCATAATGTAAATTGTTTTGTAACAGCAGATGTACCACTTGTTTATGCAGATAAAGATGATATTGAAAGAGTTGTCTTAAATATAATGACAAATAGTATTAAATATACTAAAGAAGGTGGGGAAATCAAAATATATGTTGGATTTGTTTACAATGATGCATATATAAAAATTTTTGATAATGGAATTGGAATTCCAGAAGAAGATCTAAGCAGGATTTTTGAAAGATTTTATCGTGTTGATAAGGCTCGTAGTAGAGAAATGGGTGGAACAGGATTAGGTCTTTCAATAGCCAAAGATTTATTAGATAGAAATGGTGGCAGTATTGATATAAAAAGTGAAGTTGGAAAAGGTACTGAAGTTGTAATAAAGGTTCCAACAAAGGAAAAATAATTTTTTGACAAAACCTTAAATATATGATATTATATTTTATGTAAATGACTTATGAGAATTAAATAAATATTTAATTCTTATAATACAATTCATAATAATAAAATTGGAGGAAAACAAAATGAAAGACTTAGAAGCTCTGTATGAAACAATGAGAAAGAATATGAAGCGGATTAGAGAAGAAGCAGGAGTTTCAAAAAGGGAATTGGCAAAAGAAATAGGTATGGATAGAGCATCTTATAGTAAATTTGAAAGTGGACAGAGAGGAATAAGTTTAGGTAATTTTTATGCATTTTCACAATTTTTTAATGTTTCTATGGATGAATTGTTAAAAGATTAATTTTTAAAAGAGGATATTATTATCAAAATAGTATCCTCTTTTTGTAACATATAAATAAACAAATCATATTATATATCATAACTTAAGAAAGGAATGTGATATAATATGAGTTCAGTATATGAAGAATATATGAGAAATGTTTTAGGATATGAGCCGATAAGATATAGAGATACATATGATGCAGAATATAATGATTACATGAATTATTCTAATTTCAATATACCACAACAATTTGAAACAAATATAGAGACATCAAGGCTAGAAAGTTGTTATCCAGAT
>ENA-OPCX01001189-OPCX01001189.1-human-gut-metagenome-genome-assembly--contig:-NODE-1189-length-11613-cov-3.426890_pt1 | contig 11613 bp, 9 predicted proteins | sample MGYA00241570_ERZ501491 | MGnify/ENA primary metagenome ERZ501491 (study PRJEB25962, sample SAMEA2042620) | human gut metagenome | biome: human gut; feature: human-associated habitat; material: faeces... | reverse complement strand
CACAGAGCCGAAAGTACCTCTCACAGCGGAACAGGAAGAAAGCCTTTTATCCTTTATGGAAAGTGATAGCGTCTATCAGAAATACCGTGACGAGGTTATCATACTGTTAGGGACGGGGCTTAGGATTTCCGAACTCTGCGGGCTGACTGACACCGACCTTGACTTTGAAAGCCGGGTAATCAATGTAGACCACCAGCTTTTACGGAGCGCAGAAACGGGCTACTACATAGAGAAGCCCAAAACGCAGAGCGGTATCAGACAAATTCCAATGAGTGAAAAAGTGTATGAAGCGTTGGGGCGCGTGTTGGAGAACCGTAAGGGAGCGAAAGCGACCACCATTGACGGGTACAGCAATTTCCTTTTCCTTAACCGGGACGGTTGCCCGAAAACGGCAACCAGCTATGATAATATGTTCCGGGGGCTTGCAAAGAAGTATAACAAGTGCCATGAGGAAGCGTTACCGAAAGTAATGACACCCCACACCCTACGCCATACGTTCTGCACCAACTTAGCCAATGCCGGAATGAACCCGAAAGCGTTACAGTACATCATGGGACACTCCAATATCACTATGACGCTGAACTACTACGCACACGCAACATTCGCTTCCGCAAGGGCTGAAATGGAAAGGCTGATTGCAGCATAGCCGCAGACGGATTTACTACTTCTTTTACTACCATTGAGAGGGAAAACCTAAAAGGTTTTGAGAGTATATGAGAACTTCTCCCCATATCTAAAATGCCGGGAAAGCCCGAAAATACGGGCTATACCGACATATAAGAACTTCTAAAGAGATAATCTAAATTCACCAATAATTTTACATTAAAAGATGTGCACTTTTCTTATGAAGAGGACAGAGAGATTTTAAAAGGAATAGGCTTAAATCTTCCGGCAGGAAGTTTTGTATCACTGGTTGGTGAATCCGGATGTGGTAAGAGTACGATTGCCGGAATCCTTGCAGCAAAGAACCGGGGATATAACGGAGAAATCATCATCGGTGGCGTACCGCTTAATGAAGTGAATGAAACCAATCTGATGCAGAGGGTTGTTCTGGTTCGCCATAACAGCTACCTGTTCAAAGGTACAGTAGAAGAAAATCTGAAGATGGCAAAACCGGACGCAACGAAAGAAGAGATGGAAGCTGTCCTTCAGAAAGTGAATCTCTTAGGGTTCTTACAAACACAGGATGGCTTGCAGACACAGTTGCTGGAAAAAGCAAGCAACCTGTCCGGCGGTCAGTGTCAGAGACTGGTGATTGCCAGAGCATTGCTTCGGACAGACAGTGCGGTTTATATTTTTGATGAAGCCGCATCCAATATCGATGTAGAAAGTGAAGAACTGATCATGAATGTGATTCACGAACTGGCAAAGACAAAGACGGTACTTCTGATCTCCCACAGACTGGCAAATGTCGTGAAGTCTGACAAGATCTATTTCTTAAAAGACGGAGAAATCAAAGAAAGCGGAAAGCATGACGAACTGATGAGCCAGAATGGTGCGTACAGACATCTGTATGAAAGCCAGATGGCACTGGAAAACTATGGAAAAGGAGGAGTGGCATAATGAGTGAAAATACGAATACAACAAAACGCAGAAGTGCCATCCAGATCATGGGAAGTCTGATTGGTCTGGTAAAACCCTTGCTCCATATCATGCTGGCAGCAATCATCCTTGGAACATTGGGTTATTTATGTGCAATCTTCCTGACGATACTGGCAGGACAGGTTATCATGCATGGTCTTCTGACAGGAGTAGCCGGAATGATTGTTCCGGTGGACAATATGTGGCGGGTATTTACTCCAGTAAAAACGATTATTACAGTCATGATCGTAATTGCAGTGCTTCGTGGAATCCTGCATTATGTGGAACAGTATTGTAATCATTTTATCGCATTTAAGTTGTTGGCAATCATCCGTCACAAAGTGTTTGCGGCACTGAGAAAGCTCTGCCCTGCAAAATTGGAAGGACGGGATAAGGGAAATCTGATCTCGATTATTACAACCGATATCGAATTACTGGAAGTGTTCTATGCACATACCATTTCCCCGATTGCGATTGCAACGCTGACCTCAATTATTATGGTGATTTTTATCGGAAGATATCACTGGTTAGCAGGCGTGCTTGCACTGGCAGCTTATCTGATTGTCGGTGTTGTCATCCCGATGTGGAATGGAAAACGTGGAAGCCAGAAGGGAATGGAATTTCGGACAAACTTCGGAGAACTGAACAGTTTTGTTCTGGACTCTTTACGAGGATTGGACGAGACCATCCAGTACGGACAGGGTGAAAAGAGAAAAGAGCAGATGTCTGAGCATTCCAAAAATCTTGCAGGAATGCAGGAGTCATTAAGCAAAATGGAAGGCTCACAGCGTTCATTTACGAACATGGTTATCCTGCTTGCATCTTTTGGAATGCTTGCACTGACGATCTGGCTGTACGACAAAGGTGCGATGGGATTCGAGGGAATCTTAACCTGTACCATCGCAATGATGGGTTCTTTCGGACCGGTAGTAGCATTATCAAGCCTTTCCAACAACCTGAACCAGACACTGGCAAGTGGTGAGCGTGTTCTTTCTCTTCTGGAAGAGACACCGCTTGTGGAAGAAATTCCGGGTGACGTGGAAACTTCCGGTGCAGAGAGCATGGAACATGAATTTACAGGAGCAGAGGCAGAGCATGTAACATTTGCTTATGATAATGAGGTTATTTTAGATAACTATTCACTGAAATTACAACCGGGTAAAATCACAGGGATTCATGGTGCGAGCGGTTCCGGAAAATCTACACTCTTAAAACTGCTGATGCGGTTCTGGGATGTGCAGGATGGAAGTGTATCGGTAGACGGTACAGATGTCCGCAAGATTCCGACCAAGCATTTGAGAGATATGGAAAGTTATGTCACACAGGAAACGCACCTGTTCCATGATTCGATTGCAAACAATATCGCAATCGCAAAGCCGGGAGCATCCAGAGAAGAGATTATGGAAGCTGCAAAGAAAGCGTCTATCCACGATTTCATAATGACACTTCCGAAAGGATATGATACAGAAGTCGGAGAACTGGGTGATACGCTGTCCGGTGGTGAAAAACAGAGAATCGGAATTGCAAGAGCATTTCTCCATGAATGCCCTCTGATCCTGCTCGATGAGCCTACATCGAACCTCGACTCTTTAAACGAGGGAATCATTTTAAAATCATTGAAAGAATCGGTCAAGAAAAAAACGGTTGGCCTGATATCCCACAGAGTGTCCACAATGAATGTGACAGATGTAGCTTATGAAATGGAGAACGGCAGAATTTCTTAATAAATTCTTAGAACTGATAGGGTATCTCCAGAAACCGCAAATCATGATGCATGCCGGATGGAACATACAATCAGCGAAGAATCTTTCCAGAAGATTCAGGAACTGGTGAAGAAGATAAAAAAGAAGATTCATCAAAGGAACAAATGGAAAAACAATGGCAATGCCATTAAGTCAGTTGTTCGAAGTTTTGTTCGATAGCTCAGTTGTTGTCAAATATCCGATATTTTGAACTCAAAAAGCCAAAAACAGGTATGCCAAAAAGACAGATGCTGTCCATCTGCCAAAAAGAAGGATATTCAGTTGCAGAACTTACCGATATCCAAAATGAATTGCGCTGATTCCACGGAGAGGCCGTTGAAACTGCCGGAACCTGTCTTTCACTGCGTGGACATATTTCATCATCAGCCGGATAATATCGATGTGCCTTCCAGAATCCCTGCGCATGAAGAACTTTCTGGCTGTTTTTAATGCTGAAGAAAAGTCAAGTTCATAGAGATACTTGTTGCTGCCATCCCGTTTCTTTTTCAGGTTTTCTTCTGCCGCTTCGTTTGCGATAAAAATGCCGAAATTGCATTGGAACAATTGGTGCCTGACACAATAAACTTGCAATAGGCTGCTTTTTTCTGTTGAGCAAGAAGTATCTTTTAATTCATATTTAGGTGGTTTGTCAATAGCAATAATATTTAATGCATAATCTGATTTAAGAGTGAATTTCAAATTTTAGATTTTCAATAATCATGGGATAAAAATAACAGGGAGGATTATAGTTTTCGGAATAAAGCCGATATATAATATTAGAAACAATAAATAATAAAGAACGGATTCAGAGAAGGAGGACAAAGGATATGTCAATGAATGTGAATACAACGGGTACTGTTTATGGAAGTTATCAGAATACCTACAAGGCAGGTACAGTAGATAAGAAAAAAGAAACAGCGAAAACAACAGAAAATGATAAGGTCAAGAAAAATGTGACAGAAAGTATAGCCGAAAAAAATCTAAGTAAAGAGGCACAAAAAATGCTTAAAGATATGCGTGGCTCAAGAACAGATATGGACTTTATGGTTGCAGATTTTGAAAATGGTGATAATGCTAAAGATATTTTAGCACAAAGTGATAAAGAGTTTACGGTTATTTTCTCAAAGGAAGAAATGGAGAAGATGGCATCCGATCCCAAATATTATGCTGAAAAGATGCATAGTATTGAAGGTGCTTTGCGTATGTCGGATGAAATCAATGCTCAGTTTGGATTTGAAAGAGCATTTGGTAAGACAAACGGAATAGAAAACAGTGCAGATACTGATACAAAAATAACAAAGTTTGGTATTTCTTTTAATAGTGATGGAACTACAACATTCTTTGCTCAATTAGAAAAAACATCAGCTAGTCAGAAAGAATATCTTGAAAAAATTCAGGAAAAGAAAGCTGCGGAGAAGAAAGAGGCGAAGAAAAAGGAACAATTAAAGCAAATTGAAGTAAAAAAAGCTACTGTTCAAGCAAATTCAAAAGATGAACTTTTGGATAAAATTAAAAATATTGAATGGAATTCTATCAAACCAGAGGATAATAAAATCGGTGGAAGATTTGATTTTTCAATTTAGTATATTTAGATGGGGATGATTACATAAAGTATGGAGATAGATTCATTATGAGAAAACGTTTTTTTTCTATTATTGTATGTGTTGTCATGCTTTTTACAATGAATGTCACAGCTTTTGCGGCAGAAACTCAGGAAAATTATTCGGAGACGGAGAAAACAATGACATTTGAAATAACTCCGACAGCATTAACTTCTGGATCATCACGACATTCTGTTGGAATGTTAAATTCCTTTTTTGGAACAAATGATACAGTGGCAACTTCCGCTCTTGGTTCTTTTACAATCAGCAGCACATCTGTTCCGTCAGGCTCCACAATCAGTAAAATAGTGGTTACATCCACAAAAAGTAGTGGAAGTAGTGGAAACATCGAATTATTTGTTGCTAAAGATGAGGATAATGGAGATGGCACATTTGACAGATATACAGACAGCAAAAGTTGGAATAGTTCTCTTACTTTTGCAGATTTTGGCAATTATAATTTAAGCCCTGTTGGAAATTATTATGTTCAATTTGAATCTACAAGGTATTCAACGGGAACTGTTGCAGCAGCAACATTAAAAAATATTTATGTCACAGTATACTATCATTAAAATTTTATAATCCCCATTCTAAACAAGCAAAGATGTTGTTATTCAGTTAGCAGCATCTTTGCTTTTAATTGTATAATTGATATGACTATTGAGTTAGAATGACATTGATAGCGATAGAAAGCTATATATTACAGAAGCAGACTTTGATAAAAAAGCATTTGAGAGATTATATAAATTGAATATTATATAATCAGAGGTATATAGAACATGCACAGAGACACTATATTTCAATATGAAACAATGGTGCCTGACACAATAAAAACGCATAGCCAAACTTCGCTCGGTATAACTGCCTGATTGTGTCGAAATTCGTATTTTATCAATTATATCTGATAAAACTGGATTTGCGGTATTGAAAATCAGTTATAGCCGTGGTACCATATAGACAGTTTCAGAAGGGAGGCTGGTCTACATGATTAAACGAGAAATTTATATGAGCCGTATCCGTCCTTTTATCGGAAATGAGCTGATAAAGGTTCTGACAGGGATTCGCCGTAGTGGAAAATCTGTCATGCTGAGCCTGATCCAAGAGGAACTTGCCCAAAACGGGGTCCAACCAGAACAGTTTATTTCCCTGAATTTTGAGAACATGAGCAATGCACACCTTTGTACGGCTGTTGCATTGCATGATGAAATCCTTCGCAGAACAAAAGAAATCAGCGGCAAGGTTTATCTGTTCTTCGACGAAATCCAAGAGGTGGCTGATTGGGAAAAATGTATCAACTCTTTCCGGGTGGAGCTGGATTGTGATATATACATTACCGGTTCCAACGCCAAGCTGCTTTCCGGTGAGCTTGCCACTTATCTTGCCGGACGGTATGTGGAGTTCGTGATTTACCCGTTTTCATTCAGAGAGTTTATGGAGCTGTATCACACCGTTTACGAAGGTGCAGACGAAAGACAATGCTTTACAAAATATCTGACGCTGGGAGGAATGCCCTATTTGAGCAACCTTCGCTACGACGATGCCGCCAGTCGTCAGTATTTGCGGGACTTGTTCAACTCCGTAGAGCTGAAAGATATTATCAAGCGAAACAATATCCGTGATGTGGATATGCTGGAGAGAATTATTGCTTATATAACTTCCAACATCGGCACTACCTTTTCTTCCACAGCCATTTCCAAGTATCTGAAAAGTGAAGGGCGCTCCGTTTCACCAGAAACGGTACTGAACTACATCAAAGCCTGCACGGACGCATTCCTGTTTTATCAGGTGAAGCGCCAAGACCTCCAGGGAAAGAAAATCCTGACCGTCAACGAGAAATACTATGTTGCAGATCATGGTGTCCGGGAAGCCGTGTACGGTGGCAACATGAAGGACATTAACCTTGTCCTTGAAAATGTTGTCTACATGGAGCTGCTGCGCCGTGGTTATTCTGTGACTGTTGGGAAAGTCTCTGACAAGGAGATTGACTTCGTATGTGAAGATCATGGGAAAAAGCTGTATGTTCAGGTTTCCTATCTACTTGCCTCGGAGGAAACCATCCAGCGTGAGTTTGGGGCGTTTGCCGGTGTTCGTGACAATTTCCCGAAATACGTTGTAACGATGGACGAACTGGATATGAGCCGAGATGGAATCAAACACCGCAATATTCGTGACTTCCTGCTGGCAGAGGAATGGAACTGAAATGTTCTTCTTTCACCAGAAGATATGCAGAAGTTCTTCCAATGCCGAGAATGAAAAAACAATGGTGCCTGACACAATAAATATTATGATATGTCTGTATTTAACCGCTGCATAGAAACCGGGAATGTTCTCTTAATACTGGAATGTTGGCAGGATGTCCACCCGGCGCTTGTCAGTATCCCAGTGAAATGGGAATACAGCTCGCCGTATGGACTTTTGTATGCTCTGAATCCGCCGGATGATGTTATGCAGTTTGAAAACAATGGTGCCTGACACAATAAATATTGTATAAATGTCAATGCTGTTGTGGTACATGTTGTATTCTGCGTAAATGGTATTCATGTTGTGTCTCCTTTAAACCAATAAAAATATAGAAGCATTTCAATCAGTTCACAATGTCACTTTTATTTTGTGTTATACTGTTTTATATAATTTTCTTGCCCTTGTTTTTGCCCTTATCAGAGTTCGTAAACACTGGTGGGACGATATAACGCAAGGGAAACAATAAGGGAAAGCTCACCTGCGATAAACTTTGTGTTTTCAAGGGATTGAGAGATATTTGATAATAAAATATAACAGTTATTAAATCCCTTGGAATATATGAAATCTCAATTCTAGTTTGTAAGGAACAGAAACTTTGAAGTTTATGGAGAGGAGAAGAATATGATTTTTCACTATGCTGGCAAATATAATGGAGATGAGAGTAGTCTTCCATACAAGGAACATCATCCTAATGCAACCCCGTTTAAAGAACCAGAGGATACGAAGAAATTATCATTAATTGCAAATGTGGGATGTATTTTGATAATGGGTATATTAGCAATTCCATTTTTAATACTGGGAATAGAATATATTCCTGATAATGCAATATGGATGATGATAGGTGGAATTTGTGGCGGATTATCTCTGTTGCCACATGAATTGCTGCATGCAATATGTTATAAAAAAGATGTATATATGTATAATGATTTGGCACATATGTTGATGTTTGTGGTAGGAACAGAGGATATGAGTAAAGGGCGTTTTATTTTTATGTGCTTGTGCCCTAATCTTATACTTGGCGTAATTCCCTATATTTTATTTTTGATATTTCCGCAATTTGTTGGATTGGGTTTATTTGGAATTATTTGTATTGGAATGGGGTTTGGGGATTACTTAAATATTTACAATTCAATAAGGCAGATGCCAAAAAATTCCAAAACATATTTATGTGGAATGCACTCATATTGGTACTTGTAGAAATGCCAAAATTCCAGTTTCATGTTGCTTTTAATAATTGAATATTGAATGATTTTACATAGCCGTTAAGGAGTAATTTTTGCTCCCTAGCGGCTTATTTTATTTTTCAAAGTAGGAGGTGAGAAAATTGAAAATTACGGTTCCAATGCTTGATATGATCAACATAGCCATGAGTGAAGTGTCGGTATCCTCTCTGGTATCAAACCTTGCAGGAATTGATTCGCAGTCAGTAAAAGAACTGGATATATTTACCGTCACAGCCTTTGACATCAATAGTTCAGGTGGCGGTAAAACGATTGATTTTAAGACACTTACAGATGCGGAAATCATACAGGCTGTAAATAATGCATTAGCGGGAATGAAGCAGGAGTATCTGCTGAGTCAGGACAATGTAAGTGTGACAAGACTTCCGGGCGATAGTGCCTGTGACGTTCTGAACACAAAGACCATGTTCCATTACTGGCTGAACAGTAAGGGAGAATTATCCTTTCCACCGCAGGCATATTATGCATCTAAGCATCTGACCATAGGCAGATACAATTTTGATATGGGAGTATTCTTTGCAGGACAGTTGGAGATTTTCGGACAGAAAATCAAAGTCATGTTTTCGTCAGTAAATGATAAAGGCATTCTTGGATATGCGGAAGTATCACCAATACATAACAGTGTGCTTATTATCAGCGGTTCCCGTTCTGAGAAAAACAGGATAAACCCGGTGCTTGGCAGTACATCAAACAGTACATTGGAACTGCTGACACAGGATTTTTACAGAAATGAAGTGACAGACAGACCGGTCACTTTATACATGGATGTATCCAAAAACGCCTGCAATTTTTATATAGATGGGCATATAGAACTGTGCAAAATATTTTCTTTTGATGCACTGGTATATTTTGCCAACAAAAACATAAGGATTGCTGTTGAAACAAGCTATTTCAACCTGTTTCGGGCTTCATTGTATCTGAATGCAGATTATCAGAAAATGAAAAATCTGTTCTTTGAATTTGAAGTCTCTCTCGACAGCACAGGATTACAGAATAACCTGAAACAACTGACGTACCTGCTGGATGAAGCAGTAACCAAATATGACAAAAAGATACATGATGCACAGAAAAAAATCAATGATGCAAAGAACAAAGTATCCTCCCTGCAAAATGAGATAAACTCATACAAAAGTAAAATCGAAGAGTGCAGGAGGGTAATTAGGAAAGCAAAATGGTATCAGTGGGCGAAGATGGCTAAGGAAACAGCCAAAATCGTAGGCTATGAGGTTGCCATCGGCGGCATATATCTTGCGATGAAAACGGCAGAGGCAGCTCTTGATGCAGCCAATAAGGTACTGTCGCTTGCAAACAAACTGGGTAGCGGTTTCCTTAACACAATTAACAAAGTGATTCAGGGTGTGCTTAATGTATTCTATATCAGCAAGGCACTTCTTGGCATAATCGTAAATGGAAGCCAGATATTTGTAAAAGTCAATATGGAGCTTACCGTTATTGGAAAACAGATATCCGTAAAAGAAGAAGTGGATATGAACAAACTGATTGAAAAGCCAATCATTCTGTTGGAGGAACTGACCATCAATCAGATCAAGGACCTGATAGATATGCTGTCATTGGGACAGACACCGGAATACGAGAGGATAGAGGCAACGCCATATCCATATATGGAATTTCCGGAAGATCCAGTGGAACTGTCAGAAATGGTTGCCTATGGTGCAAAACGAATCGAGCAGGCAAAGGGAATGGTAGAAGAACTTCAAGACCTGTACATTGACGAGCTTCAGGAGCTGGATTCCGAGATTGAGGATATGGATACAGAATTTAAGGCGGCAGCACAGATGGTAAGCTACTCTCTGGAAAAAGCATCGGATAACGTATACATAGATGGTATGGACGAACTGATTACGCAGATAGAGGAAGCAAAGGAGGACGGACAGATAAGTCCTGAAGAAATCAAGCTTGCCGAGTCATGTATAGATGATTATCTGAATATCATCCGCCCGTCCGCCACGACAATAGAAGAATCAAGTATGCGTGTGAAGGAATGCGTAGACAGCATAGATACTGAAAGAACGACAAAAAGAATGCGTAGTTCTTATAAGAACGCTGATGCAGAGAATGGAACTGAGCTTATGAACAACAGGGACTATGACAAGTTCTATGGAGAGCTCCAGTCTGTGGTAGAGAAGTATTTTCCGCATGGTTCCGGACATGGATATTTCAACATCACGGATGAAGAAGTATTCTATCAGGCATTAAATAACGCAAGAAAACAAGCAGGATGTGCTTATGTAGAACTGTCCGAGGAAGATGAAGAAGATAAAGATAATCAGTAACAGTTAATTAAGATGCAGCATATGTGAGAGAAATTTCATGTATGCTGTATTTTTTTGTTATATACCATTCGAGAACTCGATTAAGCATTTGAAAAGACGAATGTATTATGATATGATTATATGAGAGATTTTGTGTCCATTTTTATTCGTGGTGGAGGGATAGAATAATGGAAGATAAACGCATTCAGGTTAATTATAAAAAACTGTGGAAGATGCTTATAGATAAGGATATGAGCAAAGCAGAGTTGAGAGAGAAAACGAAAATAGCTCCAAGCACATTTCATAAGATGAGCAATAACGAGTATGTTTCCTTGGATGTATTAGTAAGGATATGTTCCGTTATGAAATGTGGACTGGATGATATAGTAGAGATGGAAAGATAGAGCTGTCTATGGATTATTAGCTATGGAGGTGTTGGTATGGCGAGACCAGAAGATTCCAGAGTAAAGATACCCGCACTTGTTCATTTTACAAGGCTGGGATATCAATATATGTCTATTAAAGATATGGTGCGAGGCGTGGATTATGATCCGGACACCAATATTTTCTATGGATTATTTTTAGATGCGATAAACAAGATTAACAATACCGATTTGTCACTTGAAGAGGCAAAAAAGATAATTGAAGAGCTTAAAATCAAATTGTCAAATGATGATTTGGGTAAGGCATTTTTTGAAATTCTGCAAAAAGGATACAATGGAATAAAACTGATTGATTATTCTTCAACAACTGACAATAACAGCTATGTGGTTGTTACAGAATTGCCATATGAAAATGGTGATGATAATTTTCGACCGGATATTATTGTACTCATAAATGGTATGCCATTGTCTTTTGTAGAGGTAAAGAGGCAAAACAACAGAGAGGGTATTCTGGCAGAACGTGAAAGAATGACAAGAAGATTCTCTAATCC
>ENA-OPCX01001188-OPCX01001188.1-human-gut-metagenome-genome-assembly--contig:-NODE-1188-length-11614-cov-3.053811_pt1 | contig 11614 bp, 13 predicted proteins | sample MGYA00241570_ERZ501491 | MGnify/ENA primary metagenome ERZ501491 (study PRJEB25962, sample SAMEA2042620) | human gut metagenome | biome: human gut; feature: human-associated habitat; material: faeces... | reverse complement strand
TAAGTTTATCAATCTCTGAAGTCATATCCAAGTTCCATTAAATTATTTCTAATCATACCAGCTATAATTTTAGCATTAGGATGAGGTTTACCTGTAATACCATAATAACGTAAATCAATAATATGACGCCATTCATTAATAGAATATGTATAGACACAACGTGTAGCAGTATCAAGAGGAAGAACACCACGAGCATCTTGACGATGCATACCAATATCTACAAGAAGTTTATATTTATTAAAAGAATCATTACAACTATCTCTAAAAATAGATGCTTTTTTATGAGAATTGCACCATTCTTCAAAAATAGGTTCATTATTTAAATAATCTACTTCTTCATCAGTCATCCAATGAGGTTTACAAATACTTCCATCTTCATATACATATCGAGTTGATTTTTCAGCAATACTATTAGGACTAACACGATTTAGTTCACGAGAAGTACTAATTTGTGTATCAACACAAAAAGTATATCTCATCATATGAAATCCTATTTCAGTATTACGAAAATCTTCAATAGGAACAATATATTTAGATAGATAACCAAATTGTGTTTTATGGTCTAAAACCCAATTACCATTAACAGTTATATAATAAACATGTTTTTCATAATGATAACTAAAACCAATAGTATTAGCATAATTAATAACAATAGTTTCTAAAGTTTTATCACTATCATTAGCAATCATATAATAAGTTCCATGACGAAACATACTCCAATGTTCATCATTAATAAGTCGTTTAATAGTAGCTTCATCATTACCTGTTTCTCTACCATAACAAACTCTTGCGCATCTAGCAACATGAGCTTTAGAATCATCTCCTTGTTGCCAAAGTTCAACTTTAGGTTCAATTATTTTCATCTTCTTGATTATTATAAAAATCTTTAACTACATTTCCAAACACACTATAAAAATGTTCTTTAGGTATAATATTAATAGGCTGTATAGAATCAAGCTCTTTAAAAAACTCTTTAAGACCTTTATTTCTAATCCATAAAGTATCATAAGTAGCAGTTATATAATTATCTTTATCCATGTCACAAGCTATAAAGCAAGTTTCACTATCAAGCTTATCTATACATTCTTTACATACAATAGCCTCAGCTATTTGTTTACTCTTACTAGCATCTTCTTCAACAGAATTTCCAAGTGGAGTATAACCAATAACTTTACCACAACATATACAAACTCTAGCAAGAGCATTTATACCAAAAATAGGATGTAATTTCATACCATATAATCAGTTACAAATTTAAGAACTTTATAGAAAAGACCAACAAGAGTACCAGTATTATCAATAACATAATCATCTTTATTAATTGTTATTTGTTCACTTTCGTGACTGTCATGATTATCATTATTAGATTTTCTATCTACTCTAATTATCATTCCTCCACAATCTCTAATAGCTTTACATTCATCATTATCAAATCTAGCATCAGCTATAATACATTGTCCTTTACTATTTCTTATATCAAATGCTTTATTCATAGTATAACGAATAAAAGCTTCTCTCCAAAAATGATTTCTAATAATGTTAGTACCATAATATTGAAGAAGAACTCTAATTTTAATAGAAATATTATTATTTAAAGAAAGAAGTGAAGATAAATTATCATAATTAATTTCCCCTATATTATTAATAACTCTATCTGTATCTTTAATATTAGTAGAAACAATACTAGTTTTAAAATTATAATAATTTTCTTCTTTAATATCTTGTCTATCTAGAAGCTTACGGTCAATATTACAAAATGCAGCAATATCATCTTTAAGTTTATCAGCAAAATGAATAATTATTTCATCATTTTCAACAAACCCATTTTTATGATAAAGAAGCCAAGTATCATAATTAGCTTTCATAATACCATCATGAAGGATATAACTAATCATAGAAGCAACTGTATCTTTACCGCTTCCTTTAAATCCTTTAATACCAACAATAGTAACTTTATTAATACTCATAATAATTTGTTTTTGTTTATCAAGACAAATATAAAAATATAATAGGAATTTACTAGTAATAATGATGCTGAATTTAATGTTAAATATCATAGTGAGAATGACGCATTTTAAGGCTCATTATGACACGCAAATCTTATCGTGATAGATTAATCATTTAGATATATAAAATCGAATACAGGCAAAAAGAATCATATCTACGAGCGTGTTCTGTATAGTTTTAGACCTCTAACAAATAGAAAAGCCTAGCACACCATATTATGTACTAGGCTTCACCTTATTCAATATCTATATGATAAATAATACAAAAATCATTACGTTCTTCTACAAATTTAACATTAATATTAAAATCATCTTTAGACATAACAAAAGAATTACGTAGTCTTGTATCGAGAAGTCTAATAACTTTATTAGGAATATATAATTTAAATCCAGTATTAGCATCTCGAATAATAGGAACACTATTATTAATTCTATTATCATTATACAAAATCACATAAAGTTCATTACTTTTAGTTATATCATTATATCTAACAGCAAAATTATAACTTTTAGCATCATAATCAGTAAATAAAACAATAGAATTATAATAACAACTAAAATAAGATTTAGTTCTATCAAAACTATTATTCTTAATTACATTATAATCTAGTATCTCCATTTATAACAACAGTTTTAATATGAAATGGAACTCTAGTAACGCCACTTCGTTCACCATAATCTATATGAACAGTTCTACCAATATAAGATTGAGAATCGAATAAAACTTCCTGTTGAACAATATGACTAGTACTTAAACGAGTTTCAAACTTTTCATCATTAATATCATTTTTACAAAGAAGAATAGGTAAATCACGTTTCTTTTCTTTATAAATATCAATAATTATAAAATCTCCTTCAGTAGCATCTTTAAACTTCTCCATATAATTAGCTCTACGTCTACCGTATTGATAATCAGTTTCAGTATTACGAAGTATAAGACCTTCAAAACCTATATTAATAAAATTATTTCTAGCTTTAATAGCTTTATCATTATTATTAATATATATACTAGGAAGAATAATCAATCGCTCTTTATTATTATAATGTTCTTCAATATTATTAAAAGAAGTAGGCTTTTTAATATGATAACGATACATATTTCTATGAGCTTGGTCACCTTCCATCATAATATCATAACACCAAAATTGAAGAAGTTTATTTTCAACACAATTAGCATCTTTAACAAAATGATTAATTTGATTAATAGTATAACCCGGAAGATAAACTTCACCATCAAGTGCTGCAAATCCATTAATCATATCGTCGATAATATTTGTATTAATAGTAGCAAGCAGATAATCTTCAAGATAGCCAAGAGTATGCCAAATAAGACCTTCACGACTTTGGAAACGAAGCCTAATAGGTTTAAACATATCATTTTGAGTATAAGCAGTAACAATACAACGAAGACCATTAATTTTATACTGACCATACATACAACTGACTTTTTTCCAAACATTACCATTATACGTTTTAGCAAGCATTGGAAGTAGAAGATTACTGTTTCCATTACTAAGGTCTTTAGGTAGATAAGTATTTAGAAAATTAAATAGAGTATCATTATCTCCATCCTCCACGGGGGGTAAACCCTGCATATCACAAAGTTCATTAAGATATGTATATCCTTGTTTAATCTTATCATTATATCTACTTTCAAGTTCTTTTTTACCATCTTTTTGAGTCACAGCATAAACTTCTTTACGAATATTACCTCGAACAAGACCATAAAAAACAGTGATACTATTAGTACCACTGTCAAGTTCAGCCCACCAAACAGTAGGCACACCATTATTATTTCTACGATAAAGTTTATTCATTATGTTCACTTATTTTTAAACCATTAAATACAAAACTAACAGCTTTACCACCTAGAAGTTTAGCTTTACGCTGAGCAATCGTTTCCTTTTTAGGCTTAATAGCCTTTGTAATACCGGTGCTAACATCAATGGGTTTACCTGTAAAGACATCTTTTGATTGATTAACTCTGCTAGAACTTCTAGTGCGTTTCCTTGGTTCTTTACTATAATATCGTATTGGGTTTCTTCTCTCGAAATCAAGATTTTTTTCATGTATATCAATAATTCTTTTAATAATAGTATTACGATAATCAATATAACTTTGAGCTTTTTCTGGATGATGTTCTAGAACAAGATAAAGTTTATCAAGAATATATTCAATACTAGAAAGAGTAATACGATAACCATAATTAATAGTTTGTCTAGGACGAGAACCATCAGGATAAATAGTAGTACAATCTAAATCTTTAATATAAGATTCAATTGCATCAGCCATTGTAGATTTATCAATAACATAATTAATATATCTAACATCTCTATCATCTAGCTTTTCTTCATATCCTTTTATTATCATAGATTTTCTTTCTTACATTTATAAATAATAATACGAGTTGGTTTACCTATAAGACAATGATTATATTTAAACCATTCAACAATATCAAATGTAGGATAAGTTTTAGCTATTCCTTCAATAAGAGCATAACCTTCTTGATAATTAAAATTACTATGAATAGTTCCACCATTATCAGTATCAAGTAAGCTAAACTTTTTGATATATTCAACGTCATCATTAGAAGATAGATTAATTTCTCCATAACAATAAATATCTTTTTTATCAATACGTTTATTATCTATATCAAGATATTCAAATTTATCAAGATTTTGTTCATCTTCTTCAGTAATTGGACGCATAACAGTATATGTAACACCAGCTAAACTTTTAGTATGGCAAAGTATTACTTTCTTCCGTATCCCAAGTAAATTCAGTTTCTTCTCCATAATTATCTTCTATATATTTAACAACTTGTTGAGTTAATTCATTAATAACATTTATAGAATAACTACTTCTCAATTCGGCAAAATCTTTAACACCAAGTTCTTTAGGAATAATAATAGGTATAATATCATAATCATTCTTAAGAATCACAGCTTCCATAAGACCAGTTCTATCATTATCCATAAGACTAATAAGAAAACCATTCCGATTAAGTTTACTACGAAGCCAATCATATTCAATTTGACGAAGTTTATAAGTTTCATGTGGAATATTAACAACACCAATAGTCTTAGATTCAAGGGTAGACCCGTAGAGGATGGAATGATTAATACTTTTTAGATAACATTCAAGACTTAATCTATCTTTAGTAGATTTAGTTATAATAATAACGTCATAATTATCTAATTCAAGATTAATAACTCCTTCAATAGTATTACTATTAGTTATAAACTTAACTTCAGTTTTCTTATTCCTATTTGGAAAATACAGTTTAACATTAACTATTCCTCTTTTATCTTGCCCAAGAACGTAACCATAACATAAATCTGTTTTATTTTTATCATAAAAATATTTAGGAATAGGATTAGTTGAACGATTAATATAAAATTGGTCAATAGGATAAACAAAATGAGTATTAAGAAAATTAAGATTAATACCAAATTGTCCCCAATACTTAGCATCTAAATTATTCCACGGACGAGTAACAAGTTCAATAATAGGTTTATGATTACGTACATTACTAATAGCCCTAGCAATATTATAATCGTTGTTTTCATCTTTATCTTGTCCATAAATAATATTTCTAAAAGTATAAGCAATATGTTTAAGAACAAATAGAAATTGACTTTTAATAGAAATATCAATTTGCTTATGAACAATTTCAGAGAGTACAGTTGCAGCAGCATCTATACAATCTCCCCACCAATATCCAGCAAAATCTCTTCCTTTAAGTTTATTCCTATTATCATATCTAAAACCAAAACTAGGATGAGTATCTTCACGAAAAGGACTAGATATAAATTCTCCTGTATCTATACAATGTTGTATATCTTCAACACTAATTCCAGTATAAGTGCTAAAAATAGTAATTTGACTAACTTTAGAGAAAATATAATCTTTAGTTAAAATAGTATTACTAATATTTCTTTTCATAATATTTCTAATTTGACCTTTATCGTGAACATATAAAAAAAGAGGATTAGGTACTAAAATAGTACCCAATCCTCTTACATACAACTATTTAACTAACTTTAATTTTTTAAAATGGTAAATCTTCTGTTGGATTAACAAAAGCACCAGCAGCATCATTACCACCACCAAATGGACTAAAATCTCCACCGCCATTAAATCCACTAACAGGATTTATAGGAGTAGCAGTTTGAACACCAGGCATTACACCAACACCAGGCATAGCAACATTTGGCTGTTTAGCTTGTTCGGCAGATTTTTGATAAACAATACTTTCTTTATAAGGGTCAATATGCAAACTAGGAGCAGATTGTTCTTTATAAAGTTCAATAACTCCATCATTGATAAATGTAGGAAATCCTAAATCACCAAATGAAGATTTACTTCCAACAACAGCACGCCATTTACCATCATTCTTAACGAAACGAAGAAGCTTCATCCAAATAGTAATAGGTTTACCTTTAGCATCATTATAAACAGGCTTACCATTATTGTTAAGTAACTTAACATAATTTTCAAACACAGTTTTATAACCAGCTATAACTTCTTCAGCCTCAACAGGTACATACTGCATATTTTCATCAAAATCTTCAAAAGGCAAAGTAAGAGCATCAATTTCTTCTTCTGTTAAATCACGACCTTTAAGAACAAATACATTATATATATGCTTCATAAAGCGGAAAATGTTATCAACTTTCCAAGCACCTTTACCACCGGGAATAGTTTCAACATTACTTTCAGCAGGAAGAAGACGTTGAGTTACATAACGACGTTCATTGATATTTTCATGATTACTAGCAAAAGTAAATGTAAGATAAGGAATACTCATACCAGCAAATGAAGGCATACCTTGAACATCATCTTTCAGTGTAGCCCAATCAACTTTAACATCTTCAAGATGACCAATAAACAAGCCATTAGCTTTATTACAATCAGTACGTTCATCAAACTTTTTACGAGTTACATCACGTAAATCATTATTAATACCTCTACCTCTACGTTTTTTAGGAGTTTGTACTTCTGCATTAGCAGTTTGTTCAGCACTTGCTGCAACAGCAGCTTCATTCTTAATTTCTTTTTCTGTCGACATAATTAAAGTAATTAAAAGAATTATTAGATAAAATAAGAGCTGCACCATTAGCAATACTAACAATGCAGCTCTATGTTCAAGATACTATATTTCTAGGACGAAGATTTGATTATTCAGCAGTTTCTTCTTTTTCAGCTTTCTTACCGATACGAATAGGTTCTTCATCTTTATATTCGGTAAGCATTGCAATCTTAACAACAATATCTTTATGACCGTTATTAACAATAGCTTCTTGCAAGTTGTCAATATCTACTGTATAAACACGATTTTTAGAAGTAGCTTCTTCATCAGTCATATCAGCTTTCAACTGTTTCCAAACATTAGAATCAGTAAAGTTAAGAGTTACACCAATACCAGACAAAGCAGCGGTATTAGCACATTTAGAACCTTTAACTTTAACAACTTCATCACCTTGAATACAGCTAACCAAAAGTTCTTTCTGTTCATCTTCGGTAATACCTTCACGACCAAGAGCAGCTTTAAGTTCTTCATTAGAAGAAGATAAAGCACCTTCAAGAGTTTCTTGGAAATAAGTATTAACATACTTAATTTTATCATTCTTAGTCATACGAACACGAGTAGTGCAAGGATTACCATTCTTATCTAATTCAGCAATACCTTTAGCCAAAGCCCAAATATCAAATTCAGCATGAACAGCCATAGCAGCTTCTGGAGATTCAATATCCAAACCTTGTTCTTCACAGAAAGCAACAACTTCGGGTACTTTATTGATAATAGCATTATCAATATTTGCACAGTTATTAATGAACATTACATATTCACCATGAGCAATGCCGAGAGCTTTAGAAACTTGGGCAGTCATACGGAAACTACCGGGAGTAGAAACAACTACCAATTCAGGTTCTTCACTAACTGCTCTTTGACCAGCATTAACAATACCCATACCAAAACTCAAACCTTTCTTAAAGTCTTTCATAATTTTTGTAATTTAAAAGTGAATAATATCAGTCATACGACTGTTTTGTTTAATAATAATTTCTCTAGTTTGTTTATGTTATTGAATTTCAGTAATATCAATAATATCTTCATTACTTAAATCAATACCTTGCATAGTCTTTAATTCTTCTGTGCTTAAACAGCCCATAATTAAATCATTAGCAATTTCACGAGCACCATAAACAAATGCTCTATGACTTATCATTATTTTAGGATATTTCTTATAAGTATCTTTTTCAAAACATCCAGCAACAATAGCATCTTTATAAGTAAACTCACCAGTAGCAACCATATTACGTTCTCCAATTTTACGATAAAAACAATAACTAGTAATATAATCAATAGGAACAGCAGGTATTCTATAAACAGGAACTTTACCAGTAGAAGCAATTTGTTTAGCTTCATTAGTATTAGTAGCTATTTCAAACTTACCATTAAGTTGATATTCTTTATATACATTACCATTATAATCTTTATAGTATTTAACAGGATAAACATATATATGTTCATGGTCTTTATCTTCTGCATTTTTAGTTTGTGCCTCTTTGGGAGTAAGACACTTAATACAGTCAGATGGAAGTTTATCTTCATCATAAGCATTAAAGCCATCTGTATATTCGTACAGAGCGCGATAATTATCTACTTTTTCCCAACTCACGCTGCCTTTGACAAGTAATGCCTTAATAATGTGAACATCAACACCTGTTTTACCTTGAACTACATGAATATGTTCAATGCAAGTAGAAAATGGAAGTCTAAGGTCTTTAGCTCTCATTGCAATAGCAAGACCATCTTCAACAGACTTAATACCACATTTATCACTACGCATAACACGTTTGATAAATACTTCAAGACTTGCAATTTCAGCTTCACTCATATAATTAAGCTGATATGGAGCAACAGAATGTTGAACACCATGTTGTTTTTCAATACCACTATTACTAACAGCAACAGTAGTATCATTAACTTTAACTTCTTTATCTTCGTCCATTCTATCAAAGAGCGATTTTGATTACACAACAAATGTAACTATTATATTTATACTAGCAAATAATATCATCAAAATTTTGAGCACTAATATCAGAATTAACATTCTGTATAACTTCATGGTTAACCGATAACTTTTCCTTTTTAAGACTTGCTTCTTCGATAGTACCAGCTATATAAAGTTTATGCACTTTAAGTTTTGATTGACTACAATTAACATTATTATAACGATAGATAAGTTCATCTATGGTATCACATAAAGGTGAGGTTAAAATCCATTCATCTACGCTTGTTTCTAGGCTGTCAGTTGAATTATTTTTTATAGATAATACTCTTAATAAGCCATCATTAAAAGACTTCAAATTCAGCGTGGAAATAGCCTTAGATTTGATTATACGAGCAGTCCCTTTCTTGCTTCCAGACTTGTACAAAACAGGAATACCATTACTATCAACTAGAACTTTATCCTCAATTTTATCATGATAATCACCACAAATTTCACCTAATTTATCATTAATATATTTAGTTACAGTAGCAGCATATTCCCCTCTCTTACTAATAATAAGAAATCGTTTATCAGGATTATCTTTAATAATTTCAACTATTCTTTCTAGCTTACAAACATTATCAGAACATATAAGCATACGTTCACGAACAATATTATAAAAAGTCTTAACTCGTTCAGCAAGAACAAGAGGATTATAACATTCATCAATTTGTTTACTAAAAGGATTAGTCATATCCATATCAGCACTCCATCCATTATATTCAGCTATTTCTGTAATATATTGAATAGCACTACGTCCATCTTGAGTACCATTTCGAGCACATTTAATATTATCAAGATTACCAAATACTTGAATAGTTTGAGTAATAAATTCAGTATATTTATCATAATTAGTAATATCATCTTGATTAACAAACAAAATTGGCTCTCTGTGTTCCTCTACGGGGAGTAAAGCCCGCATAGCATTAATACCACTAGAACTTATATTATCATTAATAGGAGGAATATTAGTATAAATTTCTTTTAGTTTGGCAGTATCAATAGTATCTTTAGTTATAATCATAAGTTTAAATCTAGCATGATTAAAAACTGTATTACAAGAAAGATTCCATTCATTAACTCCAACAACAATAGAAATATCATAACTATAATTATATCTACTATTAACATAAGTATGAGTAAGAATATTAATAGTATCTATATTTATATTATGATTTTTAAGACCATCAACAATTTCAGTTCTTCTTTTCCAATTATCTGTAACAATAAGTATTTTAAGATTAGGATTTTATTCCTCATCAGAGTAATAACTCTACTTATAATTTCAGAATAATCAAGAGGTTGAACACAATGGATAGTTCCAACACCTTTATAATCTTTAGAACCCCATTTATTAATAAGTTTACTATATGATTCTTCAACTATATTTTTCATCCAAAATCATCTTCATTAAAAATAGGATTATACATACCACTATATTTTTTAATTTTACTTTTACCTTTACCTTTAGGAGAAATCTTAAGTTTGATAGGATTAATAATCTTCATAGCTTCTTGATAATAAAATTTAAAATTAATATCTCTAAGAGAAATATCTTTATCATCAAGACTATTAATAACTGTCACAACAGAACCAGCTGCCATTCTACTACGAGAACCATTATCGTTATGAACTTTCTCAATAATATAACCTCTATTAGAAACATAAAACCTAACATATCTTTGACAAACAACATGAGTAACTTGTCCATTTTCAATTTTAGTTTCTTCTACATGAAATTGTTTACCTACATTTTGAGTAAGACAAAAGTCAAGAATATTAGTAGCTTCTTGAAGAGTATCCATTACAGGTTTATTTTTAAGAAAATAGTTTTCAATAGCTTGAGCAACAATAGGCATAGAATAACCTTTAGTTAAATCTAGAGAATACATCATAGGATTAAGAGCACCTTTAGATTCAATTTTAAGCTTACCTTTAGACCTAAATTGAGTAATATAATTATTAACATCACGAGCTATAAGACTATGAACAACATCGCTATCAGCTTGCATACCAGTAATATTTTGCCACCAAGTAGTAATTTCTTTAAATTTATCTTCTTGGTCAATATAAACTTTAACCATAATACCATCAGTATTTGCACTAATAATATGAATATTATCTAGTTCAAGAGCTTCGCATAACATAAGAAGCATAAGTTGTCCATTAACAGTAACTTTAAGAACAGCAAGTCTATCGCAAAGATCACCATAAGCAAAGCCTAATTTTCCATAAATACTATTAATAACAATCTCCATAGCCCTATCATAGCTTGAAACATCCTCTTCCTGGAAAAAAGGGCGTACTACGGCCGGCTTAATAAAAGGAAGCATATAAATATTAATTGGTCCACATTCATCCTCCAAAGTAACCTTTTCAACATTGCCATTAAAAGGATGACTCATATACACTCCACTGGTACTCATAATCTCAGCACCAAAGCCTATTCTCTCAGGACTGTCATGGTTTCCGCTAATTGCCACAACTTTAACATTCATCTCTGCAAGCCTGCTAATAAACTGATCTAACAGTAACACCGCTTCCGCT
>ENA-OPCX01001183-OPCX01001183.1-human-gut-metagenome-genome-assembly--contig:-NODE-1183-length-11628-cov-3.224747_pt1 | contig 11628 bp, 5 predicted proteins | sample MGYA00241570_ERZ501491 | MGnify/ENA primary metagenome ERZ501491 (study PRJEB25962, sample SAMEA2042620) | human gut metagenome | biome: human gut; feature: human-associated habitat; material: faeces... | reverse complement strand
CATGGTCCGTTGGAAGCGTTGATTACCAAAGACGAGGAAACGGGCATGTACGGCGCGTTCGGTTTGAAACCGGGTACGCTGAATGGTGAGATTCTGCTGAATCTTGACTCCGAGGACGAAGGGGAACTTTATATCGGTTGCGCAGGCGGCATCGATATTACAGCTACATTGGAATATAAGGAAGAAGCCCCTGCGGCTGATTCCGTAGCCCGTAAGATAACCTTGAAAGGTTTGCGTGGCGGACATTCCGGATTGGAAATCAATCAGGGACGCGGTAATGCCAATAAGTTGCTTGCCCGTATCGTACACGACTTGCTGATTGAGTTCGATTGCCAGTTGTCAAACTTTGAAGGCGGTAATATGCGTAATGCGATTCCACGTGAGGCGCACGCCGTATTGGTCTTTAATCCCGAAGACATCGAAGGATTAGAAGACTATATCAAGGAATATGAGGCACAGATTAATGAAGAATATACTCCGATCGAAGAAGGTATTACGTTAAAACTGGAGAACGTAGAGTTGCCTGCCGCCATTGTTCCTGAAGAAATCCAGGATAATATGATCAGTGTATTGATGGCCTGTCAGAACGGGGTTATGCGTATGATTCCCACTGTTCCCGACACGGTGGAGACTTCTTCCAATCTGGCCATTGTAACGATTGGAGGCGGTAAGGCTGATGTTCGCATATTGGCTCGCAGCTCTTGCGATACAATGAAAGACTTCTTGGCGGATAGCCTGACAGCATGTTTCTCTATGGCAGGTATGAAGGTAGAGTTGAGCGGCGGTTACTCCGGCTGGCAGCCTAATGTGGATTCCCCGATTCTGCATGCCATGACGTTGTCCTATAAGCGGCAATTCGGTGTGGAACCGGCTGTGAAGGTCATTCATGCCGGTTTGGAGTGTGGTATTATCGGTGCCAATTGCCCGGGACTCGACATGATTTCTTTCGGACCTACGCTGCGTTCACCGCATTCGCCCGATGAACGTGCATATATTCCGTCTGTGACGAAGTTCTATGACTTCCTGGTTGCTACTTTGGAGCAGACTCCGGAAAAGTAATTCTTTTTATATATAATAATGTGAAAGCAGGGTGCCGGATGCGCTCTGCTTTTTTTATTGCCGCCATTTTTACCTCGGTCTGTCAGAATTGCTTTGCTTTACTGACATTCTGTCCCTGCTTGCCGCCGTAATGTTGCAGGGAATTGATTTAGGTCAAGAAATGTGTTATAAAACATGTTTTTCTATGTATCTTCACTTGCTATCTTGAACAAAGGCCTTATTTTTGTGTTATAAAACATAGAAACGATAGGATAACAGGTTATTTTTAAGAATAACAAGATTGATTTTAGGAGGATAACAAAATGAAAAAGTTAAGAAAATTGTTCAGACATTTCGGTGAAGCCGATAAGAACATTTGGGGTTATGTAATGCTTTAAGCATTCATCCCTTTTTAAGAGAGAAATTAGTTTTCAGTTTTCAAGATGTTAGTTTAATTTTTTAAGGTTATGAAAAAGAAGATTATGAATTCATTCAGACGTATTCTCGCAGAGGTAGGTCGTAATGAGATGTTGATGATGGGATACACCATCAAGAAATAGAGAGAAAATGTTTTCAGGGTATTAGTTTAATTTTTAAGATTATGGGAAAAAAGATTGTAAACTCTTTCAAAGGTATTCTTGCCAAAGTTGGCGAGAATTGGATTGAAGCGATGAAGTATTATAACTACCCGAGATGAGTGTAGTAATTGATAAGAGACCGGGGGATATGTTCTGAGAACGTATCCCCCGCTTTTTTTATTACCGCAGGTATTTATGTCAGTATATGCTTTGTTTTTTTATTTTTTCTAAAAAGCCGGCACAATGTGGTTATTAATTTGTTATTTTTACAGTGTGCATTCATGTGGCGGAGATATGAATCGTTTGTATAGATGGGCGCCGGCATGACCTTACGGTTGAAATACCATTAAAAGGCTTCTAATTGCATATTAAAAGCCTTTTAATATGCAATTAGAAGCCTTTTAATAATAACTCGTCATAGGTAAGAGGCTGACAGGCTCGATAAGGGAATGAAGATAAAACGTACAAACTGCCGTACCGGAATATGAATGCAGATAGCCGTACGGATAAGTTTTTATTATTTGATTCCTGATTTGCATAAAAAACAAAAACTAATAACAATAGAATAGCTATGAAGAAAATCCAAAGATTTTGTACATTGTTTCTGCTGATGATCGGGTTGTGCTTTTCCGCTTTGCATGCTCAGTCTTATGAAAAACTGTGGAAACAGGTAGAGCAAGCTCAAAAGAAGAGTTTGCCGCAAACGGTAGTGAAGCTGACGGGGAAAATCTACCGGAAAGCCGAGCTGGAGAAGAACGCTCCGCAGATGCTCAAGGCATATATCTGTCGGGAGGCCTATCAGGAAAGACTGACTCCGGATAGCCTGTATACCAATTTGAAGAATCTGGAAAGTTGGGCGAAATCGGAGCGAAATCCGGTAAGCAAAGCTATTCTGCATTCATTGCTTGCCCGCGAATATGCGGATTATATGCGGGGTAACCGGCGGCTGTTGTCGGAACGCACGGCTTTGGACGCAGACGAAGCCCCGACAGACATTCGTGAGTGGAGCAATAACCTTTTTGTCGCTAAGGTAGACGAACATAATCTGGCTTCATTGCGGGATTCCATCCGCTTGCTTGGGGCTTCTTCCAAAGAATACGTGCCTTTTGTCGTGCTGGAAGACGGAAGCCGTTTTTACGGTCACGATATGTATCATCTGCTGGCAGCCCGTGCCATCGATACCTACCGGTTGTTGGACGGCTTTCGGGTGGACTCATTGCAGCTCTCCCGGATTGAGGGTATTTATACAGGTATGATAAATGCTTACCGGCATCGTGCCGGGGCGGAAGATGCGGTGGTGCTGGCAACGCTTGATTATTGGAAATGGAAAGTAACAGGCGGTGGTATAAGCCGTGAGCCCTACGCTACTTATCGCGAGAGGCAAGAGCAACTCAACAAAGAGTATCTTGAAGTTCTGGATAGTCTGATCCGGGAATACGGCACGCATGAAATCTGTGCGGAAGCCTATATCTGTAAAGCCGACCGACTTCGTGGTTTGGGAGGAACTTATATTGATGAGGCTTTGCAGACCTGTGATGAAGGAGTGAAACGCTACCCTGCTTATAAGCGTATCAATGAACTGCGAAACATACGGGAAAATATTCTGCAGCCCTATCTGGATATTAATACCCAGGGTAGTATTTATCCCGGTGATTCATTGGAACTGAACGTAGCTTATCGTAATCTGAAAGGATTTACGCTGAACCTGTACCGTACGAATCTGTCCGAAGTACCTTGGATGGATACCGGAATAAGCAGGGCGTTCTATCAGAAGCATGCCCGTAAATTGTCCGCAACTCATTTTGAACTGGATGTTCCGGCCGGGAAAGACGAGAGGCGGGGAGAGGCATCGGGCAACCTGCAACGTACGGATTTGAAGTTTTATGTGCCGGATGAACCGGGCGTTTATATATTACAGATTGTACCGGATGTAGCGACTGCCCGTACGGCGGATTCCTTTCTTGTCTCAACCCGTTTCAAGGTATTGACGCTGTCTCTGCCGGATAACAAAATGGAAGTGGTTACGGTGGATAGCCGTAGCGGACAACTCATTTCCGATGCAACGGTCAGCTTCTATTCCACGTACAATGAGAAAGACCGTAAACCGGTGCAGACGGTTACTACCGATGCCGGTGGTAAGGCTGTTGTGGAATGGAATAAAGCCATCCGCAGCTATGTGGCACGTAAAGGGACGGATACGGCCATGATGCCCCAGCATATTTATTTGAACAGATATTACGAGCGCGGTGAGTCGCGTCCGGAAGAACATATCACCCTGCTGACAGACCGCTCTTTGTATCGTCCCGGTCAGACCGTTTATGTCAAGGGTATCGCTTATGAACAGGAAGCGGATAAGGCGCATGTCTTGGCCGGAAAGAGCTATCAGATATGCTTGCTGGACGTAAATAGAAAAGAGCTGGTACAGAAGAATGTCAATACCAACGAATTCGGTTCCTTTACAACGGAATTGGTGCTGCCGACGGTTTGCTTGAATGGCAACTTTACGGTTGGAGTAAAAAATAAGACTTCCGTTTCCGTACGGGTGGAGGATTACAAACGGCCTACCTTTGAGATTACTTTTAATCCGTTGAAGGAGGCCTTCTGTTTGGGAGACACGGTAGATGTGACGGGCAATGTCAAGGCATATAATGGTATGGCCATTCAGGATGTGCCGTTGGTATATACCGTTACCCGTCGTAACAATTGGAGATATTGGGGACAAACTGTCGCACCGCTTGCCTCGGATACGGTGCAACTGGATGCGAAAGGCAATTTCTCCATACCTGTTGTTCTGAGGCCGGGTGCCGATATGGGCGGGGAACGTTTTTCCTATCAGATAGAAGTGTCGGTAACGGGTGATGCGGGTGAAACGCAGACTTCGCAGTATAACCTGAGTGCAGCCCGCCGAGCCTATTTCTTTATGCCTGATATTAACAGGGAATTATGCAAGGAAGATTCCATATCGGGAAGGCTGGCAGTGATGAATGCCGTGAATGAGACGTTGTCCATGGAAGGTATGTGCCGTCTGTATTCGGTTCTCGACTCTAAAACAGGAAAAGTCTCAGACAGGCCGGTTTATGAAAGTACATTTATATCGGGTGAGACGAAGGATTTCGCCGCTTGGAAACAACTGCCGTCGGGAGAGTATCGCTTTGTCATGTCGGTTCGTGACCGTGACGGCAAGGAAGTCAGCAATGCGGACAATACGGTGAATATTGTGTTGTTCTCATTGGCAGATGCGCGTCCGGCTATGTTTATGGAAACCTTCCTCTATGAAAAGAATACTGAGTTCGATGCAACCCATCCGGCACTTTTCTACTTCGGCACTTCCATGCAGGATGCCTATGTCTTGGCAGATGTTTTCGGACAAAAGGGAAGGCTGGAGAGCCGTACCCTGTCATTGAGCGATTCGATTCTCCGTATGGAGTATCCTTATCGCGAAGAGTATGGAGACGGGGTTGCCGTGCAGTTTACCTTTGTAAAGAACGGACAGCTATATACACGTAGGGTGGAATTGCGGAAACGCCTGCCTGAGCGGACGTTGGATATGAAGTGGGAGGTTTTCCGCGACCGTTTGCGTCCGGGACAGGAGGAAGAGTGGAAGCTGGTTATCAAAACTCCGCAAGGGTTTCCTGCCGCAGCCGAGATGCTGGCAATGATGTACGACGCTTCATTAGACCGGATTTATAGCCGCAGCCAGTCGTTAAGCGTTTATTACAACCGGTATATTCCTTATTACTATTGGGATATCAATAATAATAACGGAAAGAGTTACGCTCCTTATTTCCCCACGAAGTCGTGGCGAGTTCCTGTTTGGCATTTTGACTATTTCACTTCGCCCTATAACGGAGTGGCGGAGGTTTTGCAAATTGTCGAAGATAATGCGGCTATCAACGGGGTGACGGTCGTCGGATACGGAAGCGCACGCAGCAAGGCTGCGACGGGCGGGCTGAAGATACGCGGATATAGTCCGCAGAGCAGTAATGCCGCCCTCTCTGCGACAGAAGAAGCCGGACAGGCGGTTGAAGTGAAATATGTTCCGGCACAGGTAGAAGAAGCGGTGACGGATGTTGTTTTTGAATCGGAAACTATTCCTCTTGACGGACAGACGTTACAGCCGGTGGCTGATTTGCGTACTAATTTTGCAGAAACGGCTTTCTTCTATCCCCAACTGCGTACGAATGAACAGGGCGAGGTCGCTTTCTCCTTCACTATGCCGCAGAGTTTGACACGTTGGAATTTCCGGGGGTATTCCCATACCCGGGATATGATGACGGGTATGCTTGACGCTACGGCTGTCACCGCCAAAGAGTTTATGCTTACTCCGAATATGCCGCGCTTTGTACGGGTGGGTGATAAGACACGGATAGCTGCCGGTATTGCCAACCTGACAGGGAAGGAGGTAAAAGGCACAGCCGTATTCACCCTTTTCGACCCGATGACGGAGAAGATTATCTCCACCCGGCGTCAGAAGTTCTCGGTGGAGGCCGGAAAGACGGTATCGGTTGATTTCCGGTTTGATGTAACGGAACGTTATGACCTGCTTGGTGTACGTATGGTGGCGGACGGCGGCACGTTCAGTGACGGGGAACAACATCTGTTGCCTGTTTTAAGCAATAAAGAGTATATTACGGAGACGCTTGCCATGCCTGTCCGTGGTGAAGAAACGCGTACTTTCTCGCTGGACAGCTTGTTCAACGGTAACAGCCGTACGGCAACCGACCGTCGCCTGACGGTGGAATTTACAGGTAATCCGGCATGGTATGCCGTACAAGCCCTGCCTATACTGAGCCAGCCTGCAACCGATAATGCCATTTCCTGGGCAACCGCTTTCTATGCCAACAGTTTGGCTGGCTATATTGCCAATAGCCAGCCGCGCATTAAAGCGGTGTTCGACAACTGGCGTCTGACGGGTGGGACAAAAGAAACTTTCCTCAGCCAATTGGAGAAAAACCAGGATGTGAAAAACATTCTGCTGGATGAGTCTCCCTGGTTGTTGGAGGCTACTACTGAGGCGGAACGGCAACAACGCATCGCTACCCTGTTCGATGTTAACCAATTAAATTACCGTAATATGTCGTCTTTGCTCAAATTGAAAGAGTTACAGGGGGAGGAAGGCGCATGGAGTTGGTTTGGCGGTATGTCCGGCAACCGTTATGTCACAAGTTATATCACCGGGTTACTTGTCCGCCTTTCTTTACTTACGGATAAGGCACTGCCGGAAGAAGTGGCGGTGATGAAGGATAAGGCTTTTGATTATCTGAATAAGGAAGCTCTGAAAGAATACCGGGATATCCGTAAGGCTGAGAAGAATGGGATTAAGATTACCGTTTTGTCGGATGCCGCTATGGAATATTTGTATCTGGTGGCTCTCGGTTCGGAAAAACTGTCCGGCGAATATGCAAAAGCGTTCGATTACTTCCTTACCAAGCTGGGAGGTAATCTTGAGAACGGTACAATGATTCGTAAAGCGCAGACAGCCGTTATCCTGCAGACGGTGGGACGCAGGACGGAAGCGAATGAGTTTATAGCTTCCATAAAAGAGCATCTTGTACAAACGGATGAAATGGGAGCGCATTTTGCTTTCCATGCCAATCCTTATACTTGGGGGATGATCCCGGTTCCTGCCCATGTGGCCGTCATGACGGCCTTGCGTAAGGCGGGCGGCAATGATGCTTTGATAGAAGAAATGAAGCTTTGGTTGTTGAAACAGAAACAGACGACGGCTTGGAATTCTCCGGTGGCTACCGCCGATGCGGTTTATGCATTGCTTTGCCAGGGTAGCGATTTGCTGGAAAGCGAAGGAGATGTCCGCATCACTTTAGGTAATAAAGTGATGGAAACGCTTTCTCCGGCAAAGACCGTTGTACCGGGATTGGGATACATCAAGGAAGTCTTCACGCAAGGCAGTCCTGAACTGAAGGCGACATCCGTTACCGTAGAGAAGAGGGATGCGGGTATCGCGTGGGGAGCCGTTTATGCGCAATACTTGTCGCCCATATCCGATGTGAAGCAACAAGGCGGTGAGCTGGATATCGATAAGAAACTCTTTGTAGAGCGTATCTCGGCCGACGGACAGAAATCTCTGCAACCGTTGGCGGATGCCGCACAGCTTTCCGTAGGTGATAAGGTCGTGTCCCGGCTTACTCTCCGCTTGGACCGTGCCATGGACTTTATTCAGTTGAAAGACCAACGTGGCGCCTGCTTCGAACCGGTAAACTCGCTTTCGGGCTATCGTTGGAGCAACGGTTTCGGATATTACGCAGAGGTGGAAGATGCCGGAGCCAATTTCTTCTTCGACCACCTGGGTAAAGGCGTTTATGTACTGGAACATAGCTATCGGGTGGCTCGCGGCGGTATGTACGAAACCGGACTGGCTACCGTGCAGTGTGCTTATGCGCCGGAATATGCTTCACACTCTGCGGGTGGAACTGTTGTAATCAAATAGGGTAGATGGATTTACTTGCTATCGAATGTTTATAGGTTATAAAAAGCGGAAAGAAAATCTGTGTATCTCGCTTAAAAACTTTACATTTGTACGACTAATTTAGAAGCAATATAAATGAGACGTAGTTTTATCACTCTATATGCGCTTGCAGCTACGGCATTAACGGCCGTAGCGCAACCGCGTTTCACCTCTAATACGGAAATGTATGATTTCGGGCAGATTGAATGGAAGCATCCGGTAACGGTGCAATATTCCATTACGAACTCCGGTAACCAGCCTTTGGTGCTTACCGGTGTGGAGCCCGATTGTGCCTGTTCCGTAGCACGGTGGACAAAAACTCCTATCGCTCCGGGTGCAAAGGGAGTGGTCAATGTGACTTTTGACGCAGAGGCTCTGGGGCACTTCAACAAATCCGTAGCCATTTACAGTAATGCGCAACCTCATTTGGTCTACTTGAAGTTCAACGGTGAGGTAGTGCGTGAAATCAAGGATTTTACTAAAACCCATCCGTATCTCATCGGGCAGATACGCATTGATAAGAACAGTCTTGACTTCCCCGATGTGCAGGCCGGTGAAAAGCCTGTTATGCACATAGGAGTCGTGAATCTGTCAGACCGTCCGTACGAACCTGTGCTGATGCATCTACCGCCTTATCTGCAAACGGAAGTGAAACCCAATGTCTTGCAAAAAGGAGAAAAGGGTGTCATCACCGTTACGTTGGACTCCGAACGCTTGACGGACTTCGGACTGACGCAAGCCTCTGTCTATCTGGCACGTTTTGCGGGTGACAAGGTGGGGGATGAAAATGAAATTCCTGTGTCCGCCATTCTTCTGCCGGACTTCTCGGGCATGACCGAGACGGAAAAGGCGAATGCCCCTGCCATCAATCTTTCCATTAAGGATATCGATATGAGTACGGTATTGGCAAAGAAGTCGAAGGCGCGTCAGGACATTATTATAACGAATACAGGCCGTTCTCCTTTGCAAATCAGCAAACTGCAGGTATTCCACCCGGCTGTGGGTGCCAGCTTGAAGAAAAGTGTGCTGCAACCGGGAGAAAGTACCCGTCTCCGTGTAACGGTGGCGAAACGGAATATCGGCAAAAAACGCCGTCATCTGCGCTTACTGATGATTACGAATGATCCGATGCAGCCGAAAGTCGAGATTAATATTAAAGCGAAATAATATAAATCTTACCATGGAACATCCTGAAAATAGCAGAGAATATAAAGGTTTGGTTGTCAATGCAGGCATTGAACAACCGTCGTCCGTCAATCCTTATTTGAAGCGGAAGCCGAAGAAACGCCAGCTTTCCGTTGCCGAGTACGTAGAGGGTATTGTAAAAGGTGATGTTACGATATTAAGCCGGGCTGTGACATTGGTGGAAAGCGTAAAGCCTGAACATCAGGCTGTCTCACAGGAAATCATTGAGAAGTGTCTGCCATTTTCCGGTAATTCGATACGGATTGGTGTCAGCGGCGTTCCCGGTGCGGGAAAGAGTACATCCATAGATGTATTCGGTCTGCACGTGCTCGAAAAGGGGGGTAAACTGGCGGTATTGGCCATCGACCCTAGCAGTGAGCGTAGTAAAGGCAGTATCTTGGGAGATAAAACCCGTATGGAGCAGCTTTCCGTACATCCTAAATCGTTCATCCGCCCTAGCCCGTCAGCCGGTTCTTTGGGAGGAGTGGCACGCAAAACACGTGAAACGATTATTCTTTGTGAGGCTGCCGGATTTGATAAAATTTTTGTGGAAACAGTAGGAGTGGGACAGAGCGAAACGGCTGTTCACTCGATGGTTGATTTTTTCCTGTTGATTCAGTTGTCCGGTACGGGCGATGAACTGCAAGGGATTAAGCGTGGTATTATGGAGATGGCGGATGGTATCGTTATCAATAAGGCCGATGGAGATAATCTGGAACGTGCCAAGTTGGCTGCCACTCAATTCCGTAATGCATTACATCTGTTTCCTGCGCCTGAATCCGGATGGATTCCCAAAGTATTGACTTACTCCGGTTTTTATAACCTGGGAGTAAAGGAGGTCTGGGATATGATTTACGAATACATTGACTTCGTGAAAGAAAACGGCTATTTTGAATATCGCCGCAATGAGCAAAGTAAATATTGGATGTATGAAAGCATCAATGAACAACTTCGTGACAGCTTTTATCATAATCCGAAGATTGAAACAATGCTCTTAGAAAAAGAACAGCAGGTATTGAAAGGCAACCTGACTTCGTTTATAGCTGCAAGAAGTCTGCTCGATACTTATTTTGAGGATTTGAAATAAGACTTTAAATGATAATAAGATTCTGATTCTTAAAGAATACATTTAGCATAAGCGGGTAGGAAACGTCAGTCTTTCTACCCGCTTGTACTATTAATGAGGCTTTTCTGCTTTTTCAAGATCAGCTCTCGATATACTTTGAGTCACAATATATACTCCTAGGAATACAAGTGCGATAGCAATCCCTTTCTCCCAGCCGAAACTTCCGATACCCATCGCGATTGCCGCAATCGTAGCCACGATCGGTTGCATATAATTGTACATACTGACTACCGTAGGACGGAGCAGCCTCTGTGCAGTCATAATGCAGAGATACGCGAGGAAACTACCTCCTAATACGACATAAAGTACCTGTAGAATGGCGACAGTGGAAACAGAAGTCCATTGAATCGTAGAAATATCATAATAGGAGAACGGAATATAGCACATTGAAGCATATATAAACATCCATTTATTAATGGTTACTGCCGAATATCGTTGAGACAATCCTTTGAATACAGTCAGGTATATGGAAAAACTGATTTGCGCAACGAGACAAAGCAAGTCGCCAATCAGGCTTCCATTTCCGTTGCTTCCTGCCTGGCTACTCATAATGAGAATGAGCGCTCCCATAGCACCTATAAAAATTCCCAGTACTTTCTTATTGGTAATAGGTTCTTTCAAGTAAATGGCCGCTACAACCATTGTTACAATCGGTAGAGTGGTAGTTACGATAGAAGCATCAATAGGAGAAGTCATAGAAAGTCCGAAGATAAACACTCCTTGATTGAATACTAGTGCAAACAGTGAAGCAAAGAAGATTTTCAGCATATCTTGATGATTCACATGTTCCTGTTTGCAAAACATGGAAAGGATCCAGAAAGCGGCTGCTGCCCCCACCATGCGGAATGTAGTGACAGAAATTGGAGAAAACTCTTGAAGAGCCGACTTACCGATGGGAGACATCAATCCCCACATCACATTAGCCCCCAACATCGAGCTATGGCCTTTCAATTTCATCAGATTCATATCGGAATGAATTAAATACAAAAAAGAACCGACTTCAGTCAGTTCTTTTGAGTGTAGCGCTAAGGGGAATCGAACCCCTGTTTTAAGAATGAGAATCTTACGTCCTAACCCCTAGACGATAGCGCCATTTCGAGTATTTTAAAAAAGCCTGCTTTTGCAGACTTTCCCCAGAGCTGTTAGTGAGATTTGAACTCACGACCTCTTCCTTACCAAGGAAGTGCTCTACCCCTGAGCTATAACAGCAGATAAAAACTTTCTCCAACACAAAC
>ENA-OPCX01001178-OPCX01001178.1-human-gut-metagenome-genome-assembly--contig:-NODE-1178-length-11662-cov-6.386922_pt1 | contig 11662 bp, 9 predicted proteins | sample MGYA00241570_ERZ501491 | MGnify/ENA primary metagenome ERZ501491 (study PRJEB25962, sample SAMEA2042620) | human gut metagenome | biome: human gut; feature: human-associated habitat; material: faeces... | reverse complement strand
ATAAGCCAGGCTGCCGACATTACGGCCTTCAAGGCCACTACGGTGCCTGCCGGCGAAGACCAGGAGCCTATGCTCGAGCAGACGCGCGAGATAGTGAAGCGCTTCAACAATATATACGGCGACGTGCTTGTTGAGCCTAAGATAATGCTGCCCACCAACTCGGTGTGCTGCCGCCTGCCGGGAACCGACGGCAAGGCCAAGATGAGCAAGAGCCTCGGCAACTGCATCTATCTGTCTGACACGCCCAAGGACATGCAGCAGAAGGTGAAGAGCATGTACACCGACCCGGGACACCTGCGCGTGGAAGACCCCGGAAAGGTGGAGGGCAACACGGTGTTTACATACCTCGAGGCGTTCAGTACGCCCGACGACTTTGTCGAATTCTGGCCTGAGTATAAGAGCCTCGACGAGCTGAAAGACCACTACCGCCGCGGCGGACTGGGCGACATGAAGTGCAAGAAGTTCCTCATAAAGGTGCTCGACCGCCAGCTTGAGCCTATCCGTCAGCGTCGCCATGAGTTTGAACAGGACATCCCGGAGGTTTACAACATCCTGAAGAAAGGCTCAGAGGCTGCCCGCGAGGTGGCAGCGCAGACTCTGCACGACGTGCGCGAGGCCATGCGCATCAACTATTTTGACGACCTCGACCTTATCAAGGAGCAGGCTGCCAAGTATAAGGCAGGCGAGTAGGAGGCCGGTGTAGCATATAATACATACGTTAGTATAAATGACGGGCCGCATATCCTGACAATGGGGATATGCGGCCCTGCGTGATATATAAGGACTTTTATTGTAGGTGTCAGCGGTTGATTACCTTCCTGGCTGTTCCGTCGCTCATGCGTATTATGTTTATTCCGCGTGCGGGTTTTGCCAGTTTCCTTCCGTCAATGCCGTAGCGTGCCGTCTCTGTTGCGCCGGCTGCTGTCTCGCTTTCTATGCCCGACGTCTCGCTCTCCTTTATCATAAACTCCTTCCATACGTCGGCCTTTTCATATTCGGCCTTGGCTCCTTGCGGCACATACAGCAGGCAGTCCTGCGGCACGTCGCTGTCCCATCCGGCAAATGACGTGTTGTCGCATGCCGGCGGTGTAACGGCCTTGCAGTTTACTTCTGTCAGCATGTTGTAGGCAAATGCCGCATAGCCTATCGACTCGAGCGTAGACGGCAGCGTCAGCTTCGTCAGGCTTTCGCAGTTGATGAATGCCATCTGGTCGATAGTCTTCGTTCCTTCGCCTATTGTCAGCTCCTCAAGATACACCATGTAAGAGAACGCGTTGCGCGGTATCGTGGTGATAGAGCCGGGCAGAGACATCACTACCACGCCCTCGCATCCGTCGAATGCCCCTTCGCCTATGGTCTTTACGGTTTCGGGCAGGTTGATGTTCTCCATTGTGTAGCAGCTCGAAAAGGCATTTTCGCCTATGCTCTCAAGACCTTCCGGGAACACTACGTCGAGCAGTCTCATGTTGTTCTGGAATGCGTTGTCGCCTATTGTCTTCACTCCTTCAGGTATGTTCACGCTTTCAAGGTTAGAGCATCTGTCGAACATATAGTCGGGTATGGCAGTCAGACCTTCGGGCAGAACTGCAGATTTTAGTGCCGTGCAGTTGGAGAAGCATCCCTCCAGCTCGGTAACAGAGTTAGGTATCTCTATGGTTTCGAGCTTATCGCAGTAAGAGAATGCCGAACCCTCTATGCTCTGCAGGCCGTCGTTCAGACTGACGGATGCAAGACTGCTGCACATAAAGAACGCCGACTCGTCTATCTCTTCCAGCGTTGCCGGACATTCGAGGCTGGTCAGCATGCAGCTGCTGAATGCCTCTTTGCCTATTTTTACGAGATTTTTCGGCAGCGTTATTTCTGTTATTGCTGTGCCCGAGAAGGTGTTTGCCGGTATCTCCTCGCATTCTTCAGGAAGAGTTACCGAAGTCAGCTTGCCGCAGTTTCTGAACATGCCTTTGGCCGGCATGATGCCGTTGACAAAGCTGAACGATGCAATTAGCGTCTCTGAAAAGGCGTAGCTGCGTATCTCTTTCAGACCGTCGGGCAGTGTTATCTCGCTCAGGGCGGTGCATCTCATGAATGCGCTGTCGCCCACAACCGTTGTTCCTGCCGGAAGGCTAAGGCTTTCCAACTTGTCGCAGCTGTAGAATATGCAGTTGCCCATCTCGTTGTCGCTGGTATAAAATTCCTTGTTGTTCACATAGTCGGTGTAGTAGGCTTCGCCTCCTGCCACAACCTTAGCCTCGCTCAGGTCGAGCGTTGCCAGCTTGCCTTCAGTGGGCACGTTGTCGAGGTCGATGCCTGCCATGTCGCGCAGCAATATGAAGTCGGTGCCGTTCAGGTTTCCGGTTATCTTGAGCGATGTAATGGTGTATTTGTCGTTGCCTATCTGTTCCGACAGAGTGCCTGCCGTCTCAACATTCACTGTGGTCTGTTGCGCCTGTGATATGGCCGCGATTGCTGCCATGCAGACTGTAAGTAGTAAAGCTCTTTTCATGGTTAAATCGTTTTTAGGGTCATACAATTTTATTCTTGCTCTCGTTTATCTCACGACAACCTTTCTGGCGGTTGTCTTTCCGTTGCTTAGTGTGGTGCGTATTATGTTTACGCCTCTGCCGGCCTTGCTCACCTTGCTTCCCGTTATGCTGAATATCTCTTCGCTGACAGGGCTGCCGTCTTCGTCGGTCGTGGCTGCGTTTATGCCGGTGCCAGTTTCGGGTGTAACCTTCTGCATGAATATTGAGGTGGTGCCGTTGCGCTCCTCGTCCCAGCTTGTCAGGAAGTATTCTCCGTCTATCATGGCCGATGATTTCAGGTTGACTTTCTTTGTCGGAGTCTCAGTAAACTGAATTGTTCCGCAGGTCTTCTTGCCGACGGCATCATATATGTCGAGCAGTGAGTTCACCGCCTTTGTTGCGCCGTCGAGTTTCTGATAGAACAGGGCAGCGTTGCCGTTGCCGGCGTCCTGCACGCTGTAGAACGAGTACATGTCGCCGTTCTGCATGGCGGCCACCTCTATGTTGCCTTCCGGCAGTGCCTGTCCGTCGGTGGTGTATCTTTTCATGTAGAGTCCCTGAGTGTTTGAGTTATTTTTGTCAAACTGCTGGTATGCGCAAGCGAAGGTGTTGTCGCTGCTGATGTATGCCACGGCAGGTTGTGCTCCGCCATAGTTGCCGTCGTTGAGGATTATGCCTCCGGGCTTGCCGTCGAAAGCCGTTTTTCCGTTACTCCTGACATAGACAAACGCACTGTTGAAGTTTGCGTCCATGCATGTTATCAGTGCTCCGTTGTCGGGTCCGGGCACAATCTTTAGCACTTCCCATGGCTTAGGCGATGCCAGTCCGCCGTTGAACACCGTCTCGTCCTCTTCCGTAAGGCTTTCCCCGTTGCCGCTTATGAGCTTGGTCTTCAGCGAACTGCTCTCATATATATAGGTAAGAAGGGCGTTGTCGCCGTCGCTTTTTGTCACAAAGGGGTAGGGGGTGCTCTTGTAGGTAGTCTCAACGGCTGTCTTCTGCCATATAGAGTTGCCGTCCTTGTCGAGTCTTTCAATGGCTATGCAGTCTTTTTGTGCGTTGTCGTCGCGATACATGTAGGCGCATATGCATCCGCCGTCGTCGAGCGCACACATGCTAAGTCCGACCTGTGTGGCAAAACCCTTGCCGCTGTTGAGCACGGTTCCGTCCCATAGCTGCCTGCCGTCTGGCGCATATTTATATATGGTGTATGTATTCAGCTTGCTGTCAGGAGCAGTTCTGAAGTCCTGCACGCCGACAAACGCCTGTCCGTCTTTGTCGAGAGCCAGATGCTGGTTGTAGGCTGACCACACTTTGTTGGCTTCCTGTGAGATTATTTTTCCGCCCCTCTCCATAACCTTGTTGCCGTCTTTATCTATTATTTGCAGGCGCATGCCCAGGGTTCCGTTCATGTTTGTGATGAAGAAGACATAGGTTACTCCGTCCTTGTTCGTGGCCACTTCGTTTTCGTCAAAGGCCAGTCCTGTCGGTGTAATCTGAGTGTTCTTGCCTAAGTCGGTTGTCCATTGGGCGCGTGTCATGCCCGCTATGAATATTATTACTGCAGTAAGGAGTATTATTCTTTTTTTCATGACAGATGGTTTTAAGGGTTATACATAATAAAGTTATCTAAAAACAAAATAATACTTGTTTCATATATAGTGGCTGACGTAGAGGTCTTTCGCAAATATACGCCTAATAATGTTTTTGTGCAATAGCCGGATGCTCCAAATGTTTGCTATTTCATGAAATAACAAAAGAAATGCTTTAAATTTGCCTGCGTATGCCCGGATTTTGATTATAATTCTTATATTTGCCGATACAAAAAGTCCAGTTATGAATATTATCGCCGTCATTGCAGCTGCCTTGCTGCTGATTATTCCTTGTTCCGGTAGCCTTGCTGCCGGAAACAGCCGTGCTGCAGAGATTGCAGAGACGGCGCAGAAGGATTATTATTCAGGCGAATATTTTGATGCTCTCGAAGGATTCATAACCGGCCTGAAGGTTGCACGCGACGAGAAGGACAGTCTGTCGCTCATGATATGCACAGGATATATAAGCAACATATACAATTGCTTCAACGACTACAGCAGCAGTCTTGCCTATCTGCTTGAGGGATACGAGGTTGCCCGGATGTGCAACAATGAGAATATGAATGCCCGCTTCCTTTCAAACATTGTAAGTACGTGCTGCCGGTTGGGCGATGTTAAGAGTGCGGAGAAATATTATGCCCTTGAAGAGAAGGTCGCTATGAATGACCGGGACGAGAACGACTATTATCTTCTTTATAATAAGGCACGCATCATGCAGGCCGGAGGGAGATTCAATGAGGCCTTGCAGATGCATCACAGACTGTTGGACATGGCTAAAAAACGCGGCATGGCTGAGTTGTATTCACTTATTCAGTATAGCGAGATTGGCAATGTGCTTGTCAGGCTTGGCCGGTATTCTGAGGCACGCAAATATGGCGAGATGTGCATGAGCCTGTCGGGAAGACTTGGCGACGACGACCTAAAGATTAATGCGTATAATATTATGGCAGGAGCCTGCAAGGGACTTGGGCAGGCTGACCAATATGCCTTGTATCATTCTAAGGCGCTGGCTCTTACTGATTCTGTATTTAATCCTAAACGTTTCTATATGGTGCGCAACCGTTTAGACGTTTATCGCGACAGTGTGGCCGGCGAGCGTATAACGATGCTGAACGGTATAGTTACACGGCAGTCGGATGCGATGCTCCTGCTTATTCTTCTTGTTGTTGTTATGTTTGCTGTGTCTGGTGCGGTGTGGTATGCTTATCGCAGACAGGCAAAAACTAAGGGTGCTTTGCCTGAAAAGGCTGTTGCTTCCGACTGTGACATGCTTCCTGGTGATTGTATGCCAGTAGAGTCGGTGTTGTTGACTGTAGAGGCTGCTGCACCTGTACAACTATCAGAAACTGATTCTGCTGTTGAAGAGCAGTGCCTTATGAGTCGTGAGCAGGCCGAAGCTTTATATGAGAAAATAGAACAGGCATTTAATGATGTTGCAGTTATATCAGAACCCGAATTCAGTTTGGGCACCTTATCGCAGCTTGTAGGCTCTAATATGAAATATGTGTCGTGGGTGATAAACAGTTATTATGGTAAAAACTTTAAGACTATCCTTAATGAGTGTCGTGTGCGTGAGGCATGTATCAGACTGGGCGACACGGAGCGTTATGGCAACATCACTATTCAGGGAATATATGAAAGTCTGGGATACCGCAGTGCATCAAGTTTCAACCGGGCTTTCAGGCAAGTTACCGGCATGTCGCCATCAGCCTTTCTTAAGCAGGCCCAGGTAGAAAAGGTGTAGCGGGGCAGAGGCAAATGCTGTTTTGTGCGACGTCATATTGCTGATGTTGTCTTTCTGTTGTGAGCGCGATGACCGGCAGTTGTGTTTTATTATATGTGGACGGACGTCGGGCGTTAGGTTAAAATGGCGTTGTCTGATTGTGATTTATTTAACGCTTAATGCACATTCCTGATCTTTAGCTAATTTCTTTTTCGTGTTGTGTTTGCAGTCTCCATCCTTAATCGTTTATGCCGTTTATGAATGTGATTTTGGGCCGGTGCTGGCTTTATGTATGCCATGTGGTATGTTGAAAATTTATGACTTTGTTGCGCAGAATATTTATTTTAATGTTTTTGTTACCAAAAATATATCCGTTATTGCTTGTTTTTCTGCCAAAAAGGTTTATCTTTGCATTACTTTCTATCAGGCTCCGTGATGAGCATAAGTAAGGCTGCATGCTTGTGGCTGCAATGCTTTGAATAACGTATGCCGGTATTCTAAAAAAATAATCCGGTTAAATAGGCGGCTCTAGATGCTGTCTTAAAATTCAGGCGGAAGATACTGGCTGATGGCTACAGGTGATGAGCTGTATGCCGAGAAACAGAGATATGAAACTTTATACATTAATATAATAATACAAAAAAATGGAAAACAAAAATAACAATCAGGGTCAGTTTCAAGTAGATCTGCCCGCAGATGTATCACAGGGACAATACGCAAACGTTGCTATTATAACACACTCTAGTTCTGATTTTGTGCTCGACTTTGCCCGCATCCTTCCCGGTGTACCCAAGGCAACAGTTAAGTCACGTGTGATTCTTGCTCCTGAGCATGCAAAGCGTCTGCTTATGGCTCTTCAGGACAATATCGTAAGATATGAGAATGCTTTCGGTCAGATAAAGATTCCGCAGCAGGAAAAAGGCACTATTGCACCTTTCCACATTAATAAGGGTGAAGCCTAATTTTTCATCTTAGAAGAATTGATAAGTGTCTACAAGTGCATTTAAATAAGCATATTGTAGTTAATTTATTTTAATAAAGCCTATATTGTGCAAATTTTATGCCGATATAGGCTTTTTGGATTCTTTATAATTATGTAATTTAAAGAATTATTCTTACCTTTGCAGCCCAAATCGGTCTATGTTCTATTGGCCGTATTACAATAATAAGAAAATAACAAAACAAAATATATAACTAAAAATTTAACAACAATGCCTACAATTCAACAATTGGTAAGAAAAGGTAGAAAGGCGCTTGTTGACAAGAGCAAATCACCGGCTTTGGATTCATGTCCTCAGCGTCGTGGTGTTTGTGTTCGTGTTTACACAACAACCCCTAAGAAACCTAATTCGGCAATGCGTAAAGTTGCCCGTGTTCGTTTGACAAACCAGAAGGAAGTTAACTCTTACATACCGGGAGAGGGACACAACCTTCAGGAGCACTCTATCGTACTCGTACGTGGCGGTCGTGTAAAGGACCTTCCTGGTGTACGTTATCACATCGTTCGTGGTACTCTTGATACAGCTGGTGTAGCAAACCGTACACAGCGTCGTTCTAAGTATGGCGCAAAGCGTCCTAAGGCTAAGAAATAATCGTTAAAAGCCGGTTTTTAGGACATAATTGACATTTTATTAACGTTTTGCTGGAGAATTGTTATAAAGGTTGAGTAAGCAGTTCTGGTGAGAACGCTGAAGAACAAGAGAACAGCCCCATGCAGAATTAATTTCAAAACAAAGAAATGAGAAAAGCAAAACCAAAGAAGCGCGTGGTCCTTCCGGATCCCGTTTACAATGACCAGAAAGTCTCAAAATTCGTTAACCATCTGATGTATGATGGAAAGAAAAATACTTCTTATGAGATTTTCTACAAAGCATTAGACACAGTAAAAGAGAAAATGGCTAGCGAGGAAAAGTCTGCTCTTGAAATATGGAAGGCAGCCCTCGACAATATTACTCCTCAGGTTGAGGTTAAGAGCCGTCGTATCGGTGGTGCTACATTCCAGGTTCCTACAGAAATCCGTCCTGACCGTAAGGAGAGCATCTCTATGAAGAATATGATTAACTATGCACGCAAGCGCGGCGGTAAGACAATGGCCGACAAGCTCGCTGCTGAAATCATGGATGCTTATAACAATCAGGGTGGCGCATTCAAGCGTAAGGAAGATATGCACCGCATGGCTGAGGCTAACCGTGCATTCGCTCACTTCAGATTTTAATAATACAGACAGGTAAAAAGAATCATGGCAAAGCAAGATTTACATTTGACCCGTAATATCGGTATTATGGCTCACATCGATGCCGGTAAGACAACAACTTCTGAGCGTATCCTTTTCTATACAGGTAAAACTCATAAGATTGGTGAGGTTCACGATGGTGCTGCTACAATGGACTGGATGGCTCAGGAGCAGGAGCGTGGTATTACTATCACATCTGCTGCCACCACTTGCTACTGGCACTATGACAACAAGCAGTTCAAGATTAACCTGATTGACACTCCGGGACACGTTGACTTCACTGCTGAGGTTGAGCGTTCTCTGCGTGTTCTTGACGGAGCTGTTGCTACATATTGCGCTGTAGGCGGTGTACAGCCTCAGTCTGAAACTGTATGGCGTCAGGCTGACAAATATAATGTTCCCCGTCTCGGCTATGTAAACAAGATGGACCGTTCTGGTGCTGACTATTTTGACGTTCTGCGTCAGATGAAGGAAGTGCTTGGCGCTAATCCTGTTTCTCTCGTTGTTCCTATCGGAAGTGAGGAGACTTTCAAAGGTATCGTAGATCTTATCAAGATGAAGGCTATCCTTTGGCACGATGAGACTATGGGTGCTGAATTTGAGGTTGCTGAGATTCCTGCTGACCTTAAGGACGAAGCTGAAGAGTGGAGAGGAAAACTCCTTGAAAGCGCAGCTGAGTTCGATGAGTCTTTGATGGAAAAATACTTTGAGGATCCTAACTCAATAACAGAAGAGGAAATCATTGCTGCTATCCGTAAGGGTACTCTGGCTATGGAATGTACTCCTGTTATCTGTGGTTCTTCATTCAAGAATAAGGGTGTTCAGACCCTGCTCGACTATGTATGTGCATTCCTGCCTTCTCCTGTTGATACTCCTAACATCGTTGGTACAAACCCGACAACAGGTGAGGAAGAAGACCGTAAGCCGTCTGAGGATGCGCCTACTTCAGCTCTTGCGTTCAAGATTGCTACTGACCCGTATGTTGGCCGTCTCGTATTCTTCCGCGTTTACTCTGGTAAGGTTGAGGCTGGTTCTTATGTTTACAACACACGTTCAGGCAAGAAGGAGCGCGTAAGCCGTTTGTTCCAGATGAACTCAAACAAGCAGGTTCCTATGGACGCTATCGATGCCGGTGATATCGGTGCTGGTGTTGGTTTCAAGGATATCCGTACAGGTGATACTCTTTGCGATGAGGCACATCCTATCGTACTCGAGTCTATGACATTCCCTGATCCTGTTATTGGTATCGCTGTTGAGCCGAAGAGCCAGGCTGACGTTGATAAGCTCGGTATCGGTCTTGCTAAGCTTGCTGAGGAAGACCCGACCTTCACTGTTCATACAGACGAGCAGAGCGGTCAGACAGTTATCTCTGGTATGGGTGAGCTCCACCTCGACATCATCCTTGACCGTCTGAAGAGAGAGTTCAAGGTTGAATGTAATCAGGGTAAGCCTCAGGTTAACTACAAAGAGGCTATCACCAAGACTGTCAACCTGCGTGAGGTTTACAAGAAGCAGAGTGGTGGTCGCGGTAAGTTCGCTGATATCATCGTTAATGTTGGTCCGGTAGACGAGGATTACAAGCAGGGCGGTCTGCAGTTCATCAATGAAGTTAAGGGTGGTAACATTCCTAAGGAATTCATTCCTTCAGTACAGAAAGGTTTCGAGTCTGCAATGAAGAATGGTGTACTTGGCGGTTATCCTATGGACAGCCTGAAGGTTACTCTTATCGATGGTTCTTTCCACCCGGTAGACTCTGACCAGTTGTCATTCGAGGTTGCAGCTATCAACGCTTACAAGAACGCTTGCGTTAAGGCAGGTCCGGTTCTGATGGAGCCTATCATGAAGCTCGAGGTTGTAACACCTGAAGAGAACATGGGTGACGTTATCGGTGACTTGAACAAGCGTCGTGGTCAGGTTGAAGGTATGGATGAGACTCGTAGCGGTGCACGTATCATCAGAGCTATGGTTCCGCTGGCAGAGATGTTCGGTTATGTAACAGCTCTCCGTACAATCACTTCTGGTCGTGCTACAAGCTCAATGGAGTATGATCACCATGCTCCTCTGTCAAGCACAATTGCCAAGGCTGTGCTTGAGGAAATAAAGGGACGTACAGATCTCGTATAATCACTAAGCTGATTAAAAATACAAAAGAGAATGAGGCGTCTTGTTAGCGAATGACTCTTAACAGGCGTACCTCTTCTCTTCTTTGAAATTAATATCAATATTAATAAGATAAAATAATGAGTCAGAAAATTAGAATTAAGCTGAAGTCTTATGACCACAAATTGGTAGACAAGTCAGCAGAGAAAATTGTAAAGGCTGTGAAGGCTACAGGCGCTATCGTAAGCGGTCCTATTCCATTGCCTACTCACAAGCGTATTTTCACAGTTAACCGAAGCACATTCGTAAACAAGAAATCACGTGAGCAGTTCCAGCTCAGCGATTACAAGCGTCTTATTGACATCTACAGCTCAACAGCTAAGACCGTTGACGCTCTGATGAAGCTCGAATTGCCCAGCGGTGTTGAAGTAGAAATCAAAGTATAGTTTAATTTTTAATATCAATTGAAATGCCAGGATTAATAGGAAGAAAAATCGGAATGACATCCGTTTTCAGTGCCGACGGTAAGAATGTACCGTGCACTGTTATCGAAGCTGGTCCTTGTGTTGTTACTCAGGTAAAGACTGTTGAAAAAGATGGTTACAAAGCTGTTCAGTTAGGCTTTGGTGAGGCTAAGGAAAAGAACACCTCTAAACCTCTTATGGGAACTTTCAAAAAGGCTGGTACAACACCTAAGAGACACTTGGCCGAGTTCAAGTTTGATGAGGAATATAACCTCGGAGACGTTACTTCGTATTCTTCTATAACATTGCCACGGGCGTTTTCTCCGCCCTTGGCGACAGCAAGACGCCCTTTATCTTTCTGGCGGCGTCTTCCTTGAGCAACATTGCCGTGGATATTCTGTTCGTTACGGCCTTCAAGATGGGCGTGGCGGGCGTGGCGTGGGCAACGTTCCTGTGTCAGGGTATCAGCTGCGTGCTGGCGGTGGCCGTGGTCATTCGCCGCTTGAAGCAGCTTCCCAGCCAGGGGAAGCCTGTGCTGTTTTCCGGCGATCTGCTGGGACGGTTCGTGGTCATCGCCATCCCCAGCGTTTTGCAGCAGAGCTTCATCTCCGTGGGCAATATCCTGATTCAGAGCGTCATCAACCGCTTCGGCACGGACATTATGGCGGGCTATTCCGCTTCGGTGAAGCTGAACAATCTGGTCATCACTTCGTTTACCACCATCGGTAACGGCATTTCCAATTATGCCGCCCAGAATCTGGGTGCGGGCAAGCTGACACGAATTCAGGAAGGCTTCCGGGCGGCGCTGAAAATGGTGTGGCTGATCTGCCTGCCGCTGGTGGCGCTGTACTGCACCTGCGGCCGGGCGCTGATGAACTTCTTTATGGAAGACGCCACGGAGGCCGCGCTGGGCAGCGGAATGCGGTTCCTGTGGATTTTGTCCCCCTTCTACTTTGTAGTTTCCGCGAAATTAGTAGCCGACGGCATTCTTCGTGGCGCCGGCATGATGAAGCAGTTCATGATTGCCACCT
>ENA-OPCX01001170-OPCX01001170.1-human-gut-metagenome-genome-assembly--contig:-NODE-1170-length-11735-cov-3.270548_pt1 | contig 11735 bp, 7 predicted proteins | sample MGYA00241570_ERZ501491 | MGnify/ENA primary metagenome ERZ501491 (study PRJEB25962, sample SAMEA2042620) | human gut metagenome | biome: human gut; feature: human-associated habitat; material: faeces... | reverse complement strand
CAGTCGGATAAAGAAATTGCATCAGATACCCGAGTAAGGTTCTGATGCAATCTTTGTTTATATCAAAAATTTGTCAGTAGCGCCGAACCGTGTTCGCCATTAAATAAACAGTAAAATTCATATTAACAAAACAGTCGGGAAGACATTGCATTTTATTTTGCAAACTGTCTTCCCGACATTAATTTTCCATTTTCAATTTTCAATTTTACATTAATTAAACCTTTCGCTCGGGCATAATATGTTTTTTGACATTCACAAACTGTCTACACGAACATAAAAATTCGGCTCGCCGTTTACGGCTTTTCGCCTGTCAAAAATTCAATACTTCTCTCAATTGAATCCTTGGAGCTTCCCCAATCTTTGCCGTGGTTGCGGTAATCAAACATTGAGCAGAAATATGTGATATCTTCTTTAAGCGACAGCAGATATTTTTTTGTAAGACCTGCTGTTTCGGCATAGAACTGCGGTAAAAGCTTTGACGGCAGTTTGCTCTTTTGGGTTGCAACATTCATAATAAAATCGTAGTGTTTAAAGCAGATAAACGGCTGTTCATTGTACAGCTTATAAAACTCCTCTCCCTTTGCCCACTCAACAAAAATCGTGTCGCAAAAATGGTGCATATCCCACTCGATTCTGTCGCATACATAACACGAATCAAGTCGCTTTTTAATAACTTCAAGCTGTTTCTTATCAGGCTTGCCCTTCAGCTTTTTCGGCATATCGTTATCAATAATTTCCTGAAGATGACTTTCAAGAATAAGCGCATTCGGCAGTTTTTGTCCTTTTTCAAACATCTGCGAAAAATGGCGGTGACAAAAGCCTTTTTTGTTGGTTTCAATCCTGATATTAGGCTCCATCATCGCATCGCCCGTAATGAATTTTACATACTGCTCCTCAAGCATACTCTCCATTCGGCAAAACGGACAACCGCATTTCGGCATAAATATATCGTTAATCGGAATTGTGCAGATAGTTTCTTTCACAATAATCCTCCTTTTGAGTTAATGTAGTGGTTATAACACACCGTTTTCATCATATCAAAACATATGTGTTTAAACAAAATATTTCATCAAGGCTTGCGTTCAATGAGTTCCTGTCTGAAATACAGTCGGGACTGAAATCTGTTTTACAAACAAACTATCTTCCCGACATTCATTTTCCATTTTCAATTTTAAATAAAGTATATCATAATTTTCCCGAATGTGATATACTTTATTAAGAAAATTTCGGCGGTGAAAATCATGGAATGTATTGAACTCGACAACAAAATCAAAATAACCGATGTGCATGACCTTGACCTTGCGCAGACTCTCGACTGCGGTCAGAGCTTTCGTTGGAAACCGCAGGACGACGGTTCTTTTCACGGTGTTGCCTACGGCAAAAGCGTAACCGTCAGCCTTGACAAAACGGATATGTACATTGAAAATGCAACGGCTGACGATTTCAAAAACATCTGGTACAGCTACTTTGACTTTTCGCTTGATTACGGAAAAATCCGTGAAGAAATCAGCACAATACATCCTGTTCTGAACGAGGCGGCAAAGTACGCCCCGGGCATAAGGATTTTAAGGCAAGAGCCTTTTGAGGCACTCTGCACATTCATCATTTCGCAGAACAACAATATAAAGCGAATCAAGGGGATTGTTGAGCGTTTGTGTGAGAACTTCGGCACACGGCTTGATGACGGAGAATTTGCGTTCCCGACAGCCGAAACACTTGCAAAACTTTCGCCCGATGACCTTGCACCGCTGAGGGCAGGATTTCGCAACCGTTACATTATTGATGCGGCACAAAAGGTTGCAAACGGCGAGGTGAATCTTGACAGCTGTTTCACGCTTGGCTATGAAGACGCAAGAGCGGAGCTTATGAAAATTACGGGCGTCGGCAAAAAGGTTGCCGACTGCACACTTCTTTTCGGTATGCACAGAATTGAGGCTTTTCCGATTGATGTGTGGATGAAACGGGCAATGGAAAAGCTGTTCCCGAATATGAACGGTGACGATTTCGGTCAGTACGCAGGCATCGCCCAGCAGTACATTTTTCACTACAGCCGAATGCACCCGGAACTTTTTTAAATGGAAAATTGAAAATTGAAAATGGAAAATTAATGTCGGATAGATAGTCGTTTTATAAAACAAATTTGCACACTATGCGTGCAATCGTGTGCAATGCACACGAACAGGAGAACACGGTTCTCCCCTACATTATTTCGGTAACTGTATCTCATTTATACAGTTTATTTTCATCATAAATTTTCTGCCATTACTTAACGGAAAAACGAAGATTTCCCATACATACACAAAAACTCGGTACAGAATCATATCTGCACCGAGTTAATTTTTTATATTACAAAATTATTTGGCTTTTTTCGCTGAACTGTCAAAAAGCAATACAAGAGTTGCGTTATCGGCTTTACCTGTTTCTTTAAGACCGTTGTTTTTCTGGAATTTCTTAACAGCCTCGGCTGTTACTTCGCCGTAGTAGCCTGTCACATTGTCCTTGTCGGCAATGTAACCGATGTTATAAAGGCGGAGCTGCATAGCCTTTACCGTGTCATTTTCATCTTCCTGCTTGAGTGAAAGGTCTGATGTAATGGTAAGATTATACTTATCGGCAACCGACTTTGAATCACTTGCGGTTGTTGTTGCCTGAGTTGCGGTTGTTGCGTCAGTCTTTGACGCTGTCGCATCCTGAGCCTTTGTTGTGTCTGTTGCAGACTTTGGCTTTAGGTCGGGATACATAAAGTAAACCATTTTTTCAAGTGCTTCCAGAGCAGTATTGCCGGGTCTTGACATTTCTTCAAGCGAAACCTCAAGAATTTTGCCTGTCTTAACTGCGCCAAGACTTGCGAGTGTTGTATCGCCCTTAATTTTATCAAGAGTAGCTTTGTCTGCATAGAAGATAAAGTTCGGATTTGCAATCTTGAGAGTTGCAACATCAACATTGTTGTCGCTGATGTTTACTGCGGCATTAACCGCCCCCGTATAGCCGAGGAGCATATCGCCGTATGTTCCGCTTGTCATCATCTTGAGTCTGTCGTTTTCTGTATAGAGATAACAAACCGTATCAAGAATGCCGGAATTTCTGTTATTAACCTGCTGTTTGTAGTTGTTCATCTTATCAAGCAATTCATTGTAGGTATCTTCACCCTTCTTTGCGCCCGTTTTTGTGCCGCCGCAAATTTTGCCGATTGTCACATAGTTTGTTTCAACCTGCTTGGGAGTGTCACCGTGTGACATTGTGACAACCTGAATACCCTTGTCCTGAAGCTTCTTCTTTGCGTCCTCATTTATTGACTGACCTGCAAACACAAGGTTTGTGCCGGAATTGATAATTTTGTCGGTATCGGGATTTTCATATGAACCGACGCTCGGGGCAACTGCGATTGACTGCTGGTCAACCTCATCACTTCTGCCCACAATATATCTGTCATATCCTGTTGCGATGAGGATATCGGCTGTCGGCGCATCAAGAACAACTATGTTCTTTGGCTGACTTTCTATCGTGATGTTTGCCACCTCAACAGGATATTCTCCGTCAGAACAACCGCTGAAAAGCGCAACTGCCGAAAGCATTGTCACAACTGCAAGAGCAATTGAAATTATTTTTGTTTTCATAACTGACCTCCGATTAATCAGCAAAACAGCGATTCAACATACTGTCTTGCACATCTTGGCGAACGACCGCCTCTTGAAAGTGCAAACTGCTCAGCGCCGAGTGCAAGCTCTTCGTGAGTCATCTTGACGCCTCTCTGCTCTGCAAGAGAATATACAATTTCAAGAAAATCATTCTTTGAAGGAATTGTGTAGCAGACTGCAAGACCGAAACGGTCCGAAAGCGAAAGACTTTCCTGCATATTGTCACGAACATTGATATCATCAACAGTATGCGTTCTGTCGGAAATGCTTTCCTTAACAAGGTGTCTGCGATTTGATGTTGCATAAATCAACGCATTATCGGGACGAGCCGCAAGTCCGCCCTCAAGCACGGCTTTAAGGGTTGTATAGCTCTGATCCTGATGCTGGAACGAAAGATCATCGATAAATATAATGAATTTAAGCGGAAGAGCGGCAATCTTGTCAACAAGAAGCGGAAAGTCAATGAGCCTGTCCTTAGGCATTTCAACAATGCGGAGTCCGTCCTTGCGGAACTCGTTTGCAATCGCCTTGACTGTTGAGCTTTTACCTGTACCCTTATCACCGTAAAGCAGACAGTTGTTACAGCTCTTGCCCTGAATAAATGAAAGTGTGTTGTTTACAACCTGACTTCTCTGACGCTCATATCCCGTAAATGTATCCATATCAATCCTGTCAGGATGCTCAACAGGCTGAATGTCACCGTCACGCCAGATGAACGCCTTGTAACGGGCAAACATTCCGCAACCGTTTTCCTTATAATAAGCAGAAAGCTTGTCAAGTGAACCGTCAAATCCGTCAAAGCACGGAGCGCACTTGCCTGTCTGCCACTTTGGAAGAATCGGAATAAGCTCCTTGATTTCATCGGCATGGGTATATGCCTCAAGCACTTCATCGGAAGTAAGCTTTGCGGCTGTTAAAATAGCGTCGCAGTCTGTCTTAACGGCAGAAACAACATTTTCGGGTAACTCGCCCTGTTTGCCGGCTGTTGCGGCACGGGCAAAACAGTTATCGTCAAAAAGAGCCGTTTCGCTGATTGCAAATGCGAACTTATCCGCACAGCCTCTTTCGCAAAGCATTGAGCAAAGCTTGCCGTATGCACCGAGAAATTCCTCAGGCTTTTTGTCGAGCGAAAGCAAAAGTTCATAAAAGGCTTTCGGAACGCTTCTGTTCATTATACCTCTGAATACAGAGAGTGATGACAAAAGCATTTTACACTTATTTACATTATTCATTCTAAACATCCCAATCTGTTCTAATCTATTTAATTGTACACATTTTTATCCGTTTAGTCAATAATTTACGGCAAACAACGGCATCCTATTTTTTACGCTTTAACAAGCCAAAATATGTATAATTTTTCACCGCATCAAGTATATATCGGGTTCAATGGCGGTAAAAACGGCGGTAAATCGGGATAAATACGGGCTTTTCAGGGTTTTAAAAGAATTTTTAAAATTTTTTAAAAAAAGTGTTGACATTTGGTGCAGCCCGTAGTATAATCAATACTGTTCTCAAGAGAGAAACAAAAGTTAATAAGTTGGTGTTGATGACGCTGAGGGTCCACCTGTTCCCATACCGAACACAGAAGTTAAGCTCAGTGGTGCCGAAAATACTTGGCTGGTGACGGCCCGGAAAAATAGGGAGATGCCAACATATAAAGTGTCCACCCAGTAGGGTGGGCGTTTTTTTATACTTTTTTTGCTTTGCAAACCCGTAGGGGCGTTCATTGCGAAAACAATTACAATGCCATTATACACTAATTGGAGTATCTATATGTTTAATATAACCGAACTTTTAAAAGATGAAATATCCGTATGGGAACGACTGAAAAATTGCGGAAAGCCTGTTGTGCTTTACGGAATGGGGGACGGTGCGGACAAGGTTCTTGCCGCATTTGACCGATACGGAATCAAAGCGTCTGCCGTTATTGCAAGTGATGATTTTGTGCGTGGGCAGAAATTCCACGATTTCACGGTGAAGAAGCTTTCCGATGTTGAAACCGAATTCGGCGACATTATAATCGCCCTCTGCTTTGCAAGCCAGCTCCCTGATGTTATGGAACACATAACGAAAATTTCCGAAAAGCACGAAACGCTTGTCCCCTCCGTTCCCGTTTTTGGAAACAAACTTTTTGACAATGATTTTATTACCGAAAATAAAGAGCAAATTGAAAGTGCATACAGTCTGCTTGCCGATGACCTTTCAAAAAAGGTTTACGAAAACATTCTGAAATTCTACTACACAGGCAGAATTGACCTCCTCCCCCCTGTCACAACCGACAAGGACGAAGCTTTCGGCAATATTCTGAATCTCAGTGAAAACGAAAGCTATGTTGACCTCGGCGCATACAACGGCGACACGATTGACGAATTTCTGCACTACACAAACGGCAATTACAAGCGTATAATTGCATTTGAACCTAACGCAAAGAATTTTGAAAAGCTGAAACTTCATTGCAAGGGCATGGCGAATGTGTCGCTTTGGCAACTCGGCTCATACAGTAAAAACACGGAGCTTATATTCAACAACAAGGCCGGTCGCAACAGCGCAATTGCCGACAAGGGCGTTGCAACAAAGGTTGCGACAGTCGATACGATTCTCTGCGGAATGGCGGCAGGCTACATTAAAGCCGATGTTGAGGGGGCGGATATGGAAACCCTTATCGGTATGCAGAAAACAATGGAAAACTGCAAACCAAAGCTGAATTTTTCGGCATACCACAGATTTGAGGATATTTTCCGCCTTGCACTATACATTCACAGCGTGAATCCCGACTACAAAATTTTTCTCCGCCACCACCCATATATTCCGGCATGGGATACGAATTTATATTGTATATAATTTGCCAACGGCAAGTCACCGTACAGGTTTTATACAAAACAAAAATGCATCAGACCTTTTTCGGGATCTGATGCATTTTTTAATAATTTCAGTTATGTCTTATTATTCGCTTACGAACAAGTGACAAACACCGCCAAATTATAATCAAAAATCAATGATTATTTTTTAGTTACTTTAAGTGCTCCTGTTGTCTTGTCGAAGCTGAATGTATATGTACCGCCTGATGCGATAAGTGTTACATTAGATGTGTAAGAGCTCTTGAGGTTCTTTGTACCGCTGTCAACAATCTTTGAACCGATTGTGTATGCTGTACCGTAGTTATAAACCTTGAATGAGTATGTACCCTCACTAAGCTTTACTGTACCCTTTGCAACATTGCTTTCGCCGCCCTTGTCATCAAGTACGAGGTTGATGTCGCCCGATACATGAACATCATCAGCTTTCTCATCCTTTGCAGGAACATAACCTACAACGAGTTTCTTTGTTTTTGTGTTGAGTGTGAATGTGTATGTACCGCCTGTTGCTTTGAGTGTAACGTAGCTTGAATACTTGCTGTTGAGTGAAAGTGAATTTCCGTTTGTTGTGTTGTTGATTACTTTGCTGTAACCGTAAACCACATTATCTGCAGAAAGCTTGAACTTGTATGTACCTGCTGCAAGATATGTTGAACCAACTGCAATAGTCTTGCCCTTTACAGGTGAAAGAATTGTGTTGAGGTCACCGATGAGGTAATCATTCGGGAGGTTCTTGTCATACTTAACAACGAGTGTGTTTGTCTTTGTGTTAAACTGGAATGTGTATGTACCGCCTGTTGCAACGAGTGTTGTGCTGCTCTTGAACTTCTTGTTGAATGTAAGACCCTTTGTTGTGTCTGTAAATGTCTTAGAGTAACCGAGAAGTGTGCCATAGTTATCAATCTTGAATGTGTATGTACCCTTCTGAAGAGCGATTTTTCCGCCTACTTTATCTGTACCGATTGATGTAAGCTTGAGCTTGATGTTGTCGCCGTATACATAGTAGCCGTCTGTAGGAACATCCGAAGGAGCAACTGTTGTCGGCTGTGTTGCCGGCTGTGTTGCTGTTGTGGGCTGTGTTACAGTTGTAGGCTGTGTTGCTGTTGTAGGCTGAGGAGCTGTTGTTGGCTCTTCGTCCTGAACGAGAACTGCCTTTGCAGTAAATGCAGCACCTGCTACTTTGTTAGCACTATTGTCAATATAACCGATGTCCTTCTTTTCGCTTTCGAAGAGCTCATCATATGTATCAGCCTCTGTACCTGTAAGATAATCAACATTGAGATTTACTGTTGTGTCACCGCTGCCTACAACATCAAATGTAAATGTGCAATAAACATTCTCTGACTTGAAGTTGAAAAGATCAAGGCTTGAGCAGGTGAAGAGAACCTTATTTGTAAGGCTTGGATTCCAAACGATGCTTCTCTGGAATACAGGGAAAACCTTTTCCCTTGTATTTGTTGATGCAAGCTTGAGAACCTTGCTGTCGTATGTAAGACTGCTCTGTGCATTAACGATCATGTGATCTGCCTTGAGAAGGTAAGTGACAACAACCTGCTTTGTCTGTGCATTGTAATCATACGAAACAGGATCTGCCACATTTGATGTAACATTGATCTTGTTGCCTGCACTTGTTTCTTCGCTTGTTTCGGCAGCACTTGCTGAGAAAGGCAGAGCTGTGAACATGCACAGCACCATCATTACCGCAAGAACCACAGAAAGCTTTTTCTGAATTTTTTTCATACTTGCTGCTCCTTTAATAAAATAAAATTACCGTTCGCCACAGTTTTGTGGCAATACTTCTAAGCTTCGGAAACTTTAACAGTACAAAATTCCCGAGGACAACTAAATTATAGCACATTTAAGTTGTTCGGGCAATGAATCTGTTATTCTTTTAACGGAAATGTTTTAGCTAAAAATCTGTGCAAAATAACGGTGAAATTGTTGCTTTGTACAAATTTTCGTGCTTATTATTGTGTATATTGCCTTTTTATCGACCGTTTTTACATATATTGACAATTACAATATAAGAATTTTCAGTGTTTTACGCCTGTTCATTTCATATAAAAAACAAAAGCCCGAATTCGGGAAATATCGGATTCGGACTTGCTTATTATCAGAATTTATCAGAATGATTTAAAAAGCTCAATTGCTTTTGCGGGATCTGCGGCTCTGAAAACGGCTGTTCCCGCAACGCACACATCAACGCCTGCCTCTGACGCCTGCTCAATGGTATCTCTGCTGATTCCGCCGTCAGCCTCAATAAGGATATTGTTCAGACCTCTGCGTTGGCATTCCCTCTTGATTTCCTTAACCTTCGGCATCATCTCGGGCATAAAGCTCTGTCCGCCAAAGCCCGGTTCAACCGTCATAACAAGTACAAGGTCAAGCTTTTCAAGATACGGAAATACTGTCCAAGCAGGAGTGTTTGGCTTTAGAACAAGTCCGGGTTTGATTCCTCTTGACTTGATTTTCGCAATTGTATCATCAATGTCAGAGTCGCATTCAACATGGAAGGTGATGATATCCGCACCTGCATCGGCAAAATCGTCAATATATTTAAGCGGATCGCTTATCATAAGGTGAACATCAAACGGGCGGTTTGAGAACTTTCTTACCGCCTTGATTACGGGAGCGCCAAAGGTTATGTTCGGAACAAAGTGACCGTCCATAACATCAAGATGCATCCAATCGGCACCCGCCAGATCCATTCTTTCAATTTCTTCACCCATTTTTGAAAAGTCACAAGACAAAAGTGACGGAGCTATTTTCATATTTTACATCCTTTCCTACGGTTTTTGGACAGCCGGAGCAAAAACAGCGGCGGCGCCCCAGAACAACGCATAAATCAACACTTCAAGCGAACCCATAACCTGTACACCGGCATAAAGCGAAAGTGTTGACGCAACGAGCAAGCCGAAAATTACGGCAATCAGCTGAATTATGATTGAAAGCGAAATATTGTGCTTGATTTTTACGCAGCCCGTAACTGCACGGGCAAGCGATGCGGCTTTGCCGTTTGTAATGAGATATGAACGGGAGGTTTCCTCAACCGTATCCTCAGCCTCCCTGAGAACATTTCCGAGTCCTGTCGGAAGCACCTTGATACTGCGGTAGAACAAATCGTAGAGTTTTGCAACAAGGTCATTTGTAACATTATAATCGGTTGTTCTGATGAGGAAGCTTATGCCGTTGGTTTCGGCTCTCTGCATTTCAGCCTTGAGCTGAGCGTCGGGAGTGTATCTTGTAACAAACATTGCAACAAGTCTGCCTGCTCTTGACAGATATGTGACCTGTCTGCCCTGAGAAGTATATTTCTCCTCATATTCCATATTCGGAACTTCCACGCTGTACTTTTCCATAAGCGTGCGTGAACCCACAAGGATTCTTTCGCTCTTAATCCATCCCACAAGTCCGATTTCATCCTCATAAAGAACGCTTTCAACCTCGGGAAGTGTTTCCTCGGTTTCTGCAACTACCGAATCAAAAGCATTTGCAATCGGATTCTGAGCCTCTTTAAGAATTGCAATTCCGCAGAGAAGAGATTCATCAATGCCGTAATCCTCAAAGGTTTTGATGCCCTCAAGCGAGATTGACTCGGCAGGGAACAATTCATTTGCATCTATCATTATAGCCGTACTGTCGCAGAACTGCTTTACCGACGGATAACCCGAAAGCATTGAGCCGTAGGAGAGCAGAGTTTTGCAGAGCTTTCTCACGGGGGCATTAACAGAAAGAAGTGTTGCCACAGGCACAGACACCGCAGTGATAAGTGCAAATGCATTCAAAGCGTCTGCAAATGACAGCTTAACAACACCGTACATTACCGCAATAATTATTGATGCAATTGTTGTTATCGGGGCAAGCTTTGACGCCAAATCCTCGCTCGGATCGGGTGCATAAGATATTTTGAGAAAGTTTGACGGAAATTCGGTCTTATGCTGATAGGCAATTATCGGACGGTCGGCGGCAGTACCGCTCATCATCTGCATTGCAACAGACTCGTTGTTGTAAATTTTTGACGCATATTTCTGTCCCTTTGACGAAACAAACTTAAAATTGTCCTTTACACGAAGAACCATATAAAGCTTTCCCACATTATTGGCAAAGAACGCAAGCATAGGAATTACCGTGTAGTAGTTCACATGAAATCCGTTCAAATCGCCAAGGCAGAAGAATGAAACAATTATCTGAACCATTCCCGCCGCACCTGCAACGGCAACGGCTGTATCGGAATTACCTTTGATATGCACAAGCGGTGAAAGTCCGCTGAGCATTGCCACACGGTTCAGCACAAGCGACGCCGCCATAAGAATAAACAGCAAAATTGCGTATGCCGCCGGTGCAAAAGGAACTGCCGAACATATTGCATTCGGAAAAATTCTTGTAACGATTGTGAGAACAACCACAACTGCGGCAATTATTCCCGACAACAGACTTCTCATAAAGAGCTTTCTTATATTATGATTCAGCTCATAGAGAATACTTTTTTCGTCCTCCTCGCCTGTATAATCCTCAACAGGCTTTGAATTTTCCTCTTTTACGGTATCGTTATCGTCGGATTCATCCTTTGAAAAGATTCCGACAAGAGCAGAAATAACCTTTTCGCCTATAGGGCGGTTATCCTTATGCTTTTCCTCGGTCGGGGCGATCTCCTCATCAACGATTGTCGGCTCGGGACGAAGCACATGAGCGATTACCGAAGGATTCTTTGAACGCACATACTCCTCATACTCATTCGCTACAGCCTCGGAAAATCTGCCTGCCTTGACATTTAGAATATTTCTCGGTTCATCGGGACGATACACGGGAACTTTTGCAACCACCTTGCGAGGCGGTTTTTCTGTATTCGGGAACTGATGAACGGGAGTCTGCGAAGCCTCTTTCTTTTCTTTGGTTTCGGTCTTTTCCTTTGGCTTATCCTCGGGAATGTCGATATCTATGGTATGGTAGCTTTTAATTTCAGCCTCGTCACGAAACTGGTCAACCTCTCCGAGCACTTCGCCCGAAAATTCTGTGTTTTCATCATACTCAGGTGTGAGGGTAACTATCTTATTTTCTTCCTCGGCGGCTTTTTTCTTTGCCTCCTCATACTCACGCTTGGCTTTTTCGGCTTTTTCCGCAGCCTTTTTTTCAGCCTCTGCTTTAAGCTGTTCGGGAGTTACAAGGTCATCATCATTTCCGTCCATTATAAGCTCTGCCTGCATTGTGGCGGCAGTCTTATCCCCGACTATTGAGTTTGAAG
>ENA-OPCX01001160-OPCX01001160.1-human-gut-metagenome-genome-assembly--contig:-NODE-1160-length-11824-cov-2.949868_pt1 | contig 11824 bp, 9 predicted proteins | sample MGYA00241570_ERZ501491 | MGnify/ENA primary metagenome ERZ501491 (study PRJEB25962, sample SAMEA2042620) | human gut metagenome | biome: human gut; feature: human-associated habitat; material: faeces... | reverse complement strand
CCCTGGCACGCGCGGATTCCCTGAAGGTCCTGAACGTGCATGAGGCAATGGTGTTTGACCGCGCCGAACCCCTCTTCCGCCAGGAACCGCGCGACAACGCTATAGGCTTCGGCGATTCGTGGCTGATGATAGGTCTGCTGATACTCATGGTGGCCATAGGCCTGAAGTTCCGCAACTCATCGAAGTTCATCGCCTCGCTGCTGCGCGAGACCACTAACACGCGCCGGAGGCACAACGTGTTCGACGACACCGTGCGCGAAAGCTCCTTCCTGCTGCTGCTCAACGTGGTGGCGCTGCTGAGCGGCGGTCCCCGCACCCTGAACGAACTGGAGGATAAGGGCATCAGCCGCGCCGTGCTGGATAACCTGTGCGCCAAAGGCGTGCTGGAATGCAGCAAGGTGAATAAATCCATCGACCTGTATTCGTCCATTCCGCTGAAAAACGAGCCGATCACCCTCACGCAGGAGCAGCAGGCGGCTTACGATGCTCTGCTGCCAAAGCTGGAAGATGATGCACCCCACTCGGCGCTGCTCTACGGCGTGACCGGCAGCGGCAAAACGCTGGTGTTTTTAAAGCTCATTGCCCGCTGTCTGGAGCAGGGCAGGCGTGCGCTGGTGCTGGTGCCGGAGATCAGCCTGACCCCGCAGATGATCCTGCGGCTCAAGAGTCAGTTTGGCCGCCGGGTGGCGGTGCAGCACTCTGCCCTCAACCACACGGAACGCCTTTTGCAGTGGCAGATGATCCAGGACGGCGGCGCAGACATCGTGGTGGGTACCCGCAGTGCCATCTTTTCGCCGCTGGAAAACATCGGGCTCATCATCATCGATGAGGAGCAGGAGCACACCTACCGCTCGGAATCCGCGCCCCGCTACTCTGCCCACGAGGTGGCCCGGCAGCGCGCGGCGGAAAACGGTGCATTGCTTCTGCTGGCAAGCGCCACCCCCAGCACCGAGAGCTTTTACGCGGCCCAGCATGGCCGCACCCAGCTGGTGCGGCTGACCCAGCGCTACGGCGGCAACCCGCTGCCCACGGTGCAGATCGTGGATATGCGCGCAGAGCTGGCGGCAGGCAACCCGCGGGAGATCAGTCTGTCGCTGGAAGATGCCATCCGCCGCAATCTGGATGCAGGCAAGCAGACCATTTTGCTGCTGAACCGCCGGGGCTACCAGACCATGGCCCAGTGCGAGGACTGCCGCGAGGTGCTCAAGTGCACAAAGTGCAGCGTGCCGATGGTGTACCACAAAGCGGCGCACAAGGTATTGTGCCACTACTGCGGCAGCCAGATGGAACCGCCCACTGTGTGCCCCGCCTGCGGCGGCAAACTGCAGTACCGGGGCTTCGGCACCCAGAAGGCCGAGGAAGAGCTGGCAAAGCTGTTCCCGGATGCGCGGGTGCTGCGCATGGATCAGGATTCCACTGCCGCAAAGGATGCCCACGAAAAGCTGCTGGCAAGGTTTGCGAACCACGAATATGACATCATGGTGGGCACCCAGATGGTGGCCAAGGGACTGGATTTTGAGGATGTGACCCTTGTGGGCGTGCTGGGCATCGACTCGCTGCTATTTGCGCAGGGCTTCCGCGCGTATGAGAATGTGTTCAGCCTCATCACGCAGGTGGTGGGCCGCAGCGGCCGGGCCAGAGACCCGGGCTTTGCCATCATCCAGACCACCGACCCTGATAACCCGGTGCTGAACCTTGCCGCCGCGCAGGACTACGATGCCTTTTTTGAGCAGGAGATCGCCTACCGCAAGCTGGGCCTGTACCCGCCCTTCTGCGGGCTGTGCGTCATTGGCTTTGCAGGCGCAAAGGAGATCGAGGTGGCACGGGCGGCGGCGCGCTTTGCGGCCCTGCTGGGCCAGCAGGCGGCAAAACAGCCGGACCTGCCGCTGCGGGTGCTTGGCCCCACGCCCGGCAGCATTGAGAAGATCAACGACACCTACCGCTACAAACTTACCATCAAGTGCCGCAACGACCGCCGCTTCCGCGACCTCGTGCGCAGCACACTGGAAAGATACGAACAGGAAAAACTTCCGTCCAAGGCCACCGTTGCGGTGGACCTGCATTCGGACGGTGACATCTGATTTGGAGGTACCATAAATGGCAATCCGTAACATTGTAAAAGAGGGCGATCCCATCCTGAACAAGGTCTGCCGCCCCGTCACCACCTTTGATGACCGTCTGGCTACCCTGCTGGACGACATGCACGAGACCATGATCGCCGCCGACGGCGTGGGTCTGGCCGGCCCGCAGGTGGGCATGCTGCGCCGTCTGTTCGTGGTGTGGGACACCACCGACGCGCCCGAGGAGATCCCCGAAGATTACGAATATAAGTTCATCGACTTTGTGAACCCGGAGATCCTGGCCGTATCCGAGGAAGAGGAGACCGCCTACGAGGGCTGTCTGTCCTTCCCGGGCCACAACGGCGCCGTGACCCGCCCCGTCGCTGTCAAGGTGCGCGCACAGGACCGCCACGGTGAGTGGTTTGAGCTGGAAGCTGAGGATCTGCTGGGCCGCTGCATCCAGCACGAGAACGACCATCTGGACGGCATTACCATTATGCAGTCCAGCGAGTATTTCTATGAGGATACCGAAGAGGGCAAAAAGGCTGCCCGCGAAGCGAAAGGAAACAAGTAATGCGCATTTTGTTCATGGGCACGCCGGATATTGCCGCAGAGTGCCTCAAAGCCCTGTATGCCGCCGGGCATGACATCTGCGCGGTGTACACCCGGCGGGACAAGCCGGTTGGCCGCAAGCAGGTGCTTACCGCACCCCCGGTCAAGGAAGTGGCCCTTGCCCACGGCACGCCGGTGTTCCAGCCCCGCACCCTGCGGGACGGCAGCGAGGACGAGAACATCCGCGCACTGGCCCCGGAACTGATCGTGGTGGTGGCTTACGGCTGCATCCTGCCGAAGTCTGTGCTGGAAGCGCCGAAGTACGGCTGCATCAACCTGCATGTTTCGCTGCTGCCCAAGTACCGCGGCAGCGCCCCGGTGCAGTGGGCCGTGCTGAACGGCGATGCCGAGACCGGCGTTTCCATCATGCAGATGGACGAGGGCCTTGACACCGGCGATGTGCTCTGCTGCGAGAAGATCGCCATTGACCCGGAGGAGACCAGCGGCCAGCTGTTTGACCGCGTGACCGCTGTGGGTGCACGGGTGCTGTGTGAGGTGGTGCCCGCCATCGCCGCCGGAACGCTGAAGCCCCAGCCGCAGGATCATGAGAACGCCTGCCTTGCACCTATGCTGAACAAGGAGATGGCAGAGTTCCGCCTGACCGAATCGGCTGCCCACATCCACAACTGGGTGCGCGGCATGAACCCGTGGCCCGGTGCATGGTTCGTCACCTCCGGCGGCAAAAAGCTCAAGGTGATGGAGTGCCATGCCGTGGAAGCTCACGGCGAAGCGCCCGGCACCGTGCTGGCCACAAAGCCGCTCACGGTGGCCTGCGGTGAGGGGGCCGTCCAGCTGCTGAATGTGGTGCCGGAGGGCAAAAAGCCCATGGACGGCACCGCCTTTGCGGCCGGTCAGCGCCTGAAAACGGGGGATATCCTCTGATGGCGGCGAATCCCCGCGCGGCGGCAGTGGCGGCGCTGGTGCGGCAGGAGCAGGATGGCTTTTCCAACCTTGTTCTGGATGCCGAACTCAAGCGCCAGCAGCTGGAAGGCCGCGATAAAGCTTTTGCCAGCGCCATCTTTTACACGGTGCTGGAACACCGGGGCACGCTGGACTACATCCTGTGCCAGTTCCTGCCCAAGGGCCTTGCCAAGCTGGATGCACCGGTGCGCGAAATATTGCGCGCGGCGCTGGCGCAGGCCCGCTATATGCAGGTGCCGGTGTCCGCTGCGGTGAACGAAGCCGTCAAGCTGACCCGTGCCTTCAAAAAATCCAGCGCATCCGGTCTGGTCAACGCCGTGCTGCGCAAGGCGTGCAGCTACGACCTGAGCACCGCAAGCTTCAAAAACGAAGTGGAGCGGCTCATGGTGCTTGGCTCTGCCGGGCGGGATGTGGCGGAATTTCTGCACAAAAACTACCCGGACGAAGCACTGGATATCCTTACCTACAAGGCCGACGGCGGCATGACCAGCCTGCGGGCGAACCCGCTGAAAGGCAGTGCCGATGAGCTTTGTGCAAAGCTGCTGGCTTCCGGCGCAAAGGAAGCAAAGCGGGGCATTGTGCCCGGCAGTGTGCTGGCCCGGTTCGAGGGCAGCCCGGCGGAAAATGAGCTGTTCCGGCAGGGATACTTCCATGTGGAAGGGCAGGCCAGCCAGCTGGCGGCGCTCTGCGTGGACGCACAGCCCGGAGAAACAGTCATCGACCTGTGCGCCGCGCCCGGCGGCAAGACCATCCTGCTGGCCGAGCAGATGCACAGCACCGGCAGGCTTTACAGCTGCGATGCCGCCGAGAACCGCGTGGGCCTGATCCGCACGGCAGTGCAGCGCATGGGCCTTACCAATGTGGAAGCCCTGTGCAACGATGCCACAAAGGTGAACCCGGCCCTGCCGCAGGCAGACCGCATTTTAGCGGATGTGCCCTGCAGCGGCCTTGGCATTTTGGCAAAAAAGCCGGATCTGCGCTACAAAAAGCTGGAACCGGCCCGCGAAGCTGAATTATTGGCCACGCAGTCGGCCATCCTCGATACGGCGGCACAGCTGCTGAAAGCGGGCGGCAGGCTGGTGTACTCCACCTGCACCATCGACCCGGCAGAAAACCAGCAGCAGATCGCGGCATTTCTGGCCCGCCACCCGGAGTTTACGGTGGTGGAGCCTGCCGCAGCGCTGCCCGCCGGGATGGCGGCAGGGGAGCACGGCGCGCTTTCGGTGCCCACCCGCACCGGCATGGACGGTTTTTTCCTGTGCGCCATGCAGAAAAACGGGGAAAAGCTGCAATGAAACGGGCGGCTTGTTCGTAAAAAACAATAGGAGAACACAATGGAACAAAAACGCTGTATCTCTTCCTTTACGCTGGCAGAGCTGACCGCTGAACTGAAAGCGATGGGTCAGCCGGGCTTCCGGGCAAAGCAGATCTTCCACTGGGTGCACCAGAAGCTGGTCACCGAGTTTTCTGCCATGACCGACCAGCCCAAGACCCTGCTGGCAAAGCTGGAAGAAAGCTTCTACATTGCCGCGCCCAAGATCGAGCGCAGGCAGGAAGCAAAGGACGGCACGGTAAAATATCTGCTGCGCATGGCAGACGGCAACTGCATCGAGACCGTCGTGATGCGCTACCACTACGGCAACACGGTGTGTGTGTCCACGCAGGTGGGCTGCCGCATGGGCTGCCGCTTCTGCGCGTCCACCCAGGCGGGCCGCGTGCGCGATCTGGAAGCCGGTGAGATCTGCTCTGAGATCTACACCGCCCAGAAGGATATCGGGGAGCGCATTTCCCACATCGTGCTCATGGGCATTGGCGAACCGCTGGATAACTTTGACGAAGTGATGAAGTTCCTGGAGAACATCACCTCGCCCGAGGGTGTGAACATCGGGATGCGCAACATCAGCCTTTCCACCTGCGGTCTGGTGCCCAAGATCGACCAGCTGGCCGAGAAAAAGCTGCAGCTGACCCTCTCGGTGTCGCTGCACGCACCCAACAATGAAATCCGCAGCGGCATGATGCCGGTGAACGATGCCTATCCCGTGGAAGTGCTGATGCAGGCCGTGCGCCGCTATCAGGACACCACCGGCCGCCGTGTGAGCTTTGAATATTCCATGGTGCGCGGTGTCAACGATTCCGATGCCTGCGCCAGACAGCTGGCAAACCTGATCCGGGGCATGGGTGCCCATGTGAACCTGATCCCCATCAACCCGGTGGACGGCAGCCCGTACTCGGCCACCGATGCAGCCAACGTGCACCGCTTCCAGCAGAAGCTGGAGAGCCTTGGCGTGAACGCTACGGTGCGCCGCCGCCTTGGCAGCGAGATCAGCGCCGCATGCGGCCAGCTGCGCCGTGACGAAATGAACGGGAAAGCGTAAAGATTAAAGGGAGAAGCCTATGAAACTTGCAGGAAAAACGGATGTCGGCAGGGTCCGGCAGGATAATCAGGACGATTATCGCGCAGGAGAACTGCCCGGCGATGCCGCATGGCTGCTGGTATGCGACGGCATGGGCGGTGCACGCGGCGGCAGGGAAGCCAGCCAGAGCGCGTGCGATGTGATCGAGCACTGCTTTCAGGAGCAGTATGCTTCCAAGTGCCTGCCCGGCGAAGAGGAGACCTTTTTGAAAAAGAGCCTGCTCAGCGCCAACCGCTTTGTGTTCCAGAAGGCCCTGCGTGAGGAATCACTGGCGGGCATGGGCACCACGGCTGTGTGCGCACTGGTGCGCGGCGGCAAGGTGTTCCTGTGTCATGCAGGCGATTCGCGGGCGTACCTGTACCGGGACGGCAGGCTTGCCCAGCTCACCCACGACCACTCCTATGTGCAGGAGCTGGTGGACTGTGGCACCATTACCGTGGAGGAAGCCGAGCACCACCCTCAGAAAAACATCATCACCAAGGCGCTGGGCGTGGACTACCGGCTGGACCCGGAGTTCACCACCGCACCGCTGCAGAAAGGGGATATCCTGCTGCTGTGCTCGGACGGCCTGACCAATGCCGTGCCCAGAGAACAGCTGGAACAGCTGCTGCGCACCGGCAGGTTCTACGACCTGCCGGACCTTCTGATCCGCACGGCCAACGAGAACGGCGGCCCGGATAACATCACCGCGCTGCTGCTGCGTGTGGAGGAGGTGCGCTGATGGACAACCTGATCGGCAAAAAGCTGGACGGCCTGTATGAGGTGCGGGAGCTGATCGGTTCCGGCGGCATGGCAAACGTCTACAAGGCGGTCATGCTGGGGCACAACGGCCCGGTGCCTGCCGGTACTGTGGTGGCGGTAAAGGTGCTGCGGCAGGAGTATATGCACGACCCGGACCTTGTGCGCCGCTTTAAAAATGAATCCAAGGCCATCTCGCTGCTGAACCACCCCAACATCGTAAAAGTGTACGATGTATCGGTGAATGATGATCTGCAGTATATCGTGATGGAATATGTGGACGGCATGACATTGCGCGAGTACCTGAACCAGCGCGGTGGCAGGCTGACCAACCGGGAGACCGTGCACTTCATCTCCCAGATCTTAAAGGCGCTGGAACATGCCCACGCCAACGGTGTGGTGCACCGGGACATCAAGCCCCAGAACATCATGCTTTTGGACAACGGCCAGCTGCGCATGATGGATTTTGGCATTGCGCGCATCTCCCGTGCCGAGAACCAGCTGCTGAGCGGCAAGGCCATGGGCAGCGTGCACTATATCAGCCCGGAGCAGGCCAAGGGCGATGAGACCGACTGCACCAGCGATATCTACTCGGTGGGCGTGATGATGTACGAGATGCTCAGCGGTCATCTGCCCTTTGATGCAGACGACATGGTGGAAGTTGCCATCAAGCAGATCTCCGATCAGCCGAAGTCTTTGCACGAGATCGCGCCGGAGGTGCCGAATGCACTGGTGGAGATCACCGAAAAGGCCATGGCAAAGCTGCCGCAGAACCGCTACGCATCCGCCCGCGAAATGCTGGATGCGCTGGACACCTATGTGCACAACCCCTCCGTGATGTTCGAGTACAAGTATATTACAGAAGATGCTCCCGAAAAGGTGGTGAAACGTACCATGAACCAGAACCGTGCAAACCGTCAGGCCGAAAAGCCTGCGCCCCGCGGCAAAAAGGCCGCACCGCGCAAGAAAAAGCGCACCATCTTCCTGCCGGCACTGTTCGGCATTACCATTGCATTTGCACTGGCGTGCCTTGCGCTGTGCTGGATGATCCTGAACGATTCCTCCAACCTGATGAACAACAAGGCCGATATCACGCTGGGCGATTATATCGGCATGACGCAGGACGAGGCTGCTGCCACCGAGCAGGTGGTCTCCGGCCAGATCAGCGTTACCTGGGAGCAGGAGTACAACAGTAACTATGCGGCGGGCTATATCTATAAGCAGTCGCCGGTGTCCGGCCGCACGGTGCGCGAGGGCCAGAATGTGACCCTGACTGTGAGCCTTGGCACCCAGTACGTTACCGTGCCGGACCTGACCAACTATGTGCAGGCCGATGCAGAGCAGCAGCTCAAGGAGCTGGGTGTCTCGGTGCTGGTAACGCAGGCTGTGGATACCTCTGTGGCATCCGGCGCGGTGATCCGCACCGACCCGGCGGCGGGCAGTCAGGTGGCTGCAGGCAGCACTGTGGTGATGTATATCAGCCGCCCGCAGGTGGCAACCACCACCAAGGTGCCCTCGCTGACCGGCATGAGCACCGCTGATGCCCGCACCCTGCTGGTGCAGAACCATCTGGGCCTTGGCAGCCAGACCGAGCAGTACAGCGACCAGCCGGTGGGTACTGTCATCAGTCAGAACCCGGCGGCAGGCTCTACCACAAAGCTGAACGGCCGCGTGAACATTGTGGTAAGCGCAGGGCCGGAGCCTGCACCGGAACCGGAAGCACCCAGCGACAGCACCACCGGCGGCGACTGGTGGAGCGGCCTGTTTGGCAGCAGCTCCTCTTCTTCCAGCACCGAGACCGGCACCGAACAGGGCACAGCGGGCAGCGGCGACCCTTCGCAGAAACCGCTGACCGACTGGTGGTCCTCGCTGCTGAGCTGACGGAGGCGTGCATGAAGGGATATATCACAAAGGGCATCGGCGGCTTTTACTATGTAAAAACGCCGGAGGGCATTGTGGAGTGCAAGCCCCGCGGCATTTTCCGCAAACAGAAGATCACGCCGGTGGCGGGCGATGAGGTGACGCTGGAGACCGAGAACGGTGCAGCCGTCATTGCCGAGATCGCACCGCGAAAGAACGTTTTTGTGCGCCCCCCGATGGCAAACCTCGATCTGCTGTTTCTGGTGGCAAGCACCACCCAGCCCACGCCCAGCACGCTGGTGCTGGATAAGCTTGCCGCCATTGCGGTGGACAAGGGCGTGCAGCCGGTGATCGTGTGCACCAAGGGCGACTTGGCCGAGGCGGAATTCCTGCGTAAGGCCTACGAAAAATCGACCCTGCCGTTCATCCGCATCGATTACAAGACCGGCGGCGGGCTGGACGAGGTGAAGCAGTGGATCAGCGGCAGGCTGTGTGCGTTCTGCGGCAACTCCGGCGTGGGAAAATCCACCCTTTTGAACCATCTGCTGCCGGAAGCAGAGCGCGAGACCAGTGCCATCAGCCAGAAGCTGGGCCGCGGCCGCCACACCACCCGTGAGGTGACGATCTTTGAAGCCTTTGGCGGGCGCATTGCGGATACGCCGGGCTTTGCCAGTCTGGAAGCGAACCGCGCCGGGTTCATCCCCAAGGAAAATCTGGAGCATGCGTTCCCGGAGTTCGGGCCTTATCTGGGGCAGTGCCAGTTCACCGGCTGCTCCCACCGCAGCGAAAAAGGCTGTGCCGTGCGCGCCGCACTGGCCGAGGGCAGGCTCTCCCAGACCCGGTACGACAGCTACTGTGCCATGTACGAGGAAGTCAAGGACGTGAAGGATTGGCAGCGCCCGAAAGTATAAAGGATAAGGAAGAGATTCATGTCACGCTGTGTGATCATTTCGGCCTGCCCGGTTTCTCCGGAGCTGGCAGAGGCCCTGCGGCCGGACGACTTTATCATTGCCTGTGATGCAGGCTACCGCAACTGCGCACCTCTGGGGCGTAGACCCAACATCATCGTGGGCGACTTTGACACCGCCCCCTGCCCGGAACAGCAGGACGACGATATCATCGTGCTGCCCCATGTGAAGGACGATACCGACACCGAGTATGCCGCAAAGCTGGTCTCGGAAAAGGGCTTTGACGAGGTGCTGCTGCTGGGCGGCCTTGGCGGCAGACGGGTGGAGCACACCCTTGCAAACCTGTGCACCGGCCTTGGGCTGGAACAGCGCGGTGTGCGCACCACCCTGCTGGATGAGCGCAGCCGCATTACCTACGTGATGCCCGGCGAGACCCGCCGCTACCCGAAGGAGAAGTACTTCTTCTTCTCGGCCTTCCCGATGGAGGGCAGGGCGCAGGGCGTGTGCGAGCGCGGCTCCTACTATGAGCTGACCGATGCGGAGCTGACCGCCAGCTACCCGCTGGGCGTCAGCAACGAGTACGCTGCCGGGTCGGACTGCATCACCATCTCCACCCGCAGCGGTGCGCTGGTGGTGGTGGAGACCATCGCAGACTGAGCGCTGCTGCCCTTGCCGGAACGTTCCGGCCCCTGCCTGCATAGGATGGGCCAGAAAACGGAAAGGCGGGGAGCATATGCAGGTAGTTGTGATCCGAAGCCCCAAGGCGCTGCGCGGCATTCTGCGCAGACTGTTCGGCATTCAAAAACAGTAAAAAAGATCCCCTCGCTGCTGGTCGGCGGGGGGATCTTGCTTCATAATACTCCTTTTTATTGCGTCAGGGCGTTGTAACAGGCATCGAACGCCTGCATAAAATCAGTGATCTCCTGTTCCGTGGTCAGGTGGCTCAGGCTGATGCGCCACGAGGACAGCGCGTTGCGCCGGTCATGGCTCACGGCAAACACGGCGCGGGAGGGCAGGCCGTCCGAAGAGCAGGCCGATTTGACCGAGACGCATACGCCCTGGGCATCCAGCTCCCGCTGGAACACGGTGCCCTTCACGTTCTGTACGCTCAGGTTTAAAATCTGCGGCACGGCAGTGTCCGGGCTGTTGATGCGCACCTTGGGGTATTGGGCAAGCCCGGTGCGCAGGCGGGCGTTCAGGGCGCGGATGTGCTCCACCCGGGCGGGCAGCTCGCTCACTGCCTTTTCCAGTGCCAGCGCCAGCGAACAGGCCAGCGCCACGGTGGGGGTGCCGCTGCGGTAGATGGTGGTGCTTTCGCCGCCGTGGATGAGAGGCTCAAGCGCCAGCCGCCGCCGCTTGAGCAGCAGGCCGATGCCGTTCAGGCCGTAGAACTTGTGGGCCGTCAGGCTCATGGTGTCCACGCCCTCGAAGGAGACGGGAATCTTGCCCACGGCCTGGGTGGCATCTACGTGCAGATGGCAGTTGGGCCATGCCTGCAAAATTTCTGAAATTTCTTTTACCGGCTGCACGACGCCCAGCTCACTGTCCACCAGTGTTACCGCTACAGCAATGGTGTCGGGGCGGAGAAGTTCTTTCAGGTGCTCGAGGTCGATGGTGCCGTCCCGCCTGATGTCCACGAGGTCGATTTCATAGCCCTGCTCCTGCAGAGCGGTCAGGGTGCCGCTGACGGAGGAGTGTTCCAGCGGGGTGGAGATGATGTGCTTGCCCAGATGGCGGGAGAGTTTTGCCAGCCCCTTGAGAGCAAAGTTGTTGGCCTCGCTGGCTCCCGAGGTATAGATGACCTCGGCGGGCTGTGCGCTCAGCAGCCCCGCGATGCTCTGGGTGGCGTGGTCAATGACCAGTTTTGCGTCCCGGCCTGCCTGATGGCGGGAGTTCGCGTTGCCGGGGCAGCTGCGCTCTACCTCACAAAAACGCTCCAGCACCCGGGAGTCTGCGGGGGTGTTGGCCGAATAATCCAGATATATCATAAGTGTCCTTCTATAATAAGTGGTACAACAGCTGTCGTTTCGGATGCCGCCGGCCCAGTGACCAACTGCGGCAATAGGTTATATTATAGTGCGGAATGCGGCATATTTCAAGGCTGTACGGCCTCCGCCGACAGAAAATCGCCGCAAAATACAGGAAAAAGGTTGTCAGCGTCCTTCTTTTATGCTATACTATGCCGAAGAATGAAAGGAAAGGGGAGAGCAGGATGCTGAAAAAGAAATCGTCTTTTGCACGCATCGGCTGGTATTCTTTATTGGATACAAAGTCCAGCAACAATTTTTTTCTGTTTTTTAATTTTTTATTA
>ENA-OPCX01001157-OPCX01001157.1-human-gut-metagenome-genome-assembly--contig:-NODE-1157-length-11842-cov-2.504793_pt1 | contig 11842 bp, 11 predicted proteins | sample MGYA00241570_ERZ501491 | MGnify/ENA primary metagenome ERZ501491 (study PRJEB25962, sample SAMEA2042620) | human gut metagenome | biome: human gut; feature: human-associated habitat; material: faeces... | reverse complement strand
GTTCACTGGTAATATCCCGCGAGGTGTTTTTTGAGTTATTTTCTATTGCAATTCTACTGGCAGTCTTTTATAATGTAGGATATCAATATGATTGAATATTTATGATATCAGTGATAAAAAATTTCAAAAATCTTTATATATAAGATCACCCCGCAGATATCATATTTACAGAACATGAAAGAATCGAGGTAATTCCCATGAGCGAAAAAATTACAGTAGTTGCACTGGGCCACAGAGCATTAGGAACCACCTTACCGGAGCAGAAAATCGCTACAAAAAAAGCAGCCAAAGCTGTCGCAGATCTTGTAGAAGCCGGAAATCGTGTAGTCATTTCCCACAGTAACGGTCCACAGGTTGGAATGATCCACACAGCCATGAATGAATTTGGCAAAACACATCCTGACTATACATTTGCACCTATGTCCGTATGTTCGGCAATGAGTCAGGGCTATATCGGATATGACCTCCAGACCGCAATCCGCGCAGAACTTATTTCCCGCGGTATTTATAAACCGGTAGCTACTATCCTTACACAGGTTGTCATTGATCCATATGATGATGCTTTCGCTGAACCTGAGAAGATCATCGGACGTGTCCTTACAGAAGAAGAGGCTGAAACTGAAGAAAGCAAGGGAAACTTTGTCACTAAACTGGCTGACGGCACTTATAAAAGAATCCTGGCAGCTCCGAAACCGCAGAAAATCGTAGAGCTTGAAACAATCCGCACACTTGTAGATGCGGGCCAGGTAGTAATCGCAGCAGGCGGCGGCGGAATCCCGGTTATGGAACAGGGAATCGATCTTCATGGTGCAAGTGCGATCATTGAGAAAGACCTTTCCAGCGGACTTCTTGCACAGGAATTAAATGCAGATACTCTTCTGATCCTTACCAGTGTTGAGAAAGTAAGTCTGAACCTCGGTCAGGACAATGAAGAATATCTTAATACAATTTCTGTAGATGATGCTAAGAAATATATGGCTGACAATCAGTTTGCCCCAGGCTCCATGCTTCCTAAATTCGAAGCCGGAATCTCTTTTATCGAAAAGGGAGATAACAGAAGAACGATCATCACAGATATTGCACATGCAAAGGATGGATATTTCGAAAAAACCGGAACTATCATTAAATGATTCTATAGCAATCCTCGTAAATAATACATTTAAGAGGATTGCTATATTTTATCTGACAATACAAAAAGACATATACCAGAGCAATACATATCATCTTGCCGGTATATGTCTTTTAATTATCATATTATGATGTCAGATTCAAAAGTTTACCCCTGACCTGATATTACATAGATTTACGTTCCGCAATCTCTGCCATCTTCGCTTCATTCAGACGAGTATCACCATGCACACGGCTGTAGGAAAGATATCCGTTCATACGGTCAATCTTTGTCAGATTCTTGGAACCGCAGACCGGACACACGTCCATTTCAAGTTCCTCATGTCCGCAGTCATCACAGTAAGCAAGGGAAAGATTTACTCCCTCATAATATCCCAAAGACATGGCTCTGCGGATAAGAGTGCGTATTGCTTCACGATTATAATCGATCGGATAACGTACATACTGAATCTTACCGCCGTTGCACAACTCCCAGAAACGTCCCTCCAGATCCTGTTTTTCAATCGGAGTTACATCTTCAGTCACATGACAGTGGAAACTGTTGCTTACATAAGGACGATCAGAAACCCCTTTCACAATGCCATACATCTTACGGAACTGTTCCACCTGCAGTCCACATAAACTCTCTGCCGGTGTTCCATAAATTGCATAAAGATAACCATCTTTCTCTTTAAATTCATTTACTTTCCTGTTGATATATTTCAGCACATCCAGTGCAAACTGCCCGTCTTCAGCAATGGATTTGCCATTGTAAAGTTCCTGGAGTTCATTTAATGCAGTGATTCCGAAGGATGCTGTCATTGGTTTCAGAATCTTGCCAATCTTTTCATTCGGTTTCAGATGTCCACCGTAAAATCCTCCCTCACAATATGCCAGCGGGTTGGTTGACGCACGCATCTGTCCCAGATAATCATAGGTACGGATATGCAGATTACGGATCATCTCAAGATAGAAATCCAGCACTTCGTAGAAATCCCTGCTCTCTGCTCTGGCTTTGGCAAGGATCATTGGAAGATGAAGGCTTACCGCACCGATGTTAAATCTTCCCACAAACACAGGAACATCCTTATCATCTGCCGGATACATACCGCCTCTCTCGTACCAGGGGCTTAAGAACGCACGACATCCCATAGGACTTATAACCTTTCCATACTGCTTGTACATACTGGAAATATATCCTTTTCCTGACATGGACAGCCAGTCCGGATACATAGTCTTGGCAGAACAGTCAACCCCTGCCTCAAATACATCCTCACTGATCTTGCCTTTTCCATGGATATTTTCATCATAAAGGAATACGATTTTCGGGAAGAGTACCGGTTTCTTGCGTCCTGCCTTACCCTGTCCGCCTTTATGCACTTCAAGAAGAGAAATACTTGCCATCTTCTCGAACTGCTTTATTCCAAGTCCAAGAGTTACAGTTACAAATGGATAATCCCCTCTGGAAGATCCGACTGTATTCAGCTTATACTCAATCCCCTGCCATCCCTGGTCAAAATCTCTGCGGACTTTGTCAAGCGCATACTCGATCGCACGTTCTTCACGTCCTGTCCAGCTCTCGTCAGAGTATTTCATAAATTCCTGGATATATTTATCGTAACTCTTCTGTGCATAAGGTGCAAGGATCTTGTCTACTTCCGGTACTGTGAATCCGCCATACTGCTGTGCAGCAGTGCTCAGGATAATATCACCCATAACATCAAACGCAGTATCCAGTGTCTTAGGCTCATTGTACCATACATTTCCCATCTCAAATCCGCCGCTGAGTACAGATGCCACATCAAAGAGACAGCAGTTCATGGTATCCAGACGTGCAGACTGGTCATGAATATAAATATAACCATCTTTACATGCCTGAAGTTCATTACGATTCATAAAAAATTTACGATAAAGCTCTTTGTTCAGTTCATTAAAGATCAGGCTTCGCTTTGTAGCTACAAGCGCACTGTCTGTATTGGCATTACTCTTATCACCAATATAACGGATTGCCTGACTCTTGGTATATACATCATCCATCATATGGATAAAGTCAAGTTTGTAATTTCTGTAATCGCGGTAGCTCTTAGCCACTGCCGGGTTCACTCTCTCAAGTGCTCCCTCTACGATGTTGTGCATCTCCTGGATCTCTATCTCATTCTTTCCCAGTGCCTCCGCATGTTCTTCCGCAAACTGGCAGATAAATTCCTTCTCTTTATCCGAAAATGTGTATAAAATTCTGGCTGCCGACTTATTTACTGCTGCTACGATCTTCTGTGAATTAAACTCTTCTCTCGTACCATCTTTCTTTATAACATATATCATACCTTTTGCTCCCATATACAATATATAGTATTTTTTTCTTTCATTCACCACAATTCTCTCTATATGTGGTACATTTAACAAGTATAGCACAGTCTCTGACAAAAAGAAAGGGGCAAAAAATTATTCGTCATATTGCTGAATTTGATACATGGCAAGATAATTATCTTGACCATCCAGAGATACCACAGATACCTCATCCCCGGCATGTAATTCTATTTTCTCCTCGTGGTCTGCTTCGTCAAATTTTACAGTTTCATCAGCATTGCTGTCACCAAAAAGGCTGTCAAAATCTAAGCTGATATCAAACGTATCATAAATAACTTCTGATTTCCAGAGCAACCTTCTCCCAGCCGGACACTATCCTGTATTCTCCCGGATCTATTGTAAAATCATACCCCTGGTCACTGGCATCTGTATCGCCAATCTCTGATGCAGTATCATCCGTTCTGACAATATAATTCTCTCCGGTGAACATATACCAGTCCGGATTACCCCTCTGTTCATCCTGTCCGTTCTTTACTGCACTGATAGTCTCAGACCAGTCATCTGTCCAGTTATTCTCATTACTTTCATTATTCTTATTACTCTCATTTACTTCATCAGAACTGCTGTCATCAAAAATACTGTTGAGATCTATGTCAAACTCATCATAGATAAATTCTTCTATCCTGTATCCAATCGTATCCCAATTCTCTGCCATCTGACCTATTATTACCATCAGAATCAGCACAATGATCCAGAAAATTTTGCCTGCCTTGCCGCTCTTTTTCTTCTCACTTTTTGCTGTCTTTTTTCCGGTGCTGTATGTACGGGCAGTCTGTGCGCTGTACGACTGACCTGATGTTTTCTTCGTCCCTGATGTTTGTATTCTTGAAGTTTGTACTTTTGTATTTTGCGTTCTAATAGTCTGTGTTCTGGCAGACGAAGTTTTTGCAGCTTTGGGAACTGTTTTATTTCTGTCAGACAAAGGGATCTCGTTCTCTGCCATTGCTTTTTTCACCTTTGCCGAAGCATGACGATAGTGCTCTGAACGGTCTTCGTTCAGATGATACAGTTCCATATCATTTCTATATGGCATTCCACAATATTTACACCTGCCGTTTACAATTGGTCCATCACAGACCTGACACCTTTTTCCCATATATCTTCCCCCTGAGTTTTATATAAATTTAACGCTTCATTCATTTACACATTTATTTTAACATTTCGCCCCAATCTTGCAAAGCTGAAATTGTGTTACTGTTCGTTCTGTTCTCCGTAACCATAATATCCCGCGAGATACTTCCAAATGAACAGTAATAATTGTCAAACTACCATTTTCCTGTTATAATAGCGTGGGAAAAGACAATGGATATTCAATAAACAACAATATTTTTTATCAGTTTGCCATAAAATATGCAAATACAGAAATTACAGGAGGAATCCACTCATGGAACAGATTAAAATTCCTGACGGGTATCAGTCATCTTTAAATCTTCACGATACCCAGATTGCCATTAAGACTGTGAAAGATTTCTTTCAGCAGACACTGGCTCAAAAACTGAATCTGCTGCGTGTTTCCGCTCCGGTATTCGTTAATCCGTCATCCGGTCTGAACGATAACTTAAACGGCGTGGAACGTCCGGTAAGCTTTGATATCAAAGGCCAGCCGGAGAATGCTGAGATCGTACACTCTCTCGCCAAATGGAAGAGATATGCATTACAGAAATATGGCTTTGCTCATGGTGAAGGACTTTACACAGACATGATCGCGATCAGAAGAGACGAAGATCTGGACAATATCCACTCCGTATACGTAGATCAGTGGGACTGGGAAAAGATCATCAGCAAGGAAGAACGCAACATGGACACACTTGTTTCCACAGTACGTGCTATCTACAGCGTTCTCCGCAAGACCGAAAAATACATGGCTGTTCAGTACGATTACATCGAAGAAATCCTTCCGAGAGAGATCGCATTTGTCAGCACTCAGGAACTGGTCGACATGTATCCTGATCTCACTCCAAAGGAACGTGAATACAAGATTGTCAAGGAAAAAGGTGCCGTATTCCTCATGCAGGTCGGCAAAACCTTAACCAACGGAGAACGTCATGACGGACGTGCACCGGACTACGATGACTGGGAATTAAACGGCGATATCCTTGTTTATTATCCTGTTCTCGACATTGCTCTGGAGCTTTCTTCCATGGGTATTCGCGTTGACGAGGATGCGCTTGACAGACAGCTTACCATCGCAGGCTGCGACGACAGACGTGAGCTTCCTTTCCAGAAGGCAATCCTGAACAAGGAACTTCCATATACTATCGGCGGCGGCATCGGCCAGTCCCGTATCTGTATGTTCTTCCTCAGAAAAGCACACATCGGTGAAGTGCATGCTTCCCTGTGGCCGGAAGAAGTAATGAAAGAAGCAGCAGCAAAAGGAGTACAGCTTCTGTAAAAAAGCCGTAAACCTGGAATACTCAGAGATCACAGACACACAGATGTGTAAATACACAATGTATATCTGAGTGCCTTATCAGACAAATGTAACGGGGCGAATACAACAGTGAATATTTTATTTTTTTTAACACCTAAAAGTGATGTAGCATATATATTTGAAAATGAGACTCTTCGTCAGACTCTTGAGAAAATGGAACACAGAAAATTTTCCTGCATTCCGCTTCTGAGTCTGGACGGGAAATATAAAGGAAGTATTTCCGAGGGTGATCTTCTCTGGGGAATGAAAACCTTAAATGTTCCCGGACTGAAAGAAGCAGAGAGCATTTCCATTATGGCAATCCCGCGAAGAGCAACCTATAAGGCAGTTCACGCAGATTCTGACATGGAAGATCTGCTGGACAAGGCAATTAACCAGAATTATGTCCCGGTTGTAGATGATCAGGGATACTTTATCGGCATCATCACCCGTAAAGAGATCATCAAATACTGCTACAAAGAACTGAAGAAATATATAAAAGCTTCAGATTCATAAAAAGAGCTGCCGCATTGCAATTTTTCAATTGCTAATGCGGCAGTTCTTTTTATATTCTTTATAACGCCTCAGCAGACCTCAACAAAATTCCTGTTTTTCCTTTTTCTGTGCCAGAAGCTTTCCGAACAATGCTGCCAACACCTGCTGAAACAGAGTTCCGATCATTACCGGAAACATAACTTCACCCGGAAAATATGCAGCTGCGATCACCGCTCCTGCGCTGATATTGCGCATCCCGGTTCCATACATCATGGAAACCGCCGTACTGCGATCCTTTCGGAAGATATACGCCACAAACCAGCCGAGTGCATATCCGGAAGCAGCCAGGACAAGGATTGCCAGTGCAACCTTCACCCTCTGCATATTCATATCCCGGATATATGGTGCTACTTTGGAAGAATTGGACGTTACCACAAATATCAGTGCCAGCTTTGAAAAAGGCGCCAGCTTTCCCGGCCATGTTTCCATTACTTTTCCATCTGTGATCTGATTTAATACCATCGCAACAACAGCAGGAAGCGCAACCATAAATATCAGTTCCCGCATCATCCTGGCAGGATCTATGGTCACCGCAGAGCCCAGCAGGATCTTCAGCGTAGCCGGGATCAGAAAAGGTGCCAGTACCGTATCCAGCACTACCAGAGACAACGACAGAGGACTGTTTCCATCATAAATCGTCACCCACATCAGACTTACCACTGCAGTGGGAACTGCAAACTCCAGTACCATTCCGGTGATCAGTTCCATGTTATTTCCAAAGAAAAGATGACCTGCCCCGCAGGCTGCTGTCGGGATTACCACATGGACCAGAAGCATGATAATAAGCAGTGAGCCCGGATGTCGGAATACATTTGCCACATCTTTAAATCTTGACTTCAACGCCCCGGCAAATGTCATAAATGCAAATACGGCCGGCACATAAGGCAGACCGCATTTGGCAATATCAGGAAAGCACACCCCCAGCAACAGACAGGTCGGTGTCACCAGGGCCATCCATTTTTCTATAAAACTGTTAAATTTTCTCAGCATCTTATAAAACCTTTGAAAGGAAGTCTTTCAGTCTAGGATTCTTCGGATTCGCGAAAAATTCTTTCGGAGTATTCTCTTCCTGTATCTTACCGTCATCAATAAAAAGAACTCTTGTTGCCACTTCTCTTGCAAATCCCATCTCATGAGTAACTACAACCATGGTCATACCTGACTGCGCAAGTTCTTTCATCAATTCCAGAACCTCACCTACCATCTCAGGGTCAAGTGCGGAAGTTGGCTCATCAAAAAGCATCACATCCGGATTCATGGCAAGAGAACGTGCAATGGCAATACGCTGTTTCTGCCCGCCCGAAAGCATATCCGGATATGCATTGGCTTTGTCCGGAAGACCTACACGTGCCAGAAGCTCATCCGCTTTCTTTGAAGCTTCATCCTTTGTCATCAGCTTCAGTTCTACAGGTGCCAGCATAATATTCTGTTTTACCGTTTTATGCGGAAAAAGATTAAACTGCTGGAATACCATTCCAATCTTCTGACGGTGTCTGTTAATGTCAACCTTCGGATCTGTAATATCAGTTCCTTCAAAGAGGATCTGTCCGCCTGTCGGAACCTCCAGAAGATTCAGTGATCTCAGGAAAGTAGATTTACCGGAACCGGAAGGACCAATGACGGCTACTACTTCTCCCTGACAGATATCTGTTGTTATTCCATCGAGAACCTGATTTGTACCAAAAGCTTTCTTCAGATCCTTTACCTGGATCAGTACATTCTTATCGCTCACTGGTTCTTAATCTCCTTTCCAGTTTATTCATCCCCCATGTAAGGATTCCAACGATCACAAGGTAAATCGCTGCTGCTGCCATCAGAGGCCAGAACGCATTGTATGTACGGCTCTGGATCAGCATAGCTCCTTTTGTCAGGTCCATCATACCGATATAACCGATGATGGATGTCTCTTTGATCAGCACGATAAATTCATTTACCAGCGCAGGAAGTACATTCTTAAATGCCTGCGGGATAATGATCAGTCGCATGGTCTGGCTGAAATTCAGACCAAGGCTTCGTCCTGCCTCTGTCTGTCCCTGGTCAATGGACATGATACCGGAACGGACAATCTCAGCTACATAGGCACCTGAGTTGATACCAAAGGCAAGTCCACCTACAATGATCTTGTTAATGCTTACAGCACCAAAAATTACAAAATTCATGATCAACAGCTGGATCATGGTTGGTGTTCCACGAATTACAGTCAAATAAACTCTGCAGATCGCATTGAGGATCTTAAAGGAGCCTGACTTATCGTGCGCAGAACGGATGATTGCTACAAGGAAACCGATGATCAGACCTACAATTACCGCAAATACTGTGATAATAAGAGTTGTTTTCAGACCATCCAGAAGCCAGAGATAGCGGTCATCTTTAATAAAGTTCAGATAAAAATCTTCTTTTACATTCGCTAATATCATAGGATTATTCATAAAAACCTCTGTTCCGAAAAGAGAGCTGTTGGCAAATCGTCAACAGCTCTGTTATTTGTTATTTTAATACTTATTTCTTTACAATAATTACCTGGCTTGCATCTGCATAGGTATCTGTAAAGTCAACGCTTGATTTACGGTCTTCTGTTACAGTCATACCAGCTGCACCGAAGTCTGCCTTGCCGGACTGTACTGCCGGAAGGATGGAATCGAATTCCATATCTTCAATTTTCAGTTCATATCCAAGCTTATCACAGATTGCCTGAGCGATATCAGCATCGATACCAACGATATCATCACCTTCATGATATTCATATGGTTCGAATTCAGCGTTAGTAGCCATTACCAGAGTTCCATTGGAACGGTCAACATCTTCCGGTGATTCATATGGAGTCTTACCGGCATCCTCACCAATGTAATTGTCCATGATGCTGTCGATAGTTCCATCCTCTTTCAGATCCTTGAGAGCTCCGTTAATCTTGTCAAGAAGTTCATCATTGCCTTTCTTTAAGCAGATTGCATATTCTTCTTCCTCGAATGGCTCATCCAGAATCTTGAGATCATCATTATTCTCAACAAATTTCTGAGCCGGCTGTGAATCGATGATCACACAGTCGATCTGTCCTGCCTTTAATGCCTGAACAGCTTCACTTCCCTTGCTGTAACGTTCTACTGTAGAACCATCTTTCTCATAATCAGATGCATCAAGGTCACCTGTTGTACCAAGCTGAACACCGATTGTTGCTCCTGCAAGATCATCTTTGGATTCAACTTTCTGAGCTGCAGATACGCTTCCTGCCATGGAAAATACCATTACTGCACTGAGTGCAAGAGCTGCAAATCTCTTTTGATCTTTCATCTTTTTTCCTCCTCGCATCCGAAAGTATATCTACGGCTGCCATCTTTTTACCTTCTTCAGACAACAGCGTATAATTATGCGTTTCGGTTGTATATTTTTGTTTTTAATTTTAACATACTTTCTATAAAATGCAAGGTAAAACTTGAATAACAGATATATTTTCCATATAATGTATAATACATAACTGTTCCGGGAAGGGCAAAATGTTTTTTTACATGAAGATCACAGAAAAACTTTCCCGGTAAAAGATTCGTAATTTTCACTTTTTCATAACATTTTTTCTATATGATACAAGAGGTGTATAAATATTTAACCAAATAAGGAGGCTTTTCTGATGAAATTTACAAAAATGCATGGTATTGGAAATGATTACGTATATGTAAACTGTTTTGAGGAAACTGTGGAAAATCCTTCCGCAGTAGCCAGATATGTCAGCGACCGTCACTTTGGTATCGGTTCCGACGGACTGATCCTGATCAAGCCATCCAAAATCGCAGACTGCGAGATGGATATGTATAATCTTGACGGTTCCCAGGGTGCCATGTGCGGAAACGGTATCCGCTGTGTTGCCAAATATGCCTATGACTACGGCATCGTAAACAAAGAACATATTTCTGTTGCTACAAAAAGCGGCATCAAATATCTGGATCTTACTGTAGAAAACGGAAAGGTATCCCAGGTTAAGGTAAATATGGGTTCTCCGATCCTGACCGCCAGACAGATTCCGGTAGTGTCAGAGAAGGAGGAAGTTATCAATGAACCTCTGGATGTAAACGGAAAAATCTATTACATAACCGCTGTTTCCATGGGAAATCCCCATGCGGTGATTTTTCTCGATTATTCCCCGAAGGAGCTGGAGCTTGAGAAAATCGGCCTCGACAATATATACGCTAAAGAACATGAGCTGATGCAGGTATTTATGGGAAAAATAAAGACAATCCCGGGAATCAGGATATATGGAGATTTCGATATGCTGCCCGACAATGGTCTGCACTGTGCGATTGTTTCAGTAAATATAGCTGATATGGACTCGGCGGAGGTGTCAGACATACTTATGAATGAGTATGGCATTGCAACAAGGAGCGGTATACACTGCGCACCGCTGATGCATAAATTCTTTGGAACACAAAATCAGGGTATGGTGAGATTCTCATTTTCATATTATAATACAGTTGATGAGATAAATGAGGCCGCTGAAGCGCTTATGCAGATTGCGGCATTGCGATAAATAGTATTAAACAATTGAAAGGAGCAAACATGCCACAGGAAATAGTGTTTTGCAAGGGCGGTGGCTGTACTGCAAAGCTTGGTCCGGATTTGTTAAGTCATGTTTTAGCAAAGCTGCCAAGGGGTGAAAAAGACAGCAATCTGCTCATCGGATATGATAGCTGTGATGATGCGGCAGTGTACAAAATTTCAGATGACACGGCGGTAGTCCAGACGCTTGATTTTTTTCCACCGATGGTTGATGATCCATATACGTTTGGACAGATAGCGGCCGCAAATGCGCTCAGTGATATCTATGCGATGGGCGGCACAGTAAAGACCGCATTGAACATCGTCTGTTTCCCGGAGAAAATGGACCTGAATATACTCGGCAAAATAATGCAAGGTGGAGCCGATAAGGTGATAGAGGCGGGCGGCACACTTGCGGGCGGCCATTCTATAGCAGACAGTGATGTAAAATACGGTCTTTCAGTCATGGGTACGGTCCACCCGGAGCATATTTACAGCAACAATACAGGGCAGCCGTCAGATGTGCTTATACTTACAAAAAAACTCGGAGTGGGGCTTGTATGCAACGCAAACCGCGTAGGGGAGGCTCCGTTAGGTGCAATTGAGGATGCGGTAAGCTCTATGACCACACTGAATAAGGCAGCATCCGAAATCAGTCATGCTTTCGATATACATGCATGCACAGATGTCACGGGCTTTAGCTTTTTAGGACATCTGAGTGAGATGTTAAATGATGATATAACAGCACTTATCGACTCGATTTCCATCCCGGTCATTACCGGAGCACTGCGATGCGCAGATGAGTTTTTCCTCACGGCAGCAGCGCAGCGCAACAGAAACCATGTAGGTGATAAGGTGTGCTTTGCAAAAAATATACCT
>ENA-OPCX01001151-OPCX01001151.1-human-gut-metagenome-genome-assembly--contig:-NODE-1151-length-11863-cov-3.988313_pt1 | contig 11863 bp, 11 predicted proteins | sample MGYA00241570_ERZ501491 | MGnify/ENA primary metagenome ERZ501491 (study PRJEB25962, sample SAMEA2042620) | human gut metagenome | biome: human gut; feature: human-associated habitat; material: faeces... | reverse complement strand
CTTCGGCGACATTCTGGCCGGCTATTATGCCAAGCAGATGGGCCTGCCCGTCGGCAAGCTGGTCTGCGCCTCCAACCAGAACAACGTCCTGACCGACTTCCTCTCCACCGGCACTTACACTGCAAAGCGGGAGTTCTATAAGACTACTTCGCCCAGCATGGACATCCTCGTGTCCTCGAACCTTGAGCGCCTGCTCTACCACGTCACCGGCAGCGATGCCGAAGTGGCCGGCCTGATGAAGAGCCTGAACGAGACGGGCCGCTACACCGTCCGTCCCGAGACGCTGAAGGCCATTCAGGAGAGCTTCGACTGCGGCTGGAGCAGTGAGGAAGAAGTGGCAGGGGAGATCCGTGTCCGCTACGAGAAGGACAATTACCTGTGTGATACCCACACCGCCGTTGCGTTCCATGTGGCAGCGCAGAAAAAGCGCGAGGGCGTGCCCATGGTGGTGCTGTCCACCGCGTCTCCCTTCAAGTTCCCGCGCAGTGTGCTGGAAGCACTGGGCCGCACCGCCCCGGAAAATGATTTTGAAGCAATGCAGCAGCTGGAAGCAGTCTCTGCGCATACCGCACCGGCAAGCCTTGCCGCACTGCGCCAGAAGCCGGAGCGCTTTAACACCGTGATCGATCCTGCACAGATCGCCGAGGTGGCGCTGGGCTATCAGGAATAACACATCCTGCTGCATTTAGAACAGGAGTAAAAACATGGCACTTTTTGTGCTTGGCGATACCCACCTTTCTCTGGGCGCTTCCAAGCCGATGGATATTTTTCCCGGCTGGAATGATTATGTGGAGCGCCTTGAGAAAAACTGGCGCAAGCTCATCAAACCAGAGGATACCATTGTATTGGCGGGCGATATCAGCTGGGCCATGCGCCTGACCGATACCCGTAAGGATTTTGAATTTCTGCAGAGCCTGCCCGGGCAGAAGATCATCATGAAGGGCAACCACGATTACTGGTGGTCTACTGTGAACAAGATGAATGCCTACCTCAAAGCAGAAGGCTTTGATACCCTGCACATTCTGCACAACAACTCCTACAGTGTAGAGGGGTATGCACTGTGCGGTACCCGCGGCTGGCTGTTTGATGCAGGCGAGGCCCACGACGAAAAGGTGATGAACCGCGAGATCGGACGGCTGCGCATGAGTCTGGATGCCGCCGAACCCGGGCTGGAAAAGCTGGTGTTCCTGCACTATCCGCCGGTGTATACCGGCACCAGTGCGCCGGAGATCGTGGCCACCTTAAAGGAATACAGCATTAGGACCTGCTACTATGGCCATCTGCACGGCAATGCCATCCGCTATGCGGTGCAGGGCGATGTGGATGGCATCCACTACAAGCTGGTCAGTGCCGATGGGTTGCGTTTTTGCCCGTACCGCATCAATTGAACCGTTAAAACCAATAAAAATTAACAATTTGGGCTGGCAATTGTGTCAGGAGCGTGCTATAATAGTTTTTGACGCGATTGTTGCACCCAATTGAGCGCGCGCGTCCCCGCATATTGCAAAAGCAAGTTCATCCAGGACGCAGTGCGCGGTTGCAAAGGGCAAAAACTTCCTGCCCTGCGCAATAGAATTTTTGAGTGGAGGAAAAACAAATGAATTTCATCAAGTGTGAAAAGCTCGAGAAGAGCATGGCAGAACTGCAGTTCTCCATCGACGCAGAGGCTTTCAAGAAGGCTGTTGCCGATGTTTTCAAGAAGGAAGGCAAGAAGTACGCTGTTCCCGGCTTCCGTAAGGGCAAGGCTCCCCGCGCTCTGATCGAGAAGATGTACGGCGCTGATGTCTTTACCTATGATGCCATCAATGAGCTGTTCCCCGAGGCTTTCGAGGCTGCTGTCAAGGAAGCTGGCGTTGAGCCGGTCGGCCGTCCGGAGGTCACTGTTGACTCTGCTGATGAGACCAACGGTGTCACCCTGACCGTCAAGGTCGCTGTCAAGCCCGAAGTCAAGGTTGGCAGCTACAATGGTCTGACGGTTGAAAAGACTGTCCATACTGTTTCTGACGAGGCTGTTGAAGCTGAGCTGAAGCGTGTGCAGGAGCGCAATGCCCGTGAGCTGACCCGTGAGGGCGCTGCTGAGAACGGCGACATCGCTGATATCGACTTCGAGGGCTTCGTCGATGGCGTGGCTTTCGAGGGCGGCAAGGCTGAGCACTACAGCCTGACTCTGGGCAGCGGCAGCTTCATCCCCGGCTTTGAGGATCAGATCGTGGGCCACTCCGCTGGCGAAGAGTTCGACGTGAACGTTACCTTCCCCACCGAGTATCAGGCTGCCGAACTGGCTGGCAAGGCTGCTGTGTTCAAGATCAAGCTGCACGAAGTGAAGTACAAGGAGCTGCCTGCTCTGGATGACGAGCTGGCTAAGGATTGCTCTGAGTATGACACTCTGGACGAGTTCAAGGCTTCCATCCGCAAGAACAATCAGGAGCAGCTGGACAAGCAGGACGATCTGGCTGTTGAGAACGCTCTGGTGGATCAGGTCATCGAGAGCATGGAGGGTGAGATCCCCCAGGCAATGTATGATGCCCGCATGGACGAGATGGTCAACGACTTTGCATTCCGCGTGGAGCAGCAGGGCCTGCGCCTCGAGGACTACCTGAAGTATATGGGCCAGACTATGGAGCAGTTCCGCGCTTCCTTCATGCCGCAGGCTGAGAAGCAGGTCAAGATTCGTCTGGCTCTGGAGGCTGTTGCTGCTGCTGAGAACATCGAGGCTTCCGAGGAGGAAGTTTCCGCTGAGATCAAGCGCATCGCTGACCAGTACAAGATGGAAGAGGACAAGGTTCGTGAGCTGGTCAATGTTGACGACCTGAAGAAGGATCTGGCCATCAACAAGGCCATCGACTTCATCAAGAGCCACGCAAACATCGTGGAGAAGGCTGCTGAGGAAGAGAAGGCTGCAGACGCTGAGTAATCAGCTCCTGTGTTCCTTTGAAGTGGGCAGTATGCTGCACGGTTTCAATCAAAGGTTGTAAAAATTGACCGATACGGCAGAACCGGCAGGGAAACCGTATCGGTCAATTTTGCAAATACTATATTCCATTTCAGGAGGCGAACTTTATGAGTTTTGTTCCTTACGTTGTGGAACAGTCGTCCCATGGCGAGCGTTCCTATGATATTTTCTCCCGTCTTTTGAACGATCGCATCATCGTTCTGAGCGAGGATGTCAACGATACCTCCGCCAGCCTTGTTGTGGCACAGCTGCTGTATCTGGAAGGGCAGGACCCGGACAAGGACATCAGCCTGTATATCAACAGCCCCGGCGGCTCCATCAGCGCCGGCATGGCCATCCACGATACCATGCAGTATATCAAGTGCGATGTTTCCACCATCTGCATGGGCATGGCAGCTTCCATGGGTGCCTTCCTGCTGGCAAGCGGCACCAAGGGGAAGCGCTTTGCACTGCCCAACTCGGAAATTCTGATCCATCAGCCGCTGATCGGCGGGCAGGGCGGCGGCCTTTCCGGCCAGACCACCGATATCAAGATCCATGCCGAGCACATGGTGTATATCCGCGATAAGATGAACCGCATGCTCAGCGAGTACACCGGCCAGCCGCTGGAAAAGATCCAGCTGGATACCGAGCGCGACAACTATATGTCCGCACTGCAGGCAAAGGAATACGGCCTGATCGATGAGGTCATTGCCCACCGCTGAGCCGCCGACATTTAATTTACCCAGGATAAGGAAAAACAGCTATGGCAAATAACAATTCCGGCAGAGACAAAAACGAAAAGGATCTGGTCTGCAGCTTCTGCGGAAAGCATCAGGACGAAGTGGAGCGTATGATCATCGGCCCCGGTGTCAATATCTGCAGCGAATGCATCGGCCTGTGCCACGACCTGCTTTCCGACAAGCCGGATCAGCCCAAAAGCGCCCGACCGGCCCGCGGTGCAAACCGTGCACACATCCAGCCTGCGGACGATCTGGATATCAACATCCTGACCCCGGCCGAGATCAAGGAAGGTCTGGATCAGTATGTGATCGGTCAGGACGAGGCAAAGCGTGTGCTGGCCGTCTCGGTCTACAACCACTACAAGCGCATCCTCAGCGGCAAGGGCAGCGATGTGGAGCTGCAGAAGTCCAACGTGCTGCTGCTGGGTCCTTCCGGCGTGGGCAAGACCCTGCTGGCACAGACTCTGGCAAAAATGCTGGGCGTTCCCTTCGCCATTGCCGATGCCACCACCCTGACCGAAGCCGGTTATGTGGGCGAGGATGTGGAGAACATTCTGCTCAAGTTGATCCAAGCAGCGGATTTTGATGTGCAGAAGGCACAGATCGGTATTATCTATATCGACGAGATCGACAAGATCACCCGCAAGAGTGAGAACCCCTCCATCACCCGCGATGTGGGCGGTGAGGGCGTGCAGCAGGCCCTGCTGAAGATTTTGGAGGGCACTGTGAGCAATGTTCCTCCGCAGGGCGGCCGCAAGCACCCGCAGCAGGAGTTCATCCAGATCGACACCACCAACATCCTGTTCATCTGCGGCGGTGCATTTGATGGCTTGGATAAGTATATCCTGCGCCGCACCGATAAGTCCGCACTGGGCTTCGGCAGCAGCCTGAAGGATAATTCCAGCGAAGCGGAGAAGGCTCTGCTGCGCAAGGTGGAACCCCACGATCTGGTCAAGTTCGGCCTGATCCCGGAACTGATCGGCCGTCTGCCGGTCATTACCGTGCTGGACGATCTGGACGAGGATGCTCTGGTTCGCGTGCTCAAGGAGCCGCGCAACAGCCTTGTGAAGCAGTATAAGGAACTTCTGAGCATGGATAATGTGGAACTGAACTTCACTGATGAAGCACTCCACGCCATTGCCCGCAAGACGATCGAGCGCAAGACCGGTGCCCGCGGCCTGCGCAGCGTGATGGAAAGCATTCTGCTGCCCATCATGTACGAGGTGCCCACCGATGCTACCATCATCCGCGTAACTGTGGATGAAGATACCGTGGAAGGCGGCGAAGCACATCTGGAATACGGCGCGGTGCGCAAGCGCTATAAAAATCAGGTCGCTCTGAGCTGACGCTTTTAGCGTACAGCAGGGGAGCAAAGACCCGGCATTCAAGCTCTGTTTCAAAAGCTTTTTGCTTTTGGCAGGGCTTTTTGCTTTATTATTCTTGTTTCCGAGGGCAAAATGTACTATAATATTAAGGTCTGGAATGGCATGGGGAACGCTCCCTGGCAGGAATGCTCCGCAAAATGCCGCTCTGGCGCTATGGGTAACAGGAAGTACGATAAAGGAGTGTGTTTCCAATGGCAAATTATCTTGCAATGAATCGTGATGAACTCACTGCCGAAAAGGCAGCGCTCGAAGCAGAGTATAAAAAATTTCAGGCCAAGGGTCTCAAGCTGAACATGGCCCGCGGCAAGCCCGGCCCTCACCAGATGGATCTGGCTATGGACCTGCTGAAGATGAATGACTATACCACCGATGCCGGTACGGATGCCCGCAACTATGGCGAGCTGGAAGGCCTGCAGGAGGCCCGCGTGCTGTTTGCGGATGTCTTTGGCGTAAAGCCGGAGGAAGTGTTCGTGGGCGGCAACTCCAGCCTGCAGCTGATGTATAACCTCGTCAATATCGGCTATGTGTTCGGTTTCCCGGAGTCTCCGTGCCCCTGGTCTCAGGTGGAGAAGCGCAAGTTCCTCTGCCCGGTGCCCGGCTATGACCGTCACTTTGCTATTACCGAGGAGTTTGGCTTTGAGCTGGTCAGCGTGCCTATGACCCCCAATGGCCCGGATATGGACATTGTGGAAAAGCTGGTGGCCGAGGATCCTGACATCAAGGGCATCTGGTGTGTGCCGCAGTATTCCAACCCCGATGGCTACACCTACAGCGATGAGACCATCGAGCGTTTTGCCAAGATGAAGACCGCTGCGCCTGATTTCAAGATCTTCTGGGATGAAGCCTATATCGTCCATCACCTGACCGATGAGATCATCGAGACTCCGGTGCTGCTGAACGAGAGCAAGAAGTACGGCAACGAAAACCGTGTGTTCATGTTCACTTCCACCAGCAAGATCACCTTCCCGGGCGCAGGTGTCTCTGCCATTGCCTGCAGCGAGAGCAGCATGAAGTATATCTGCAAGCGCTTCTCGGTCATGATCATCAGCTACGACAAGATGAACCAGCTGCGCCACGTCCGCTTCCTGAAGAACAAGGAAGGTGTGCTGGCCCACATGGCAAAGCACCGCCGTCGTCTGGTGCCCTGCTTTGATGCCGTCAAGACGGCATTCAAGAACAACCTCATCCCCTGCGGGGATATTGCCCACTGGACGGACCCCAAGGGCGGCTACTTCATCAGCCTGTATGTGATGCCCGGCTGTGCAAAGCGCGTGGCGGGTCTGTGCAAGGATGCGGGTCTGACCCTGACCGGTGCCGGCTCTGCATATCCCTATCACAAGGACCCCGAGGATTCTCACCTGCGCATTGCGCCCACCTATCCCAGTCTGGACGAGGTGGAAACCGCTTCCGAACTGCTGTGCATCTGTGTGCGTCTGGCTGTGGCAGAAAAACTGCTGGCTGACAAGGCAGACTAACATTTTTTGATTTTATCTCCTCTGTGCGGCCCGTCTGGGCCGTCAGGGGAGTTTTGTCGCAAGAATGCCGGCACGACGGCCCCCTTGCGGAAATGATAAGGCCCGCCGGAGCAGGCGGTCCGCACTAGAATACGGGCGGCAGCTGCAAGAACTGCTGCTTTTGGAGGTTCCCTGAATTTTATGAAAACAAAAGGCAAAGCATGGCATCTGATCGCCACAGTGCTGTTGATCGTGGTATTTGTGTATACTGCGTTCTTCGGTGTGTATGCCAAGTACGGCGATACGACCACGACCTACATCAAAGGTGCAAAGGATATCCGCTTCGGTGTGGATATCAAGGGCGGTGTCAACGTCACCTTTGTGCCGTCGGATGGCTACGATGCTACCGAAGAACAGCTGGAAGCAGCCCAGCTCGTCATTGAGAACCGTCTCGTGGCGCTGAATGTGACCGACTACGAGCTGTATGTGGACAACAATTCCGACAGCCTGATCCTGGAGTTCCCGTGGCAGTCCGGTGAGACGGATTTTGACCCGGAAGCGGCGATCGATGAGATCGGCACCACCGCCTATCTGACCTTCCGCGAGGGAAGCAGTGCGGACGGTGAGCTGATCCTGGACGGCTCCATGATCGAGAGCGCCGCAGCTCAGTATGGCCCCGTCAGCAATGGCGGTGCTTCGGAATATTTCGTCTCCTTGAAGTTCACCGATGACGGTGCCAAGGCATTTGGCGATGCTACCACAAAGCTGGCTGCATCGGGCGGCACCATCAGCATCTGGCTGGACGATGAAAATGTGAGCACGGCTACGGTCAATACTGCTATTACCGATGGCTCTGCCATCATTACAAGCTCGGTTTCCAATCCTTTCACGCAGGAGCAGGTCGTCAAGATGGCCCGCCAGATCAACTCCGGCGCACTGCCCTTTGCACTGACGGTGGACAGCTATTCCACCGTCAGCCCCAGTCTGGGCGAGAACAGCCTGAGCGCCATGGTTCTGGCCGGCCTGATCGCCTTTGCACTGATCGTGGTGTTCATGACGATGCTGTACCGTCTGCCGGGCTTCCTTGCATGTATTGCACTGGCTGGTCAGGTGGCAGCAACGCTGGCGTTCGTTTCCGGCTACTTTCCGGTGTTTGAAAGCTTTACCATGACCCTGCCCGGCATCGCAGGCATCATCCTTGCCATCGGCATGGGCGTGGATGCCAATGTTATCACGGCAGAACGCATCAAGGAAGAGCTGAAAAACGGCAAGTCTCTGGATGGCGCGCTCAAGAGCGGTTTTGCCCGCGGCCTGACCCCCATCGTTGACGGCAACGTGACCATCGTCATCGTGGCCATCGTGCTGATGGGTGCCTTTGGCCCCTCGGACGGCATGTTTGCAAAGGCACTCCACTTTGTGTTCTTTGCCTTTGGCCCGTCCACTGCCGGCACGATCTATGCTTTCGGCTATACGCTGCTCACCGGCGTGCTGCTGAACTTTGTGTTTGGCGTGTTCGCAACCCGTGTGATGATCCGCGGTGCGGCATCCATCAAGGCTCTGCGCAACCCTTGGCTCTACGGTGCAGAAAAGCCCGGCAAGGAAAAAACCGAGAAGAAGCCCATCGACTTTGTGGGCCTGCGCAAGCGCTTCCTGACGATCTCCTCCTGCCTGATGGCAGCCATCGTGCTGTGCGCTGTGGTTTTGGGTGTCCATCTGGATACCGAGTTCACCGGCGGTGCCATGATCACCCTGAGCTACGAGGGCAGCTTTACCATGTCGGATGTGCAGAAGGTTGCATCCTCTGCATTGGAGAATAACGGCCTGACCCTGCAGACCGGCGAGAATGTTGCTACCGGTGACCAGACCCTGAAAATCTCGATGCCCGGTACCGAAACAGTGACTACCGAGCAGGTGGCCAAGCTGCTGGACAGCCTGAACGAAAGCTGCCCGGACAACAATTTTGAACAGCTGTCGCTAAGCAACGTCAGCGCTGCCATGGGCACCAAGTTCCTGCAGAAGAGTCTGGTTGCCGTGGTGTTTGCACTGGTGCTGATCCTGCTGTACATCGCCCTGCGCTTCAAGAACATCGGCGGCCTGACCGGCGGCATGATGGCTGTGCTGGCACTGGTGAACGACCTGATGGTGGTGTTTGGCACCTTCGTGTTGCTGCGCACCGCGCTGGATGGCAACTTCATTGCCGCCATGCTGACCATTTTGGGCTACTCCATCAACGATACCGTTGTGGTCTACGACCGTATCCGCGAGAACCGCACCCTGATGGGTAAAAAGGCATCCTTTGAAGGGCTGGTGAACCACTCGGTGAACCAGTCCGCCCGCCGCACCCTGATCACCACCATTACCACGGTGATGGCGCTGGGCGTTATGTGCATCGTGGCAAAGCTGTATGGTCTGGACAGCATCTTTACCTTTGCGTTCCCGCTGATGATGGGCATGATCAGCGGCGTGTACACTTCGCTGTGCGTTTCCACCTCTGCGTGGGTGCTGTGGAGTGAGCGCAAGCCCAAGACCAAAGCCTAAAAACACAGCCCGGTCAGACCGGACAGGAGGAACAGAACATGAAGTGTCCCTATTGCGGAGCCGAGGAATCCAAAGTGATCGATTCCCGCCCCACCGAAGACAGTGAGCGCATCCGCCGCCGCCGCGAATGCCTGAGCTGCCATATGCGCTTTACGACCTATGAGGTCGTGGAGACTGTTCCGCTTGTGGTCATCAAAAAGGACAGCTCCCGTGAGCTGTTCGACCGGCAGAAGCTGCTCAACGCCATGGTGCGTGCCTGCGCCAAGCGGCCGGTCAGCTACGAATCGCTGGAGCGTGCGGTAAGCAGCATTGAGCAGACGCTGCTCAGCTCCTACGACCGTGAGATCCCCAGTGTGCGCATCGGTGAGCTGACCATGCAGGAACTGAAAAAGATCGACGAAGTGGCATATGTTCGCTTTGCATCGGTCTACCGTCAGTTTGCAGACGTGGAAAGTTTTTTCAATGAGCTGAAAAAGCTGATGGGCGACCGCAAGGAACCACAGAAATAATTTGCATCAGAACACCGGCTTTCGCCCAATGGGGCAGGGCCGGTGTTTTTGTTTATACCAGCCGGTGCGAGAGCCATTCCAGTGTTTCCACCTGTACCTGTGCGCGGCGCAGCTCACCAAAGGCTTCCTCTGGGGCACCCATTTCCAGGTGTCCGTCCGCCGCCCGCAGCGCAGCTTCCAGCTCGGTAAAATCTGCGGTGCGCAGCAGGTGGTTCATTTTGGTGCGCATTTGGTCGCACCGGTCGGCACCATCAGCAAGCGCCTGCCGGGCGGCAGGGTAGTCGGCATTGCGGATGGCTTCGGCGGCGGTGTCAAGGTCTGCCGAGATCACATCCGCAAAGCTTTGCACCTTCCAGCTGCTGTAAAAGGCCACGCTCAGCAGTACGGCCACAATAGCGATACATGCATAGATCCGTTTCATCCGCTCACCTCAATGGGAGCCGCCGGCACGGCGGTTCTCTTTTTTTAGCAAAAAATAATCCTCGGTCTCGTTGCCGATCAGCAGCATCGTCGGCTTTGTGAAGTCCACTTCCGAAAGCGTCTTTTCGTGGTGCGCCGTCGTGCCCACCACCTGAAAGCCCGGGTAGCGCGCCTTCAGCGCGTCGATCAACGCAAAAACCGAGTCGTTGTCCGACATGCGGACCGCCGGCACGCAAAAGAACGAGCCCATCGTCGAGGAAACGACGTCCGGGTCGTACAGGTCCACGCCGTGCCCGGTCAGGATCAGCCCCTCCACGCCGAGCGCGTCGCAGGAGCGCAGGATCGTGCCGAGATTGCCGTGGTTCGAGGGGCGGGCGAACAGCGCGATCAGCGGGTTTTCCGAAAGCGGGATGCGCGAAAAATCGTCGTCCCGCATTTTGACGACCGCCAGCAGCTCCGAGGTGTCCGCCTTGCCGCTGAGCGCCGCGAGCAGATCGCCGCGCAGCGCGTAGTTGACCTGCGTGCGCACCGCGGCGAGCTTGTCCCTGGCCCAGTCCGAGAGCTTCCGGTCGCCGTCGTAGAGGAACGACACGATCTCCCAGCCGTTTTCGACGGCGTTGTTGATGTTTCGCACGCCCTCGACGAAGAATTCCCCGTACTTGTACCGCTTGTTGCGGTTGGTCTTCAGCACCTCAAATTTCTGGTATGTCGCGCTGCGCGTGTAAACGCGTTCCGTTTTAACTCGTTTTGATAAATGAAGTTCATTATCATCTACATATCCAAGTTTATTATATACAGTTTGTGCAACAAGATTTTCTTGTCCTGTTAGAAGTTCATATTGGTGAAGTGGATAATTCTTACTACAATAAGCCTCTGCAAAAGTAATCATCTCACTCGCTAAGCCTCTTTTTCTGTATGCTGGTTTAACATACACTTCTGTAATTTCAGGCATATATTCATCATAGCAGAACGATTTTTTAAGCTGAACACAAACAAATCCAACTAACATATCATCTTCATCAGCAACGATAACAACTTCCTGTTTATTATTCATAAGGGAATTTCTAATATTGTCTATGCTTGTTTCGCTCTCACCATTAAATTCATCATTTAAGATGTTTAATTGCTCTGCATCATTTACTGTTGCAATTCTTACCATAATTACACCTCATCAAATTCCGATTTGTCAAGTTCTCTTAACCTCGAAACAACTTGCTAAACCAGCTCCGCTTTTTCACCGGCTCCCGGCCCTGATCCTGCTGGTCTACTTTACCTTCGCCGGATATGAGCTGTTTTCCCTCTATAATTTTATCGGCCAGTTCCTTCTGTTTCTCCGCAGCTTGCCCCGCTGCCAGAGCAGCCTGACTATCTGCTAATTTTGAAAGAGCGTCCAGAAGTTGCCGATCTTTTTCCCGATTATGTTCCCGTTCCTTTTCCAACTCGAGCTGTAAATGCTCAACCTGTTTTCTCAAGAATATGACTTCATCGCTGTCATCCAAGTTGACAACACGGTTGACAGAGTTGTCATCTTTCGGTTGACAAGGTTTGTCAACCGAAACGCCGTAAACCTCTTCTAATGCCCGTAATTCAAGCATTTTCTTATTGTCAACCAGTTGACAATATGGGTTTAATCGGTTGTTCAACTGCTTGTAAACCGTCTGTCTCGTTACTCCTGCTAATTCAGCAAACTCCTTGATTGTTAGAAGGTCATTTTTTTCCATTCGTTCGACCTTTCCAACCGAAGAAATCCCAATCGTCAAAAGGATTATGCTCTATATCTTTCATGGCAACTGCATTTTTAGCCAATTCTTCTAACTTGTCCTTTCCAAATTCTAAATCTGCAAGGCATGTTGGAAGACCTACATCTTTACTAAACTTATAC
>ENA-OPCX01001132-OPCX01001132.1-human-gut-metagenome-genome-assembly--contig:-NODE-1132-length-11973-cov-2.190804_pt1 | contig 11973 bp, 5 predicted proteins | sample MGYA00241570_ERZ501491 | MGnify/ENA primary metagenome ERZ501491 (study PRJEB25962, sample SAMEA2042620) | human gut metagenome | biome: human gut; feature: human-associated habitat; material: faeces... | reverse complement strand
CACCCGGGTGGTATCATAAAAGTTTCCACCGGTCACCGGATTGTAATAATGCCAGCAGAATGTAATCACGTTACCTCGGTTATATGCAGCATGAAACTTCTGCCGGATGTAATCCGGGTCTTTTGTTTCCCAACTACGGGGATTTGTAAAATGAAGAAAATCAAAGCTGGCCAAAGCTGGATAAGTTCCCGTCACATCGTATGCGTCACATCGGTTCGCTTCATCCCGCCAGCGTGTGGTATCCGAGTCAAACCCATCCATTTCATAATTATGTTGTCCGTAAACAACCTGTTTCCCGGTCAGTTGGCGCAAGTTATAAAACAAAGCTGCCGTCCGTTCAGTTGCGCCTGAGTCAACCAGCATCTGTCTGGTTTCTGTCAGCAAATTCCTTTGCGGGGGAACACAGGACAAGATGCAGACCACAGTAGCAATGTATATTCCAATTCTTTTCATTGATAATCTATTTGAATGATATCTGATGCCTCACTTTCACAATCCCACCGTGATACGGAAGTCAGGCGATAATAATAAGTCCCTTTTAAAGGAGTTCCGTCAAAATCGAATCCATTATCGGCAAAGGTGCATGTATTTCCAGCTACAAACGTCACAAACGTACCTGCCCCGACTGCAAAATCAGGAGTCTTAGCACGATAGATGCGATACATTTCCGCATTTTCCGTACAAGTCCAGTACATACGGTTATTATCGATTTGTTTTACCACCGGAGGTATCGGTTTATCATTCCCCTGTACTCCCGTCACCACTACCGTATGATTCCGGAACGGAGCAGAGGCCGGATAAAAGGAGGTATTGTGAGAATCGGAAACAGAAATATAGTATTCTATTCCTTCTTCGGTAATCCCGGAAGCAGGCAACGTCAATGTGAAGACAGCTCTGACCCGGCGTTCAAACGGCAACTCTTTCCATACTTTATCTCCCGGTTTCCGATAGTGAAGTGTTCCGGATACAACTTCGGGCAACCGGTCTTCAACCACAGAAAACCGGATATGCAACGGAGCTCCCTTCATTACGGAAGTCACCGGAGAATTAATAACAATAACCGGTGCTTCACGATCTGCATTTCCAGCCGGACACCGGGCAGGTATTCCCAAAGGACTCTTATGCCCTTCAACATCCACCGTGTACACCGAATAGACAGCAACTCCATGAAATATATCCCGATAGCATGTCACACCGGCTGCCAATGTATCAATCTCTTCTCCATTACGACAAACAACAAAAGCCTTTGCCGCCGGTTCTTCATTACGCCAACTGACCAATGCTCCCTCACGGGTTCCCTTGGCTGTGATATGCGAAGGTGCCTGTACCCGCTGTTGCTTACGAAGTTGATTGATTTTCGCTACATAATTCTGTTTGACAAATCTATTCTGAGTACTCATGATATTCCCGTAGGACGAAATATCCTCGATACGATACAGGAAGCTGCGCGCCCATTCATCCATCTTTCCGGGTAAATCATCCCACCGATAAGCTTCAAAACCGGCATTCAACGCAATGTGGCAAGCAGCACCCTGAATGCGCGCACGCAACCGGGAAAGACGCAACCTCTGAAGTGCATCCGGAGTAACCGTCATACAACTATCAATGGTTTTCAATTGTGCTTCAGCTAATTTTTCCGCCCCGGCTATCACATCAAAAGGTTGAAAACGAATATACAATGTATGAATACCTTTCAATCCGCTCACCGGAACCGTCAGCGTTCTCCAAGATTGCCACCCTTCCGTATTCTTTACCTCAAACCGGGCGATAACAGGGCCTTCCAGACGGTCCAGACAAACAGTGGCAACCCCACCCGAAGATGCAGAAGCGACCCGAACGGACATCCGCTCAGGACTATTACTAAAATCAACCGCAGGATACTCCAACCAGTCATCCGCCATAATATACCCTACACACTCACCACCTTCATCACAAGGGGCATTTTGGGTACCTTTCTTCTCTTTGTATCCAGTAGCTTCTATCTTTACGGTTTCTCCATTTTTCCCGATAAAAGCCATCGAACGAAGGTTCATCAACGGATAAGTATGCACCACCTGATTAAATCCGGGTGTTTCCTGACACTCGCCAAAGTCAGTGGCAAAAGGCTCGTTTTGATTGATAATACCGGTAATGGCATCGGCTGCATTTTTCCCGTAACTGGCACATGCAAAATCCCGATATACCTTCTCCGAAGAATCCAGTACTTCACGCTTATACCAGGGGGCCTTACTGATATACCACATTTTGGGAGAAATAGCGTCGGCCAGTCTCCACGTCAGTGCATAAAAACCATTCATATTGGGAGAAGCATCTCCAAAGGCCCGGATGGTTTCCGAAAGATCCACATTATAAGGATAGTAATATTCAGAACTGTTAAAATCCCGTTCCAACCAGGGACATCCCCAGTATTCACGACTGCCATACACACTTCCCGGTTCGAACGCTGCCGAATAATAAGATATGGGAGCACAAATAACATCTTCGGGCAGACTATTCACTGATTCCGGGGTCAGCCCCCACCCCGATACAGCTATACGGGTAGAAGGCGACATCCGCTTCATCTCTTCATAGAATCCATCAAAAACTCTCCGCCAGCGGGCATAAAAAGCTTCATTCTTCTGACCCTCAGACTGGAAACAAAGCAGATAATCCAGTTCCGGATATTCACAGGCAATTTCTGTAACCTGTGCCTTAATTACTTCTCTATTATCCGGCTCAGTCTGATATTCCGGCAAGAGGACATCGATATCCAATCCTAAGCCTATTTTCACACCACGCAAATGTGCATAGGCGATCACCTTGCGGAATATAGTTGCTCCTTTCTCTTTGATCTGGCTATTCGTCAGCGTTTCATTATGTAACCCATAATCAGCTCCAAAATCATAGTCATCATAAATCCCGGATGCTCCAAAAAGATATTCATTGACATCCCATCCGGGGCAACACCATCCGTGTCCGGTCTTTATGGTAGGCATCCATCCACGTGACAAATGACCTTTATACTCAAAATTATGAAACAATTCATTATGCCCGCAAAACCCGTTATAGTTATGAATCATAATAAAATTCATCCGCATCCGCGCAGCCTGATCTATGATGTAACGCCAATCATCCCATGAGTAAATCGTAGCCGATTGCGGAAAATTAGTCCAGGGAAGAAATCCGCGAACGGTCATTGTCGGCGTACGTTCATCCCGGATAAACGGTAACTTTGTCTGCGGCTTTTTTTTATCGGGATACACATCCCCGTTCATATAGAAACGCATTCCTAAATGATCCTCCAATAACCCATATACGCCATAAAGCAGTCCACTGGCATCCGCACCGGCAATAACCACCAGTTGCCTGCTTTTTTCCTTCACTGTCCGAATGACATACCCCTGTGCTCCGGGCACTGATGCCAGAGCCAGCACTCCATTGTCTTTCCAAGAAGTCATCAACGGATGATCCAGTCTTGTAAGCACAAATTCCGTTTTCCTGTCCGGCACCTCTCCATGTCCGACAGATAATAGCCGCCCGGACAACTGATAGTAATATCGTTGAAGCTCTGCTGCCGCATATTCTTCGACCGGTGTACCCGAAGTAACCAATAAAATCTGTGCTTTGATTGTCGATGCTGTCATTGCCAGAATCAAAACAGCCAGCAGGTGATATGCCATTCGTCTCATTTCTATTTTATTTTATTTTCCAGATAAGTTTTAAGTTCATTGTATTCACGCCACACACGCTGGTTCAAAGAGCTAAGAACGCCCAGTTCTCCACGTGAATGAACCCGTTTCACATAAGTATCGAACATCTCTTTGATTGGTGCTGAAAGCAATAACCGGTATGCATCCGCATATTCCTGTGAAGCATCTATTTTCTCACCTTGCGCTTCTTTCTTCTTTAAGGTAAAAGCAGGCATCATAGCCTGATCCACCTCTCCCAAGAGAAGTTCAAAACGAAACATTGCTATGAAACGTTCCAGATTATCCCGCTGCTCCCCTTTTAACTTTTTCAATAATGATTCTCCGGAAGACACCAGTTCTTTCCGTATCCGCACATTATTTTCGTCCAGCAGTCCCCATTCCGGAGTATAGGCGTAAAACTCCGGCGAAGGCACATTCCACTGAATTTGTTTCCAATCCATTCCGGCAAGCAACGGGGTCATTTTTTTAGCCGCATCTTTTCCGAACTCCTCCGTCAGAAATCTGTCATACAACTGCTCCACACTTTCTTTGGCATCTTTATCCGAAGCAAAATGGGCAAACGTTCGGAAATTAAAACGAGGTTCCTCCGTACGCCAGTGGATAGCAACCACTCCGTTCAGATTCTGTTTAGCGGCAAGTTTCACATGTTCACGCATCATATGGACCCTTGGCTGAAAATGCCACAACTGGTGATCGCCTTCCAACCAGGGAACTGCCCATACACTACGGTTCCGGGCAATCTCTCCTAAAAACTCCGGTTGTGGACTTTTCCCCAGATCCGGATTGAGACAACTGAAAATAATATCTTTGGGCAAAGCTCTGTCCAATCCTTTCAGCAATGAAGGTAACTGATGTCCTCCTCCCCAGCCACCAAGGATCAATTTGGCATGCGAACCCTTTGATTTCAGATAATCATAAGTCAGTTTCATATATTCCAGCGCCCACACTCCGACAAAACGGGCCGATGAATCGGCCGCTTCCTCAAAGAAGCTTTCATTTTCCCGATAAGCACGGGCAAAAGGTGCATTCCGCAATGCTTTCTGAGTATCGACTCCCATAAACGAATGTTCATTCAGCCACATCCAGATGTAATCAATATCCGGATAAGCTTTCAGGATATCATCAATTGCAGCATAATGTATCTCGGCTGCTATCTGACTTTTCGGATTCGGAATCATATTCGATTCACCCGGCCAATAGAAACAGTCTCCGGCTACATTCAAAGAAAAGTATTCGGGAGGAATCACTCCGAATTCAAATCCCATAGCCATACGAATTCCCCGTTCATGTGCCATTTTCAATACATCACGCATCAGCCCCTGGGCCCTTTCGTAATGCTCCCGGGGAGAGTGCGAGGTAACCGAACCGTCATTACCGAAAGCTTCTGCCCCTGCAGGTAAGTGGAATACTTTTCCCGTATCATAAGCAAAGTTTTTCACAGCCATCGGCAGATAGCCCCAACGTGCAGTCAGAGAATTATCAAAACAGGCTTGAGGAAGAATATTCTTATATTCTATTTTTATCATAGGTTCCACATAAGTGGCATAACGCTCACCACCCCCCGTATAATTGTGGAAACCAATGAAGTTGATACCATTTTTCTGACATTCATCCAGATAATTCCGGTAATCTGACAAGTTCCATGAAGTAGGTCCTGACAAGAAATTATGCCAGGGAAGTACCCCCCTGATATTAAATTTCTCCTGTGCCTGTATCCCCAGACAGAAGAACAAACCGATAAACAAATATTGAATTTTCCGCATTGTCATTCTTTTTTTATTCATATTGCGGAGTGAGTTAAAAAGAGGGATAGTTATAAGAAAACTGCCCCTCTTTTACCAACTCTACCCTACATCAGGCAGTCAATAAACTACCTTTCACTAAACACACCTTAATCTTTGGGAACAATACGGAAATTATCAAAGCATATATCCGTATCTTCCGCCCAACTATTACCCATAATCTGTAAAACTCCATCATTAGGAATGTCCCCTTTCCACATTTCTCCCAGGTCAATAGAAACCGTTTTCCACTCTCCGTTCGTATTCAAGGCGAGTCCCGATGCAAAAGGTTCCCAATCGTAATTAATCTGCGAGAAGTAAAATCGGATCTGTCTTTTGGTCAATGGCTTGATTGTATTTACTTCAAACTTCAGCAAATATTTATCCTGATCGGCAATAACCTCGGGAAAGTATTCGACAGCACACTGTGCAATAGTAGTCACCTCGTTCCAGTCCCAATCATTCGCATCTCCCTTATTAATCTTGAAACGGGAGAATTGTCCGCTGTACGGAGCAGGAACGGGACCATTTATCACATATTTACCACCTCCCCAACCGGTGAACGGGTCAAAGTCACACAGCATATTGCCCTTTTCCATATATTTACCGGGAACCATGACTTCTCCACAAACCGGGCTGACTAATTTAATTTTTGAACCTATTACGGCATCCTCCGGCAACACAAAACTCAGACTGTTACCGGTTGCTTTTGTTATCTCCGCTTCTTTTCCACCAAAGAACAGCTGCCCCGATTCGGTCGTTATCTCATAAAGATCAAAATAATCGCCAACCACCTGCATCGTATCACCTGCCGGCGTAAATTCATTGAACATACCGTTCACCTCCAATTCAGGAATAAACACCGATATCGGAGTAGTTACGGTAGAATTTCCGTTTCCTAAAGTTAGCAGATTTTTTACCTCTCCCGGAATTACCCTGGGGATCGGAAAAGTTATTTCTCCGGAAGTGATATACGCATCTCTCAAATCAACCTGTACATCATTTACCAGAATCGAATTAACAGCATTCAATCCTGTACCTTGCACAATGATATATTGTGCAAGATTAGCCTGATCGATCCCCTGTTCGCGATCGAGTACCGTAGATACCCGGGTGACAGCCAGAGGGGCATATTCCACTTCATCATCTTTACACGATGCAAACAGACCACAGCCCAGAATCACCCATACGAATAAAATATATCTAAATGTTTTCATTGTATCTTCAATTTTAAATGTTACGAATGTATTCATTACCATCCCGGATTGTTAGAATCAATCTTATCATTAGAGTTCACCTCACTGGTAGGTATCGGATATAGAAGATTACGCTCCAAACGACGTTTAGTCACATTATGCTCATCCATATCGATGGCATTCATCACATCCAGATAGATACCCCAACGGAAAAGATCATAACGGCGGTCAGCTTCATAGGCCAATTCACGGGCACGCTCTTCCAGTACAGCCGAACGGAATTCATCCTGATTCATTCCGGAGAACGGAGTGGCATGGGCACGCGTACGAATGCGGTTCACCTGATTATAGGCCTCAGCGTCCGGTCCGCCATTCAATTCATTGACAGCCTCAGCATAAATCAACATTATATCCGGCAAACGGAGCAACGGAAAGTGAAAATCACTGTTTTTTTGTTTCCGGTCTGTAACAAAAGTAAATTTCGTCAATTTCGCCAATGTCCACCCCTGACCTTCATGATAGACTTCCGTACCATCAAAAGCATTGCCCTGACTGTCATATACCTCCTTATTCTCTACTTTATCTGCATACCAACGGGGATAATAGTTATAGATAACCTTACCATTGGATATTCCATCCGACGCATATCGGTGAATAACTCCATCGACAATACGCGTATCCTGTTCTTCGAAAAGCAGATACCAGTGATCGCGCATACCATACCAGTTACCTTCCATCGTACCGTCTTCTTTGAAAATGCCCACATAATCCTGACAGATCGTGTTTCCAAAGTCCTTATCACCGCTGATGGCCTGTGCCATCCAGATGTGTTCTCCCTTATTACGGTTTCCTATGGCCCATACGTCCATATAATTATCAAACAGGGTATATTCGTTTATCACCTCCCAAGCTTTGTCACGTGCCAACGCATAATACTTGGCCGGATCAAAAGACTCATAACCTGCAACAGTCTTTGCAATGTGCGTGATAGGTTGTGGTTCAAATATATTCGGATCTCCTCCCTTAACCACGATAGGCACACCGGACATCGCCCCGGAAGCCATAGTAACATATACTTTCGCCAATAACGCTTTGGCAGCTCCGCTCGAGGCACGTCCCGCTACAAACCCGGCATCATCTTTCGAATACATTCCTTCAGCTTGTTCCAGCAATTCAATGATATGTGTGTATACGTCCGATACCGAGGCACGAGGCTGGCTCATAGCTTCCCCTTCCGATATTGATTTCCGGAAAATAGGCACAGGACCGTAATTTCTCACCAAGTTAAAATAAGCCCATGCTTTAAGGAAGCAGAGTTGTGCCAAAGCGTCCTGTTTACTCTCCGGAGTCAGGTTATTCATAGCCGAGATCTTGGATATACCCAGATTTGCCCGGTGAATCAACGTATAGCTGCCCTGCCACATATGATCTATTCCCCAGAATCCTTGTGGATTACCTGCTCCGACATTACCAAATGCCCATGATGCACCCGACGCATAGTCACAATCCATATTGGTCAGATAAAGATAAGAACCCGGAGCAATAAAGCTGGTGATCACTGTATTATAAGTACCTGTCACAAGCTGGGAAGCCGCACTCTCACTGTCTCCCAACTGTTCGGGTGACACAAAATCATAGGCCTTTTCTTCCAGCAAATCATTGCATGAACATGCCAACAGGACTGTCCATAGCAATAAAAACGATTTGAATATTATTTTTTTCATGACTTTTCTTGATTTGAGTTAAACATCAGAACGTACACTGTAAACCAAATGAGAAGGTGCGACTACTTGGATACGAGAATAAATCCACGCCACGGCGAGAAGCATCACTACCGAAAGAGTTTACATCCGGATCATACCAGCTATATCCCGAAATGGTGAATACATTGCTGACAGAAGCAAACAGATTGATCGATTCAATTCCCTTGAACGGAGAGACAAACTTATACCCCAGATTAATATTCTTCATTCTCAGATAAGATCCGTCTTCTACATAACGATCAGACAGTTTCATCGTTCTTCCATAGCCGGCATAAGCTTTCGGCCATTTGGCATTCTCCCGGTTTTCGGGTGTCCAGCGAGATTCATATATATTCAGCGGAATATTACCAATACCACTCATAGTCACCTCGAGTAAGTTCGCATTGAAAATATCACCTCCGACACATCCTTGCAGGAAAAAGCTTAAAGAAAAGTTCTTATAAGTAAAATTGTGAGTCATACCGAAAGTGAAATCCGGATTCGTATCCCCAATTACCTGGCGATCAGCATTTGTAATACCGGCTACTCCATCCAAATCTTTATATTTCACCTCACCCACCATTGCTTTACATACGGCTTCTGACTCTTTTGCATAAAACGGGTCGGCTCTTACTTCAGCAATATTATCATAAAAACCATCTTCCACAAATCCATAAATGGTTCCGATCGGCATTCCGTTGCGCTGCAGGAATACATTATCAGCCTTACTCCATCCCTGGGCAAACTGATCTCCCGGAAGTCCGCTGATCTTGTTACGGTTAAAGGAAATATTAGCATCAAAATCCCAGTTGAAGTTCTTACCGGTGATCGCATAGAACTTTCCGGTAATTTCAAGTCCCTTATTCGTTACATTTCCAAAGTTAGTCGTCATATTCGAGAAACCTGTACTTTGTGGTATCTGTATATTCTGCAATAAGTCAGATGTCTTTTTGTAATACAGATCGACAGTCAAATTAATTCTGTTCTGCAGGAATCCCATATCCACACCCACATTATACTGGCTGGTAGTCTCCCACTTCAAATCCGGATTGGCAGGTCCTCTCCAGGTAAGATTGGCAAATCCACTGGAAAGTGCACCGTTAATCGGATAATTGGCCACAGTCAGATAGTCACGGGTAGCATAGGCGCCTATCGCCTGATTACCAGTCTGCCCGGAACTTGCACGGAACTTCAGGTTACTAAACAAATTCAGGTCCTTAATAAACTGCTCTTCCGATGCTCTCCAGGCAATAGCTCCTGAAGCAAAGTTAGACCATTTGTTGCCCGGTGCAAACTTACTGGAACCATCCCGACGGAAAGAGGCAGTAAACAGATACTTATTCATCAGGTTATAGTTGGCACGTCCCAGGAAAGAAACCAGAGAAGTCATTCCGCGTCCACTGGTCGGCTTCTGCGGATTCACAGCGGCACTCATATCAAAGTCTTCCGTCAGGTCCTGGGGGAATCCGGTAGCTACCATTGCTTTATTACCATAGTCCCCTCTTTCATAAGAGAAAGCAGCAACCACATTCAACGAATGATTCTTATTGAAAGTTTTGTTGTAAGTCGCCATCGTTTCAAGTACCAGATTCTTCGCCCAGTTATCAGCTTTTGAGGCGTATCCGTTTGTCGGATCTTTACCTTCCACCGTCTCTCTGTTATAGTACACATCACGTTCGTTTATATTATAGGAGAAACCCACATTCTGACGAACTTTCAAATCCTTATACGGTGTGATTTCCACAAATGAAGAAGAGAAGAAACTATTCGTTGCCAGTTCATCTTTAGCCGCACGGGTATATACATAAGGATTCGATGAGAACCAGTTCAACTGGGCATTATTCGTTTCATCGTCCAAGGGTGCGGTAGCCGGATAGAACAAAGCCCCCCGGATAATACCATCACTGACAGAATTGGTTTTGGCAAGCTTGTTCAATGAGTTGGTAAAACTCATATTCGTACCGATTTCAATCCAGTCGTGTACCTTACGAGCGAGATTCGCACGGAATGAATAACGTTTGTATCCGGAGTTATGAATGATACCGCTCTGATCCAGTATATTACCGGAGATTGCATAATACCCCTTATCATTCGAACCGTTCACGCTCAGATTGTATTCCTGGGAAAAAGCTGTTTCAAATACTTCATCCTGCCAGTTTACACTGGGATACGTACCATTCCGGTAATCTTCCGGTCCCGGAGAATAAACCGATTCACCGGTATTCGGGTCCACTTTCGAAGTGCCCGGATAAGGAATAGCTTCATTTGCATTCTCGTATTCATTAAACATCCGTGCTGCTTCATTCCTATACATCGCATATGCATATCCATCCAACATATCCAATTTCTTCACTACTTTCGATATTCCGAAATTAGCACTGAAGCTGATATTGTCTTTTCCCTTCGCACCACGCTTGGTGGTAATCAAGATGACACCATTGGCACCCTTCACACCATAAACAGCAGTTGCCGACGCATCCTTCAATACAGATATATTCTCAATATCATTCGGGTTCAACTTATTGAAACTTCCTCCATCAGACACAATTCCATCAATTACAATCAACGGACTATTATCATTCAGCGTACTGATACCTCGAATATTAAAGTTAGTTTTATTATCGTTAGGGTTATAGCTTGTCTGTTGGACAATTACTCCCGGTGCTGCACCCTGTAAGGCTTGTGTAACATTAGCTACAGGACGCTTAGTGATTGCTTCAGATTTTACCTGACTGACAGAACCTACTGCACTTTTACGCGTAGTAGTACCATATCCTACAACGATAACTTCTTCCAGTTGTTCCGTATCTTCCTGCAATGTAATCATCAGATCAGACTTATTTCCGACCTTCACTTCTGTTGTCTTATATCCGATATAAGAAAAAGACAACACATTTCCCTTTTCACACTGAAGGGTGAAGTTACCATCTATATCGGTAACAGTTCCCTGTCCCGACCTACCTTTCACTGAAATGCTGACTCCTATCAACGGCTCTCCATTTACATCCTTTACATTTCCCCGGATTGTCATCACAGCTTGTGATACTTCCTGACCGCCTACAGTTGCATAAAGAGTAGCAACAGGTGAGGTTAATGTAATGGCCGCCAGAGCAGCTAACATTTTTAAATTAGTATTCATTTTTATTGATTTAAAGTTATACATCTTCTATATAAAGCTTCGAAATATAAGATATAATACAAATTATCATCTTATTACTTTATTCCATTCAGCAGTTCCAGTTTGCCATCTGCAATCAATTTCAGTATCAGCTCACCAAATAATGTATTCTGCCATGCGAACCAAGGACGAGTAAACTTCTCTGCATTATCCTTATGGAAAGATTCATGCATAAAACCAGTTCCCGCATCCGTAGTCATCAGCATTTTTATACAAGACTGAATTTCTTTATCATCCTGACTGGTAAAAGCTTTCATCATAATACTCATAGGCCATACCATATCATAACCAATATGAGGTCCACCTATTCCTTCGCCTACTTTTCCTTTAAAGAAATAAGGATTATCTTCACTCCAGACAAAACGACGTGTATTCTGATAAATAGGG
>ENA-OPCX01001131-OPCX01001131.1-human-gut-metagenome-genome-assembly--contig:-NODE-1131-length-11977-cov-12.667170_pt1 | contig 11977 bp, 7 predicted proteins | sample MGYA00241570_ERZ501491 | MGnify/ENA primary metagenome ERZ501491 (study PRJEB25962, sample SAMEA2042620) | human gut metagenome | biome: human gut; feature: human-associated habitat; material: faeces... | reverse complement strand
TTAAACCACATGTTCCTCCGCTTGTGCGGGCCCCCGTCAATTCCTTTGAGTTTCACCGTTGCCGGCGTACTCCCCAGGTGGAATACTTAATGCTTTCGCTTGGCCGCTTACTGTATATCGCAAACAGCGAGTATTCATCGTTTACTGTGTGGACTACCAGGGTATCTAATCCTGTTTGATACCCACACTTTCGAGCATCAGTGTCAGTTGCAGTCCAGTGAGCTGCCTTCGCAATCGGAGTTCTTCGTGATATCTAAGCATTTCACCGCTACACCACGAATTCCGCCTACCTCGTGCGTACTCAAGTCCTCCAGTTCGCGCTGCAGTGCCACGGTTGAGCCGCGGCATTTCACAGCACGCTTAAAGGACGGCCTGCGCTCCCTTTAAACCCAATAAATCCGGATAACGCCCGGACCTTCCGTATTACCGCGGCTGCTGGCACGGAATTAGCCGGTCCTTATTCGTGCGGTACCTGCAATATGGGACACGTCCCACACTTTATCCCCGCACAAAAGAGGTTTACAACCCATAGGGCAGTCTTCCCTCACGCTACTTGGCTGGTTCAGGCTTACGCCCATTGACCAATATTCCTCACTGCTGCCTCCCGTAGGAGTTTGGTCCGTGTCTCAGTACCAATGTGGGGGACCTTCCTCTCAGAACCCCTATCCATCGTCGGTTTGGTGGGCCGTTACCCCGCCAACTGCCTAATGGAACGCATGCCTATCTATCAGCGATGAATCTTTAACAAATATTCCCATGCGGGACCCCTGTTTTATGGAGTATTAATCCGACTTTCGCCGGGCTATCCCCCTCTGATAGGTAAGTTGCATACGCGTTACTCACCCGTGCGCCGGTCGCCACCCGGTATTGCTACCCGTGCTGCCCCTCGACTTGCATGTGTTAAGCCTGTCGCTAGCGTTCATCCTGAGCCAGGATCAAACTCTTCGTTGTTTAAATTGTTTTATGTCCTCGCTCCGGAATCCGTTATTGTAGTCCAAAGTCATACTTCTTTGACGGTATCAATCCGGAAAATTAATTTTCCTAATACTTGTACTACTTGTTGAATTATGTAAATCTCTCAAAGAACTCTTGTCGCTTTCGTTTTGCGAACGTGGACGCAAAGATAAGTGTTTTTCTTTTAAACTTCCAAATTATTTCAGAACTTTTTTCAAGAAAAATTTGTTTCATTATTTCGGTATCGCCGTTCTCTCTCGAATGCGGGTGCAAAAGTAACGCTATAAAACATAACCTCCAAACATTTTCGGCATTATTTTTCAAGTTTTTTCTCATGGCTCAACAATCCTTACTTTTAATGTACGCACACGATAAAGGCACATATATTTATCTGTACTGATGTTGACAATATCTGGATGGGCATGGAAATAGGTTTCAAGTTTCAAGGTTTCACGAACCCCTTTTCCTCACACACGCACAAGTACATATAATACAGTTCCTCATGATCGCTCCGTCCGCCTCGGGTAAAAACATCATGTCGTGGCTACGCAAGTTCTTCGAGGCTATCCATCCCGCATAACAAACATAAAGGGATTTATTTGAAACCTATATAATGTACGCACCGTGTGTGTGAAGAAAAAGGTTTCATGAAACCTTGAAACTTGAAACCTGCCTATAGTCATTTTTTAATTCGATACACGCATAAGCAAAGAAGAGCCATACGATAGACTTAATTCCTTCAAGCCAATGACTTAAATCTAAGAGCGCAAAGAGCTAAGTCATCAAGCGCAAAGACTCAACTTCTCATCCCCCAAGTTCCAAGTCCTTTATACACCTTAATCCACAACTAATTAAAAAATCTGATAACAGAACACGAATGTCCGCTCTCATCAGTCCGACACATTGAAGCGTATTCCCACGGGGTCATCATATTGTTTTTGCAGCTTATAAAGCTCGTCTCGCATGCGTTTCGTCACTACCTCGTAACTGGGCTTACCGTAAAGGTTATTCATCTCGTGGGGATCTTCTTGGAGGTCGTAAAGCTCCCATACGTCGATGTCGTTGTAGAAATGGATCAATTTATAACGATCGTCACGTATGCCGTAATGACGCTTCACGGAATGCTCGGCGGGATACTCGTAGTAATGATAGTAAAGGGAGTTACGCCAGTTCTCCGGCCGCTCGCCTTTCAGCAAGGGAAGCAAGGACTCGCCTTGGATGTCGGCTGGGATGGGGGCTCCGGCCAGTTCCAAAAAAGTGGGGGCGTAATCAATATTCTGCACGAGCTGCGGGATATCACCCTTCTTGCCACCCGGCAGACGCATCAGCAACGGGGTGCGGAAGGATTCCTCATACATGAAGCGCTTGTCGAACCAGCCATGCTCGCCCATGTAGAATCCTTGGTCGGAGGTGTAGACGATCAACGTGTTATCCAGCAAATCGTTCTTCTCCAGATAATCGAGCACGATACCGATGTTCCGATCCACGGAATGGATCACCCGAAGGTAATCGTGCATATAACGCTGGTATTTCCACTCAGCCAGCTCCTTACCCGTGCGTTTCTTCGCCTTGAAGTCTTGGATGTGCGCTATCAGGCACCCGTGTACAATGTAACTTCCGCCGTACTCATCAAGGAAGACGACTCCAGCAAGCGCGGCATGGGAGCTGCCGGAGGAGCCCTCGAAGCCATGCAGAGCCTGAGCGGACTCTCCATGAGCAACAACTTCGACAACGAGGTGGAAATTCTGAAAAGCCGCACCCTCATCCGCAAGGTGGTAACCCAATTGGGACTCTATACCACTGTGGCAAAGGACCGCATGCTGGGCTATAATATTCCGCTGTACCAGAGTTCTCCGATCAATGTATACATGTCGCCCGAAGAGGCGGAAAAGCTGGAAGCCGGTGCCCAGTTGAAGCTGACCTACACGCCCGAAGGTAAGCTGAAGGTAAAGGCCACCTATACTCTCGATGAGGAAGAGCAGAAAACGGAAAAGAGTTTCGACAAGCTTCCTGCCGTATTCCCCACCCCAGCCGGCGTATTCAGCTTTACGGCAAACGACTCCATCCTGAACGAATGGAAGAAGCAGGAAAGCGGTGATATCCGCCTGACAGCCTACGTGGGATCTCCCACAGCCGTGGCAAAGTCATACGAAACCAGCCTGACAGTAGATGCGACTTCGAAAACCACCACTATCGCTCAGATAGCCGTACTAAATACAGACAAGCAGCGCGCTGCCGACTTCATCAACTGTCTGGTAGCCTTCTACAACCAGGATGCCAACGACGAGAAGAACGAAGTGGCACAGAAAACAGCCGACTTCATCGAAGACCGTATCGGCATCATCAATCAGGAGCTGGGCAGTACCGAAACCCAACTGGCCGACTTCAAGCAGAAATCGGGACTGACCGACCTGACCAGCGACGCCCAGCTTGCATTGCAGGAAAATTCCAAATACGAACAGATGCGCATCGAGAACCAGACCCAGATCCGTCTGGTAGAGTTCCTGCGCGACTATATCAACAATCCTGCCAACGAACAGGAGGTGATTCCTTCGAACGTAGGCTTGCAGGATAAAGACCTGAGTCAAATTATCGACCAGTACAACAACATGCTTATCGAACGCAAGCGGCTGCTCCGCACCTCGAGTGAAAACAACCCAGCTGTGGTGAACATGAACACCGGCATCGAAGCCATGCGCCACAACGTACAGACTACTGTGACCAGCGTACTGAAAGGACTCCAGATTACCCGTGCCGACATCGACCGTCAGGCACGCAAGTTCGAGGGACGCATCAGCAGTGCCCCCCAGCAGGAAAAGGAGTTCCTCACCATCTCCCGCCAGCAGGAAATCAAAGCACAACTCTACATCATGCTGCTGCAGAAGCGTGAAGAAAACGCCATCACTCTGGCTGCCACCGCTACCAACGGACGCATCATCGAAGAAGCACAGGCTGATAAGGATCCGGTTTCTCCGAAAAAGAAAATCATTGCCCTTGCCGCCCTTATCATCGGACTGGGTATTCCGGTGGGTATCGTCTACCTGCGCGACCTGCTGAAGTACAAGATAGAAAACCGGGAAGACGTGGAAAAACTGACCGACGTATCCATTCTGGCAGAACTACCTCGTTGCAAAAAGCCGGAGCACGGTGCCATCGTGGTGCGCGAGAACAAGAACGATATCATGGAAGAAACCTTCCGCGGCCTGCGTACCAACCTGCTGTTCATGCTGGAAAAGAGTCAGAAAGTGATTCTCTTCTCCTCTACCCAGCCAGGTGAAGGTAAATCGTTCGTGGCCGGGAATACTGCCGTGAGCCTAGCTTTCTTAGGTAAGAAGGTCATCGTAGTAGGTATGGATATCCGTAAGCCCGGTCTGAACAAGGTGTTCAACCTGAGCCGCCGTGCCGAAGGTATCACCAACTACCTGAGCGATCCCGCGCATGTGAAGCTGACCGACATGATCCAGCGTTCGGACATCAGCCCTAACCTCGACATCCTGCCGGGTGGTCCCGTACCTCCTAACCCGACCGAGCTGGTGGCACGCAGCGTACTGGAAGATGCTATCAATCAGTTGAAGGAGCGTTACGACTATGTCATCCTCGATACCGCTCCTATCGGTATGGTAACCGATACCGCCATCATTGGCCGTGTAGCAGACATCTGCGTATACGTATGCCGTGCCGACGTAACTCCGAAAGCCGGCTACCGCTACATCAACGTGCTGCGCGACGAGCATAAGTTCCCGAAACTCGCGACCGTAATCAACGACATCGACATGAGCAAGCGCAAGAACAGCTACGGCTATGGTTACGGTGCCAAGTATGGTTACGGTAAGGGCTATGGTTACGGTTATGGTTATGGATATGGATATGGATTCGATGGTCAAAACAATAATAAGAATCAACAGAAAAAATAAGGCAAAGCGTTACCTGATTATTTACAGGAAGTACGAACATAAGCACAAGTTTAATTAACAGAAACCGTACTTTCCTGTGGAACTTTATACTATAAATAATGAGCAATACGACAGAAAACAATAAGCGAATAGCCAAGAATACATTACTGCTCTATTTCCGTATGCTATTCTTAATGGCAGTCAGTCTTTACACTTCACGTGTAGTACTCAATGCCTTAGGAGTAGAAGATTTCGGTATTTACAATGTAGTGGGTGGAGTTGTAGCCATGTTTTCTGTTCTATCAGGATCGCTTTCTGCCGCCATCAGTCGTTTTATTACATACGAATTAGGAAAAGGGAATCAGGAAAATCTGAATAAAATATTTTCATCAGCAGTTACTATTCAGCTTATACTGTCAGGAATTATCATTTTATTAGCCGAAACAATAGGTATGTGGTTCTTGAATGCTAAAATGAACATACCTGAAGTGAGAATGGAAGCAGCGAACTGGGTATTCCAATTTTCTATTCTTACATTTGCTATCAACCTGATAAGCATACCCTATAATGCCAGCATTATTGCCCATGAAAAGATGTCAGCATTTGCTTATATCAGTATATTAGAGGCTGTAGGAAAACTAACCATCGCATACCTCATTACCATCGCTCCAATAGATAAGCTGATATTTTATGCCATCCTGATGTGCGTAGTAGCACTTGTGGTACGCTTTACCTACGGCAACTATTGCAAACGACATTTTAGTGAATGCACTTACCATTTCGTATGGGACAAACAACTATTAAAACAAATGTTTGGTTTTGCCGGATGGAATTTTATCGGTGCATCATCGGCTGTGCTTCGCGACCAAGGTGGAAACGTGGTAATTAATTTATTTTGCGGACCGGCTGTTAATGCAGCCAGAGGAATCGCTTTTCAGGTAAATAATGCTGTAAATCAGTTTGTAGTAAACTTTATGACAGCACTTAATCCACAGATAACCAAATCGTACGCAGCAGGAGATAAGGGATACATGATGACTCTTATTTTTCAAGGAGCACGTCTCTCTTTCTATATGCTACTTTTACTATCCTTACCCATATTGATAAATACACATTATATCTTGGTATTATGGCTAAAAATAGTCCCTGAACATGCAGTTTTTTTTGTACAACTGATTTTAATATTTGCTTTGAGCGAATCTATTTCACAACCATTAATTACGGCCATGCTTGCTACTGGAAAAATACGTAATTACCAAATAATCGTAGGTGGTTTGCAAATGATGAATTTACCGATATCGTATATACTCTTGCGATTAGGCTACTTTCCTGAGGTTGTTATTGTAATAGCAATCTGCATCTCACAATGTTGTCTGGCTGCTCGTTTAATCTTATTGAGAGGAATGATTGGCCTCTCCATAACCAAATATCTGAAAAATGTTTATTTGAACATTATTATTGTTAGCATAATAGCCGTTATTCTTCCCTTGATTAGTGCATACTACATTAAAGAATCATTTATCAACTTTATTCTTATTAGCCTCATTGCTATTATTTGTACGCTTAGCAGTATTTATTTTATCGGCTGCAACAATCAAGAAAGAGAGTTCATCCACCAAAAATTAGGTACAATAAAATCTAAAATCACTCGAAAATGATACAAATAACCAACAAAGCAGATTGCTGTGGATGTACTGCTTGCGCAAGCGTTTGTGCGCATCACGCAATTAGTATGGAACCAGATGCATTAGGATTTCTATATCCCAAAGTTGACACAAAAAAATGTACCAATTGTGGACTTTGCGAAAAAGTATGTGCTTTTCACGCTAATTATGATAAAAGTTTAAATCTCCCTGAACCTCAAATCTACGCTGCCCGTCATAAGGATATGCACGAAATAGAGACAAGTAGAAGTGGAGCTGCCTTTATCGCTATTTCTGATTATGTTTTGGAGCAAGGAGGTGTCGTATATGGTGTTGGATATACTGATCATTTTCGAGTAGTACATAAACGAGCAACTAACAAAAAGGAGCGTGATGAATTTAAGGGCTCAAAATATGTACAGAGCGATTTAATGGATATATTTCCCAAAGTAAAAGAAGATTTAAAGCAAGGGTTAATGGTTTTATTTTCTGGAACTCCCTGCCAAACAGCTGGATTAGCCTCTTATATAGGTAAGAAATTAAGAGAAAAATTAATCCTAGTAGATATTGTCTGTCATGGAGTGCCCGCTCCCTACGTTTGGCGAGATTATCTCACATACATAGAAAAAAAATATAAACAAAAAATTATAAAGGTAAATTTCAGAGATAAATCGCGTATTGGGTGGAATGGACATATTGAATCATTTATATTCCAAAATGGAAGTAAAAAGGAATTTAACGCTTATAGAATACTTTTTTATCAACACCTAATGTTGCGCCCATCATGTGGAAAATGCCATTATACTAATTTCAATCGTCCATCAGATTTTACCATAGCTGATTACTGGGGGTGGGAAAAATTATCTAAAACATTTAATGCTGACAATAAAGGCTGTTCATTAATTATTATAAATACCTCAAAAGGTCAATACTTATTCGATAAAAGCAAGAATAGACTAAACTTAATCAAGACAACTAAAGAATTATGTATTCAACCTAATTTAATAAAACCTTCATCCATAGATCCTAAATCTGTTATCTTCGAGGAAAAATATATCAAATACGGTTTTAAAGGTATTAAAACATACACAAATATCGGTTTAATCAATAAGCTAAAAATATTTTTATATAAGATTAAAAAGAAAATAGAGAAAATAATTCTTAATAAAAGAAATTTTAACCTATTCTCAAATTAAAGATTGTCTATTCCAAGCATATACATTTCAAAAATATAGTAAATTCATTCTTTATTATGAACGAACTTATACATAAAAAAAAATATTGGATATTACTTTTTTTAGTTAGCTTTAATTTCTTTTCTTTTATCTATATACCAATTCCAATAAACTTCTCAAAAGTTATAATATGTATAATAGGTTTTATTGGTTTATTTTACGCTGTAAAAAGAAAAATACCGGCTAAAACTGGTTTTATAATATCTTTTATCTTCCTCATATTATCTTGTCTATCATCTTATTTTTATAGAAACCAAAATATCATAAATACTTTCTTTGCCTCCTATATTATCGTAGGTTTTTTATGGTATTTCTATTTTTATAAATGTAAACTACAAATCAACGTAGCTGAACAAACTATAGCATGGTTGGCCATTGTTTACTCAATAAGTTATATAATTCAATACTCAATATATCCAACTTTACTCTTTGATTTACCAACCGAATATTATACCAATTTGAAGAATTCAAGACTACGCATAGATGGATCTATTTTAGGAAGTTTAGGCTATTTCTTTTTCTTATGTAAAGGTTTAACTACTCAAAAAAAACGAATAAACTTTATCTTTGCATTTATTTGCTTTTTAGTTATCTTCCTCATGGGATTCAGAACTATGATTCTTAGTTCTATCATTGCAACCTTTTTTATGATTATATATATATATAAGATTTCAACCAAATCTATATATGTACTCTTATGTCTTTTTATAGCCTCATTAATTATAATAAATACAGATTATGGACAAGTTATTATAGAAGGCATGATAGAACGCCAACAATCCGATAATTTTTCAAATGAAGATTACGTTAGATACATTGGATTGAACTATTATGTAAATGAACATTTTAATACTACTATAGAAATGTTACTTGGGAGTGGTATGCCATACCATAATTCTCCTATAGAGAAATTAAATGCCATACTAGAAGAAACAGGTATAAGGTGGAATGACTGGGGAATAATGGGTTTATCTTTCAATGTAGGTATAATAACAATTGGAGCTATTATAATAGTTCTCATTAAAATGATGATAAAAAGAATTGATAAAAAATACATATATTTAAATTGTTGGCTTTTATATATCCTACTATGTTCTATATTAACCGCAGAATTTATTAGACATGGACATACACTTATTATAGCATTAGTACTATATATGATTTCTATTTTACCAAAACAAATAAAAATTAAATCAAGATGAGAATAGCTATACTAACATTTCATAACACAAACAATTATGGTGCAATGCTTCAGGCTTATGCCTTATCGCAATATTTTATAAAGGAAGGAAATGCAGTATATATAGTTGACTATAATCCAATGTTTCTGATTAAAAAAAAATATTTGAAAACAAGCGTTATTACGGCATTAAAGCAATTCGTGAAATACATTATATTACATAATGTCAAAAAGAAAAAAGAATACTTATTTCATAGATTTTCTAAAGAACATTTTAATCTAATACCAATACAAGACATAAACTCTGTTGACAAAATCTTTATAGGTAGTGATCAGGTTCTATGTACCCAATTAACCAATTTTGACAATATATATGCAGGGGCCGGTTTTGATAATAAAAAAACAGCTTTTTATGCAGCAAGTTGCGGAAATATTTCCAATATCAACCAAGAAACAATAGATTATTACAAAAACAACCTCTATCGATTTAAAAATATATCTATTAGAGAAAAGAAGTCATGTGATTACATATCAAAATTACTAAATAAAGATTGTGAGCATGTTTTAGATCCTACATTACTAATAAGTAATGACGTATTTCAATCTATACACAAATTACCCGACATAAAAGATTATATTCTTGTATATGACGCAGTTAAACCTGAAATCTATGATTTTGCAAAATCAATGGCTCTTAAAGAAAAACGTAAATTAATCGCTATATCTTGCGATATAGCAATTCATAATCGTAAAAACTTAATTCAGGCTGCATCAATAGAAGAATTTTTAGGATATTTTGCTAATGCTCATATGGTTATTTCCAGTTCTTTCCACGGTTGTGCTATAGCTATATCATATAAAAAAAAATTAGTATGTGTCAATACAGGACAATTATCTAATCGTTCACTTGAATTACTAAAATTATTAGGTATAGAGAAAAACTTTTATACAATAGGGAGTAACGAAGCTATAAATGCAACTATAAACTATAATCTCGTCTATAACAAACTTGAAAAATATCAAGAACGATCTAAAAAATTCATAGAAAAATGCTTAAAAGAATAGCTATAATAATAGGAAAGCAATTTCCCATTCCTCCCGTTAATGGAGGTGCTATAGAACAATTACTTTATAATCTTATAAAGGAAAATGAACTGCATGATGATTTCAAATTAATAGTATACTCACCATATAATAAAGAGGCAGAATCAATTTCTTTATCATTAAAAAATAGTAAAATTATATATATAAAGACTGATAAATTCCATGCAAGAGTAAAGGATATTATTGGAGGAGTCATAAATAGAATTTGCAAAAGGTTTTATTATTTTGGAAATACATATATAAACAAAATTTCAAAAGACCTTAAAAATTATTCTCCTGATATAATAATTGTACCTAATATAGCTATATATACAATAAAACTCAAAAAAAAATTTCCCACCGTCCCAATAATATTACACTATCATAATATTCCTAAGCCATTACCTACAAACTTTCTAAATAGAAAAGTTTTACTAAGCATAAATCATTTTTGGGGAATTAGTAAATTTATCTGTAATGAAATTAATAAATATGGTAATAAGTATGGAATCCCAACAAATTCATCAATTTTTTACAATTGTTTTGATTCCAATGACCCTCTTTATGACACACCAATTACTGAAGTTCAAAAAAAAATTATTGCCCATAAATATAAACTAAACCTTAATAATAAATTCATAATTTATGCAGGACGAGTTCAACCCTATAAAGGTGTTAAGGAACTAATTGAAGCATTTATTGCAACTTCACTTTCAAATTATAATTTAATAATAGCTGGAAGTTCGTTTTTTAAAGGTAGTAAAGATGACAATTACATGATATCAATCAAAGAACTTTGTAAAAATAACAACAATATTATATTCACAGGATACATTAAACACTCTGAATTGCTTCTTTTATATCATTTATCAAATTTTGCAGTTATCCCGTCACTTTGGGAAGAGCCATTTGCACTTACATGCTTGGAGCCCATGGCTTGTGCAAAACCTGTGATAATCAGCGATTCTGGAGGCATGATCGAAGTACCAGACAAAGAATCCAGCATTATAGTAAAAAGAAATGCTGACTTCATTCCAAATTTAACTTTGGCAATTAATAAATTAGCTAAAGATGAAAAATTATGTATCAAAATGGGAAAAGCCGCATATAACAGAAGTAGATTATTCACATCTGATATTTACTATAAACAATTCAAGAATCTTATAAATAACGAATAATTGCTTAAGTGTAGTAAGCATCCAATTTTGACGTATTGCCTCAAAGAATAAAAAATATGACCTTCGCTACTGTAACAAAAATATTAAAAGTATGTACAGCAGTAGTGATTTTGAATTATTCGGTTAAGCGAGAGAAAAGAAAATTGATTTACTTTTCAGAGCGGAAGAATAATCAAAGATTAAAGGCTGTTCATCCGCTAAAAGGCGGAAGCAATACCACGGAAGAGTATGATACAAGGATACAAGACATCAAATACTACCGGTACAAGTAGAAGGACAACCAGAAACGAATACACAATCCTCAAAGGAAGTGTCCTCTTCTCCTACTTCGGAAAGAAAGGAGAATACGGAACCCTGTCCTGTAAGGATGATTGATGATAGACATCCGTATGACAAACTGAATACGGATACAGCAACGAAACTTAACCTACCAGAACTTGAAAAGTCTGATAGAGAAATTGGAGGGAATATGCTGAATGTTACAGGAATGAACAGATTCTACTATCTGCGTAATTTCATGATATGCGCTGTAAATATGAACGGGTACATCCATCATTCACCAACAACTGAACAGAGAACCACAGAAAGATGAAGTTTTCATTGTCATGTCTAAATTATATCTATCTTCTTATCTGAATAATAATCGCTATGACATCGACAATTCGATAGCTGAACATTTCATTCGTTCGCTGGTAAGCATCCAATTTTGACGTATTGCTCCAAAGAATAAAAAATATGACCTTCGCTGCTGTAACAAAAAATATTAAAAGTATGTACAGCAGCAGTGATTTTGAAAGGCTGTTCATCCGCT